>JGI24022J15233_10010776_pt1 | contig 10391 bp, 4 predicted proteins | sample Ectturendosymbi2_FD_15233 | JGI IMG/M metagenome (IMG submission 15233)
AAATATTTTTACTAACTTACATCACAACTTTTGAACCCGAAACCCCAGCAGGTCATCCAAAGTATCGAAAGACTCGGATTGTAGCCTAGTTTCCAGTAAAAACTTCAGCGAAATACTGCCACCTAATGGTTGGCGCCCAGGCCAGGCAAAGTGGGCCAAGGTGGCCTAAAGGTCCTCCACTTATGACGTCACTCACAAAAAACCTGCACCCCCAAGCAAAAAATTTTTTTTCAGGTGCATACTAGAAGACTTGCCGCGACTTTTGAGACTTTTACCGGGTCTGTAATTCCCACGCGAAGCCACGTGCATTTAGGCATTTTTTTTCCGAAAATCCCCAAAAGCAAGCGGACGCCAAACAGTTAATTGTAGTAGCTAAAACTGCGAAACTTTCCAAGTTTCTTGATATTTGCCAGCATTTCCCTAACAAAAGTTGACCAATCTCATTTCACAGGTGTCACCTGTATTCTTACGTTGGTTTGCAAAAGCTGTGTATAAAGAAAAAGCAATGCACTAGTGCAAATAAAATTACCATTCCTGTGCAGACTTCAAATAATTTCACAGAACTGCTGTACCAAAGCAAATGACACTGGTCAGATTAGCCTTCATAGTAAACGTGACTTTCTAGACTAACTGGTTTCATAAAAAACTTGTATCAACCAGACATACAAGGCAAATCATTAAATGTGAGTACAACATGTCTTAATTGATGGTCACAGTACATGTTGTCATACACACTATTGTGGGCATCACTTCTTATCTATTTTTTTGCAATTTTTGTTATATTTTGTTATTTTTCAATTAATCACATTGCAAAATTTGTCAGATAATCTTGAATTAATGTGTATCATAGGCAATATGGATACTTTTAATTTGAAGTAGTAACATGATAGCATAAGTAATGAATGATGTCTTAAATCAGGTGTCTCCAAAACTACAGCCCACAGGCCAGATCCAGCCCGCAAAGACATATCAATAATGGAAAAACAATATTTTTAATGAACATTTGTTGATTTGGTAGAATGTACCATATCCCTAAACAATCATGTTAAACATAAGATGTCAGACCCTCAAACTGTTGTGTGATAGCTTAATGTGGCCCTCTGACAAAAAGGCTTGGAGACCCTACCTTAAATAATCATGATGCATGCACAATATTAGAACTGTGCATAAACCACATTACATGAGCTGTTCATTTCCAAACCAATCACTGGTCAAACAATAACTATCTCTTTGCTCCAATCATCTATGCTGCAAAAATCTGCAACACTTAAAATTCTACATTCTAGTTGAGTTCTACTTTGAAAAAGTTGGAGAAGCATGTTTCAAGAGGTTTTGACACAAAATGCATGAGAAGCAAGATGATAACATGCCTACACACAATAAACTGAAAGGCTTACCAGAGCATTTCTTCTGAAGTTGCTGAATTTCTTGATGTAACCCACGTAATGTATTGGCATGCTGGGTTTCCATAAACAAAATAGATTTTCGTGCAGATTGCAGTTGCATTTCTAACTGACTGACACTGGTACCTGAAGCCATGTTGAAATTTGGATGCACACTTTTATGTAACAGCATCTATATTACTTATACATGCATCTTGCAGTGAAATGCCAGAGACACAAGTAGAGGCAGTAGCACACTGTAGAATCAGCGTCTGAAATAAAATTAGAAAATACAAAAAACTATCAGAGAATTTTGAATTTTATAATAACAGATTTGCATTGTAGTTTTTTTCAAAACTTAAAACTTACTTTGATGCTAAAGCTTTCAAAACTTACTTTGATGCTACACAGAAAGTTTGTAGTTTCCATCCACTCACACAGTACATGAAGTCTACTGAGCAATAAACATGTTTTCAAGCTAGATTCAAATGTTTGATGGCAAGTGTGAATTTATTTAAGGTCAAATGAAATCAACATTTTCGCTTAATATCGCACCCGAGTTGAAAGCCTTTTTAGAAAGTAATTGCACATGACAAGCAAAATTTGGCACATTATAGTAATAATTGAATCCATCTGCTAGCCACTTTCAGAGTTATGTGTAATACAATGACTTGCCTTGGTTGCCATGAGAAATGCAAAATCACCATGTGCAAGAAAATGTTCTTCCAAATGCATTATCACCTGTGTAAGAAAATGTGGAAAACCTCACTCATACAGAAATGCTCTGTTCTGCCATAGATGCTGCATCTTGCTATTGACTCAGCTTATAATGACAACACCAGATTGTCTGAAAAAATTGCCTTCACAAATATTTGTGCAAGTGAGCAACAGAACTGACAGCTTTAGATTCTTAGCACTGTAAACTGCTTTTCAAACTGCAAACCTTTTTGCAATGGTGTCTAAGTGTCTAATTCTGCAAACACATACACTTCAAACAGCCAGTCTGATTTACCCTGACCTTAGAGGTTACAATACTACAACTTAGGTTCATCACTGCACAAGACACAAAACAGGCTAGTAGTTTTAACACTTTTGCTACCAATGTGCATATCTTATGCATTCTGCAGCAGATACCAGTCTATGTATTAGATATAGATTCAACTTTGATTTCATACCAGCTGTTATCTTTTTCTTTTGAAAGCATGTATATTTATGTACGAAAACTATGAAAAGAACAAATGGATTCAACAAATGAAACACTTGCTTAGGCTTCAAATGCAAGGTGTATTGTGAAAGTGTCACTCAAAAACCTGATTGTAATTGCTCAGGGAAACCCCAGAATCAAAGTTTTAAAAGGTTCAGTTTCATTTATACTTGGTTCGTATATCCTTTTAGGGAGTGTCACAAGTGGTCTATGGTTCTCTCTCAACTTGATTGCACCAGTGACCATGTGGCTTTTTTGTAGTGGATGTTGCATTGATGGCAAGTTAATGACAGCACCGCACATGAGCCATTTCTTTGTACCCTCCCATTAATGCCAAGCATGAGGAAGGACAGGTTGTAAATACCATTTTTCAAATCTTTGGTATGCACCAACCAGAAATCAAACCTTGTCTATCAGCTTTGGTAGCAAATGCTCAATCAACTGCACTATTTCGCTGGTCCAAAATGTTCACGATAATGCTGCTATTGATTTATCCGCTTCAATGCAGTGTTACTTAATTATCACATAAAAGCAATTCTAACCAACCATTGTCAGATCAGACAAAAATCTTGAAAGACAGATCATAAAACAAAGAAATATAGATCGGAAATAAATGAAAATTGCTGTTGTCTGTTTGACAACCAGCAAAAGCAGTGTTTGCCACAACGCAACTTAAACAAGCTAAAAGTGCAGTGTTTGTGATTGGATCAGAACTACCATGGCATTATTGCAAAATCATCAGATGTGTAATTTGCACATGTGCACATTAGCTATTGTCATGGCGACTTGTTTTAACGGAAGTTACTTCTGACTGATGGGCAGTAATTGGTTAGAGCCTAGTGCTGCTTAATATAATTTTGTTTAGGCTAGGTTGGAGATGACCGGCTAACTAACTGTTTATTTACATTCTTAACAGACATACTATGATAGACCAGTGGTGTAACTGATAAGGGGCCGCGTTACCCTCCCTCGCAAGCTAAATGTAAAAATTGGGCCCCTTTAGCTGACGTTTTGACATTTGGAATTCTTTTGTTTTTTAGTAGGTTGTTTTTTGTGTTTTTCGGGGTGTTTTCATTTTTGTAGCTAGTATAGACGTCCACAACATCTACATTTGCTATTATTTCTTGAGTTTTTTTCAGAGTGTTGGCTAGCGGTCTCCATGGTGGCCAGTGGACCTCCTTCAGCTAAGCTTTACCCCTCCTGGCTTGAAGCTCTAATTACGCCACTGTCATGGACCAAAAAAGTTACTGCTGTTTTGGAAAAATTTTCTTTTTTGGCAATGGCTAACTGAATACAGTGTTGTACTAACTTTAACCTGCTTAACTTGATGCTCCATTTCGTATTCCTTCTTTCTTTTCATTGTTCACCCTCTTTTGACTTTCAAGTACTGTTTTTGCTTTTTTTGTTGTAAGCACTATAAGAATTCTTCATTCTTTCTATTCTTTCATTATTCTTTTCAAACACTGTTCTTTCATTCAGTGTTATGTTCTTATTTTTTTGTTATTTTAAACATGATTTATGGAACTGTGTTTATTGATTGCACGCAGTGTATACTATACTAACAAGCGAATCAGATTAATCAAAAATCGTAGCAAAATGTTGAAATTGCTGCAATTTGAAAAATTTTAGCTCATAAATCCTGATTTTTGAAGTTTTTCAAAAAGGTAAGGCTTAGAATTCATTATCTTTTTGATATTGAAGCCGAAAACAAGATTAAAAATTTTAGGAAACATCAGTTATTGGTATCAGTCCATGAATGGCCAATACCAGTTGATCTCTACTAGTTTCCAATTAAAACTTTCGAGTGAAATACTTCCATCCAGTGATTGGGCCCAGGACCAGGTAACCTGCACCAAAATGTCCAAAAACCTACTCCACTTATGACGTCAGCCACAAAAAACCTGAAACCCAAAACCAAGAAATTTTCTTCATTGAAAACTAGAATTGCCAAGTCTTTAACCCTTTAACGACCGCGATTGACCAACCCTTTTTTGGCCATAAATCGCCAGTCGTTAGAGTTAGAGAGCTGTTCAAACCCTCTACGGATTCAGCAAGTCTTCTAGTTGAAATTGAAAAAAAAAGTTTTTTGTTTTCGGTGCCAGGTTTGCTGGAGGTGACGTCACAATGAGGGCATGTTTTGGAAATTTTGATCACCTTTGGCTGGCCCTGGGCCCCAACCCATTGACCCATTCTATTGGCTCAAAGTTTTGTTGAAAACTAGGTCAAAATCCGCATCTATAGAGCCCTTGATTGAATTGCAAGCATATCTGTAGCCAAAATTATGGGTCAAAAAAACAGTTTTTGGCCTAATTCAAAACTTTTCAGAAAAAGCACAATTTGCCCTTTCAGGGCAAAAAAAATTTTTTTTAAATTTGGTTGGGGTGTTTTGGGCCAATGGGATCATGACAGGGGCATGTTTTTTGGTTAATTATATGACGTCATCATCCGATCCCACACACCAATATTTTGGCTTGCAGTATTTTAGGATTCTAGGCGAGAATACGTGTTTTTAGAGCCCTTGATTGAGTTTCTAGTGTTTCTGGTTCTAAAGTTAGGCCAAAAAACAAGTAATTGGAAAGGGCTTTTCTCAATACTTTTGGGGGATTTCTCTATTTTATTTTAATGTTTTTGGCCCAAATTTTGGAACCAGGAACACTAAAAACCTGTTCGGACCCTTCAAAGTCCCAAATAGTAACCAAAAAACAGCTAAACTAAAAAAAATTAATGTCATTTAAATGGCTCCTGCGGGTCTTAAAAGGAGGTTGGGCAAAAATGCTGACGTCAGCAAAAAATATTAAACATTCTATCATCACATAGGCATTAAAAAAAAACAGACATCCAAAACTGAAAAATTTTTTTTTTAATGCAAACTACATACCTTCACGAGTCTTTAGAGGGTTTGAACAGCTCTCTAGCTCAATCTGACAGCGAGTTATTGCTTGGGAAGAAATGCCCCTCAGAGTGGCTTTTGAGGGAGCAAAATTTTGATCAATTTTTGGTTTATAAGCCATAATTTTCGCTCCCGATATGCTAGGAAGTCAATCAAGGGCTCCATAGACGTGGATTTTGACCTAGTTTTCAACTTAACTTTGAGTCCAAAAAATGGCCCATTGGGACAACGCCCACGGCCAGGCAAAGATGGTCAAAATAACACAAAAACACCCCTACATATGACGTTCCCCCCAGTAAACCTGAAACCCAAAACGAAAAACGTTTTTTTTCGATTTCAACTAGAAGACTTGCTGAATCCGTAAAGGGTTTGAACAGCTCTCTAGCTCAATCGCCTGGCCAGTTACGGCCAAAAAAGGGTGCGCCAATATGTTGGCGCACGCGGTCGTCAAAGAGTTAAAGGTTTGGATAGCTCTCTAGCATAATCGACTGGCAAGTTATGGAGTTGCAAACACTTGCCCAATATGGGCAAATTATACCTTTTAGCGTAACTCAGCCAGCTCTAAAGGTGTTAAATTAAAATACAAACATTCTATGAAAATGCATTTATGGTAGCTATTAACATGATGTAGAACATGGGCATAATTCCCAGTTGAAAACATTTCCACTTTGGGCTACACGTTTTGTTAAGGCTGTTTTTTCTGGGTTTTTAAAAATATTTATAAGTAAGGTGTCCCTGTGGTATTCTTTCAATCAAGTACTCAGGCTTTGTTTTGTTTCTCCAATGTCTTTGTGTTCACAATCCCCATCCCCACATGGAATTTCATAGATGACACCTTGACATTTGCTGGCAGGTATGGTATCTTTTCCTGAAGATAGCACTGTACTTAGTTTAAATATAGGCTTGAAAATAGTTTGTGTATGATGTCTCTCTAGTATCTGTTTTAAAGTCTCCCCCAGGTTGGCTGTATCAGGTAAAATAACTTTAGATCTAACTCAGGAGATTAGAAGATCGAAATTGGATTGGTGAAAAACCATGGCAGTCATCTAGTCAACCCCACTCATCACTTTTTTGACAAGTGCTGAAAATTAGGTTTTGTGTTGTTGTGAGTTGTGACAATATATATTATTATGTACAGATTTAACAGTCATGTTTAAGTTGTTTTCTTTTGCTTCTCCTTCTTGGTAAACCAGACTTAGGAAAGTAGGCCTGCTACGAAAGTCCACATGAACCAATAAACAGACCAGTAAAATGGGTGGACAAGCCAATATATGAATAAGACCCAACACTACATAATTATATACATTAGGCCTGTAACTAAAAAGATACAGTAAGCAAAAAACAAATATGGTAGGCCTACATTACGACAAGCAAAAACATGACATATATATAACATTCATTTACATAAGGTAGTGTTTAAATAGCTGTATCCAGTTTTCGCTTTGGAAGGACTAAAAAACACAACAACAGAATCGCTAACCTCCATGAAATATTTGACCAATTCTTACATGTCAGTTGCTTCTCAGAGTAAAGGATTAAACTGGCAATTCATTTTTTCTAACCATAGGCCCTCAACTGCTAACCCTAAACGCGAGGTAGTGTCTATTTTTCTGCAAGCGGCAAAAGCTCTGCTGGGACTATTTTTGTCATTTAAACCATATCCAGCTTTGTCCACATATAATGCTGAGTTCGTGACACTAGCAGTACAGTGAACCTAGTTGAGTAAGAAGCGTCTATTCATGCTGTGCAAGTGGTTGTCGGCTCTTGCCATTTGCTGGACACTTTTTTTTATGTAGTTTTTAAAAAGGAAGTGTCTATTTTGCCGCCAAAATGCTGACGGCGACGACTTGGCTGGAGCTATTGTGCCGCCAGTCCGAAGCTTGGCAGAAACGAAGTAAGAACAAAAGATAAACCCTAAAGCTAAGCCCTAACCCTTACTATAACAGTAACCCTAACCCCAAACCATAATGCTAACCCTAATGGCAATGCTAATGCCTAACGCTAATCCCTAACCCTAATGTTAACCTCGAACGCTAATCCCTAACCCTAATGTTAACCTTGAACGCTAACCCTAACCCTAACCCCTGACCATAACACTAAGAATCCTAAACCCTAACTCAACCCTAAAAGTAACACCTAATGGAAAAGTTTTTAAAAAAGCAAAAAAAACAAAAGTCACTAAAGTGAGATTCGAAACGAAAACCAATGGCATACTAGACATGAAGCATAACCACTACATTATGAGCAGCACACTGATTGCGTGACAAACTGACCTTTTCATTCGAATTGCGTTAGACTGGCAGCACAATAGCTCCAGCCGATCTGTTGCCACCAGAAAATTGGCGACAAAATAGACACTTCCGTTTAAAAAAGTTTCAAAACCTAGACACCAGCTTTACATTTTGGATTAGGGTTTTAGGTCACATGGGAAGGGTGATACGCTTGGATAAGTATACGCTAATGACCAATTCAAAAAAATGACACATGACTCATTCAACCAATTTGGTTGAGCAGTGCTTTTGCCCCTGATGGCAAAATAGACACTGTCAAACATATCATCTTGTCAAAACATCAAAAATGTCATCTGTACTATCAAAGCCAAAATTGTTGTATAATTTGTTGCTGATTTCTGAAGTGATTGCATTCTTGCTGGTACATTTGTTGTCTGCGTGGTATTTGTGTTCACCTTATGCATGTGTGCATTTCACATCCGGTGTTTGCAGTATAATGACCCACATAGGTGTCATGGTGACCTTTCAAGTAACCCCCTGGAAGAATTTGTCTTTTGCAGACCTGAGAGTTGGCCACAGTGGTTTCAACACTTCGGGAGATTGAGCCGCTTCTGGCCTGGTGAATGCAGACCAACCCTTTCAAGTTAATGCGTTGCTTTATAGTATGGGTCCCAAAGCTGAGGACAAACTCAACTCCCTTCATCATTTTTGACTGCCGACAAGATGACGGTTCACACTACAGTAACCAAGTGCATTAATGATCTCTTCGTTGCATGTCGAAATATCATTTTTGAGCAAGCGCTTGAAAATCAGAAAAAAATACAGAAATCCTAAGGCACGAAGCAGAAGCACAAAAAATTTTTGTTGCTACGCAAAAGCAATACTTGTGGGACATGTACACCAAAACAACACACCAACAAACACTTCAGTTGTTCACTGTCAATTGTCATACAGGAGCATTAAATAATTATGGAAAAATGAAGATTTATAAAAAGCATCAGACATTTGAATCAATTAGATGACAAAGTAAGATGAAGATATGCAACGTTTACAGAGTTTTTAATGGAAAATGTTAGGTACCCGGTATGGACCTGTAGGGATCCGATTTCTCTGATTCTAGGGACCCGATTTTCTCTGAATCTAGAGACCCGATAATAATTTTCTCTAATTCCAGAGACCCGATTTTCAATTCTAGGGACCCGATTCACATAAAATGCCTTAATAAAACCCAGAATGTTTAAAAAACCAATACAGATTGTTTCTCAACAAGGCATCGGAAGTCTTGGCCCAATGTTTAACTTGGTGTGGGCCAACACTTTTTTCTGGGTATGTAATGTATAATTCGGCAAGCATTGTAGGTAACACGTAAGCGCTTCATACCAGTTTGTGTGTATTTGCTCCACAATTGGTAAGCATACATTAGCATGCAATAGGCAGAAAATAAAGTGTTTTTTACTGCAGAAGAGCACTGATCAAATGTGCCTCAGAGCTTGTTGCTGCAAAGTTTAGCAATTTCACTTGTCTCTGAATATCATCATCATCATCCTTTAGTGAGGCATTTTCAGCAACACACCAAGGTATTTCAGTTGGTCAGAAAATTGTACATGTATACCATTCAGATAAACATTTGATGGAACAAGTGGTTTATACTTTTGCAGCAAAAATTACTCAAATTTATTTGCAATTAGGGTTCCCCCACATTTTTAAAAACATTCTCCATACTTTTTCAATACTGATTAAAAAAAATTTGAAAAAGTATAGATATGCCTAGCCTGATGCAATCCATATAAAAGGGTCAGTTTGTCGTTCAAACGGCGTGGATCTTGCAGCCTAGGGTTATGCGTTACAGCTGCTATGCCAATGGTTTTCGGTTCGACTCTCACCTTGCCGACTTTCTTTTTTTTCTTTACTTTTTTTCAGGCTTACGTGTTATCTTTACGGGTTAGTGTTAGGTTAGGGTTAGCGTTAGGTTTGGGTTAGGTTAGAGTTAGGTTAGCTTAGGGTTAGGTTAAACGGCAAAACGCAGGGAACCATAATCATCTGCCATAACATACATAAGGACTAAGCTCAGATTTGCCCTTTTGAGGAGCACCCTGACCCTCTCTGTAATACAGGGATTTCGAGGCAAACGAAGTGATGTCCACCTCCAAGACCTCACAGACATTGACTTCAGCCTAGTTCCTAGGCCCACAATCATATAAAGCTGAATGATGGTCATGGTGTCATTGACATGATGACAACAGTGATATTTATGAAATAAGTGGTTAGTTGAATAGTTCACATAGATAAGTTGTGACTTTTTATGAAACTATATCCTTGAACTAAATACTATACTTCTCTAACTTACTAAACATATTTTGTTTTCATGTACCTAAAACTTATTGGAATAACTTTAAGTAATGTTTGCTGCTAATATCACTGTAACCTGTTCATACCCTTGACTCTTCAACTTCATTTGGGGGCACCATGCATCTGGTTGGGAACAAATCATCCATGCAACCCACCCCACTGTTCCGCTATTTTACGGAGCTACGCCTTTTACACTTTACAGGGCACCCTCGTGACCCTGCCTATCAAATCATTCTTTAACAAACCATGGCTCACCAAAGGCATTTTAACTTCCATTGCAAAAAAGAATACCCTCTACAGAAAGCAATTGACTACAAACAACCCAAATATTACTA
>JGI24022J15233_10010777_pt1 | contig 10389 bp, 4 predicted proteins | sample Ectturendosymbi2_FD_15233 | JGI IMG/M metagenome (IMG submission 15233)
CTTTTGTACCTCATTAATAAGTTTTTGTAACTTTTTTACTTTTTATATTACTATTTTTTAATTTCTTTGTATTGCTAAAAATACTCTAACCACGCCAATTTCCTTCACTTAAATTCGATCCACTCATCTATGTACATAGGCATGCGCTTTCACCTGTACATTTTTTTCACCATGTTCTGCTTTTATTCGTTTTCTCTTTTCTTTTCATTGTGCTTATTTGATCTACAGCTGTTGTTTCTCAACACTTGTCGAAAAGTGATAAACGGGATTGGTTGACCAGATGACCGCCACGGTCTTTCGCCAATCCTATATGACACAGCGCCCGCCTTTTATTTACACCCCGATCAACTATTATGCCATTGTGTTTTCATTTGCTCTAATTTTCGCTAATGGTTGGCTTACTGCATGCGATGGCTTTTATGGTGCCTCTGCTTATTGGCTGAGTCTGCTTGTTGGCTGAGACAGCTACGGAGGGGCCTGAGACAGAAGGACAGGCCCGTAACCAGCTTGAGACACCAATGGGGTGAAGAGTTTTCTGAGAGGGGCACAATTTTTCTAACTATGTCCAACAGTTTTTAAGTTTGTCCTGAACATTTTTCCAGGACAAAAATTTTTCTAAGGGGGCCTTCGCCCCATGCTATCCCCCTATTTACGGGTCTGCTGAAGGAAGATTTAGTGTTTGTTACAAACACACTCGGAATAATGCAGCAAAATTAATCCCGCCCGGCGATAAAACTGGCTTGGCCTAAAGGATTTGGTAAGAAGTGTGATGTATTTTAAAGTGAATTGCTGTCAGTGGATTTTCTTTATATGATGTATTATTAATATTAGCAGTAATTATTGTTGAACTTGAAGGTTTGCCTACTTTGTCGAAAGACATTCACGTTTACTGTCCCAGTGTGTCCATTTAACTGAATATTCCTTTACATCTTTTCATTTTCAAACAAACCTTTAAATAAAAACTCTATCAAATAAACCAAGAGTTTTAAACTAAGAGATACTTCAAATGAAATTTGTTTGGAAACATGCCGGTTCACAATACAATCTGATCTAACATCAGTAGCCCTTGAACGTTGCGCATATGTGTAAGATAATAACTGAAAAGTTTAAAATTAACATTTTTAGTGACATGGTGGTTTGTTGTTGGCGCTTTAAAACTACAGTGGTCTTGTAGAGCCACGACTGGTAAGCGTTTTGCAACGTGGTCCTCACGTTGTGCTTCAAAGCATGGGAGCAATTTGGTGGGGGACACGAGGGACGTGCCCCTCCACTTTTTTCAGATGGGGGGCATAATATGCCATGTCCGCCCATTTTTCTCTTTCGGTTTTGTATTTGGAGAGGTTTCAAAAATAAAAGTGATGTTTGTCACGTTTTGTGTGAAGAGCTTTCCATGTTAAATGGTAGGCCATACATAGCCAAGTTGATGTTGAAACAGAGTTTGGTGTGGTATCACTGATTCTGTTAGTTTATAAATTTTAGCTTCAATAAAATAATTTGTAGCATTTTTCAGGTTTCTAGAGACCGTGAAAGATGTTTAACTGCTTCTGTCCGACATTTTCCCCTGCGTGGTATGGTGTTAGAAAGGTTATTTTCTTGTAACAGTGAGAGTATTACAGCTGCACATGTGAGAGACCACAGCACAGCCATGATTTGTTCCGTGCAGAAATGTAACTGGCTTTGCTGTAACGTTGGTGTTGATTTTGTGATGGCTGGTATTAGCAATTAAAGTAGAACAGATAACGAATATCATCAACAGTTGGTTGTCACGTATTCAGAAACAGACAGTGTATCATTTGATGATGCTAGTGATATAATGTTAGAAAGTTAGATTTTCAGGCAAATCTCTGCGATGCTTTTGCCGAAGACGAAAAGCAGCACTATTGTGGAGACTTAGTTTTGGGATAGGGAGTTCAGCAAAATATTGTTTTCAAACATTAGTGAACAGGATTTCAATCAAAACGTTGGAGAAGTAGCCTACAGAATTTACCTAGCTGAATAATGACCTATAGCTCAAAATGTAAGGCCTTGACTCGGAAATAAGGATAAAATATACATTTATCCTAACTTCTTGTAATGTTGCAACAATGGTGACCAACAAATCCAAAAAATATTTTTTCGTTGACTCTTACACTTTGTGCTTGTCCTGAATGCATTGGTTCGTAAGTCATCTGACTTACTTGAGTTAAACCAAACCCACAATGCAGCAATGTTTTCATCCAAGTGCGAAACATTTGCTTTACAGATACATCACACCTAATTGTGTTGGACATCATTTTCGTGTTGAAGGTGAAACTTGGAACTTTTTTGCCAATTCACCGTTGTGCACTTTGATTTAATCTGAAATATATTTTTGTGTCGTTATGCAAGTAGAACTCTTAGAATGAAACTTTTGACATGGTGCAGAAGTTTGTCCAAATATTTCGGGCCTGCATAAAAAAACTTTTTTATAACATTAGGAGTAACGACTTTTTTCTTTCGTGACGTAGATTTGTTGTGCCCCAATATCTTTCGCACCCCCAAAAATTAGCCCGCTGAGCTAAGTTGGTCAGCATTTTTTAGCCCCATAACCCTTTTAGGGTCGTTACCTTAAGGTGAGTACATTTTTCATTGATGATTCATCTATTTCGAGTAGCGTTTCTTGGGCAGTGACACCTGGCGGGGCCCATCCATCTCCAGGCCTGTTGCATTGCCCGTAGTTCTTCTGCACACCGTGCGCCTGGAAAGAAGGCTGCAGTGCCAATTTCAAGGTCTTGGTAAGACCCGGCCGAACTCTCGACGTACCAACGCCGAGGCGGACGCGCTTACCTCTAGACCACGGGCTGGTCGGTCAGCTTTACACAAACGAAATTAGTGCACGACTGCCTGGGACTATCGAGATTGCATTAACAAATACCGAAACATGAACTTTCGCTGCTGGAGCCATTTTCAATGAATTTTTAGCCGGAATCAAACAAATGCATGAACGGAAGATATTGTAATTTGAATGTGACTTCAGTTCATTTCCCAATAACGTATTTCGACCAAACGCTACTCATTAATGTTTAATGATCATCGCAGTGGAATGCAGTTGTTGTTTTGCAGTGTTGGCAAATTATAGTGCTCTATATTGCTCAAAAGTACATTGCAACGCACACAGATATCAGGTACTTAACCAGCGATTGGCATTGCTGTAATGAAAATACGCTACGCGCGAAAATATTTTTAAAAATACATTCAAATAAAAGTTTAGTAGAACGCATTCATTGTAAGGCGCGCACTCACATTTACACACGGGTGTAGGAAGAAATTGAAGCACACTCAAATAGCATTCTAGCCTTTGAACAATGGAAATTTCACATTTACTGCTTCAACCAAAATACAGGGCAGATCCAGTGGCGTCACCGACGGGGTCAGGGGCGCGGGCCTGGCCAGCTAAACGTACAAAATGGACACCATTTAGCATATTTTTCGGCATTTAGTATTCTTTTGGTGTACAGCACTATGCTGTTATTTTGTTTTTTTTCGGAGTGGTTTCCGTTGATTGTGGGCCATGGAATAGACATCAACTCCCGGGTTCATTTCTCAACTTTTTTCAGAGTATTAGCTAGTGGGCCCACTCTACCCAAGTTTTCCCGAGGCTCAAACCTCTTTTACGCCACTGGATCGGGTCGATCAATATAAAAGTAATTTTAACAATAATCTCGATGAAAGTCCAACGTTGAACTCACCACCATTCGCACGTCCTCGCTCACGCTCAGCGGCAACGGGGTTGCACAATATCATTTAACACAAAGTGCTAAAACGCTTCCACCCGACCAACTGCACTTGGTCTCAACCAAACTTCCTTAGCGTTTCAAGAAGCAAAATTTCTTCCTATGTGTGAGCTGCTGCCAGACACGTACAGCGCATTTACCAAAGTGGGAGTAGAGTTTACATAGTGGCGTCAGCAACCAGTATTCGATCGACATCATACTTACATGACATTGATAAAACAGAACTGAACACCACTTCAACACACATTTCACTTCGTTATCAACAGCCATTTCCTCATTACTGCCTGCTACAAAGGTATCGGGAGCTAAGAAGTTGCCAAACGACTGAAAAGCAAATTACAAAAAGACATCCACGCGACAGTAGCGACTGCGTCTAGTTTCCAGATACTCTGAAACGCCACGACATAATGACCAGCATCCTTACGATGACGTAATCTCACTCACCCCAGTGCTCTTCGACAAAGCACAGCGATTGAACCGCAAGCCGGCAATGGCGTGCTGGGAAATACCTTTTATCGAAAAGAAGGTAGTCTATAACGGCTCTGTCAGAAATACAATGAAATTTCTCGCACGCAATAAATAACCAGATACCGATTCAATGCCGAACATCGCTGAGGGCTGATTACGTCACGCGCGACAAGCAACAAACACAGTCTTAAAAAATTGCAGTCACAATGAAGTGCATTTCAAGCGGAAGAGCTTTCTGACTTCTGCCGTGGAAGGTCACGTGACTTCCATCTCAGAGTTGGTGCTTCGATATGAAGCGCGTTTGGTCGAGCCTCACAACCAAAGGGTTCCATGCAGTAACAGAAAAAACATTCTCAAACATGTTCGTTTACCCACCCATTTTGATCTATTGAGCTGAACTAAAAACTGTACGTATGAAACGGCCGCATGATGTACGAGTTCGAGAAAAAATTCTGTGCAGTCTATGCTGCGTTTCATATTTTGGAAGCCATAATGTAGCGAACCCAGACAGAATGGGAAGTTAAGCGTCATTGAATTGCGCAACATGCAGCTCAGTCTTCCAGTCAGGGGCGGGTCCAGGAGGGGGCGGTTACCCCCCTAAAACCTACGAAAGTAACTTTATTCACCATAATTTTTTACAATTCAGAAAACAGCATTAGCTATATAAGGTTATTTTGTCGTCCATTGCTTTGTCACAGCAGTGTTGTGAAGCACACTTCATTTCTCTTCACAGTAGTGAACCCGTAATGAGACTTCACTGCCAAATATTACTGAAATCGCTCCCCCCCCTAGCCTTACTGGCTGGATCCGGCCTGCTCACGTTAACTGCAAAAACGTTAGTTCGTACCAAATTAAGATACAAGTTTTTATGACATTATATTAGTAATTCTACCAGGTTGACAAAAGCTTATACAACATACATCGTTTGCTTTCTGTAAGACATATTTAAATAAACCCTTACTGGAATTGAAAGCAGGTGTGAAACCACTTTTCAGTTATTATTCAAGGACGTGGTAAACCACACATAATAAACTACACTTGTTTCATGGCGACGTTCGTGCACAGCAGAGGTTGCCAACTTGTCTTCGACTGGGTCGACTAGAAAATTTCTTGCTAACTCGCGATCGACCAGTTGGTAATAAAGTTACAAGTACAAAATGCCGAAGTTGAGTAACGCACGTGTAAATACAGTGCAGCAAGGTCTTGGTAAGTGATGCACAGATAGAAGGCAAAGCGTCTGTTACGCCTAAATCATGACTGTCACGCAATAATAAGAAAACATATTACAACACCTTCGCGGCATCTGCTTTTCTAGCCTATGGTCAGCCATCGCAAGAGGCACCAAAGAATATACAGTAGGCCTTAGGCCTACATTACCAACCAACTGATGGATAATTTTTATGTACTTTCCGGAATATTGATTGAAAAGTGTTCTTTTTAGGTATCTTGTCAATCCAATGCAAAATCAAGCGCGATCGACCAACTTAGACGCGGCGATCGACTTGTTGGTCACCTCTGGTGCATGGGTTTGTTTTGATCTTACACACGTTCTTGCAAACTCAACATTATAACACTTTAACAAAATAGATATCTGAACATCTTTTCCACAAATATAAATTATTCATTTACAAATCCAATTCCTTTTATTCTTTAAGCCTACTCGTCTGAATCGGAGGAGTCGGCTACAGAACCGAACTGCAGTGGATGGCTCGCGTCCGTCTGCATTTCATCATTTCGTGCAGCATTGGGATCGTTGATGATTTTGAAACAAACGTCGCATACTCGCAAAGGCTTCGAAGACTGATGTTCGATTAACGCTTTGTGACTTGAACATGCATTGCAAACTACATATCCACATTTACGACAGTGATGACGTCTCTGAAGGGCTGAAAATTTAGTTTTGCGACAACGCATGCAGTCTTCTGCTTCCGCATCCGGCACCCACGTCGGGGCATTCTCCGAAATAACGCCGCCCAATCCTGTGACAATTTCAGCAGATCACGGACGAAACGTATATTAAAGTAGTCATTTGATAAAGCAGAAACACAACCTGAAGGCGTACCTTTACTTTGATGACCGCCCATGGGCTTCGGAACGGGGGCCTTGGGCCCCTGGATTTTGAAAATTTCAGCAATAAAGTTTTTTTTCTTAATTTCGAGTGGGAAAATCAAAATTTTACCACTTTTGGCCCCCCCTGGAAAAAATCCTTCCGACGCCCATGTGCCCGACGACATTATTACATAACCCAAGAAACTACCATAAGACGTAAACAGCATTGGAACGTGCAATTGTATTAAATTAAATTAAAACAAGCAATCCACGCTAATGGTTGTCGTACGATCGCATTCCAGGAACAGACCGGGAGCAACGCAACATTAAAATCTTTACCAACTGAATTTGCAATCTCCCTCTAGGTTTTCACTCAAAGGCTTACGTCTCACTTTCGCAGTTTCAATCACACAAGTTCATGTTTAAACGATGACCTGACATTTCAGTATAATTTTGTAAACGTTAGAAATCTATTCCTTTACGACTTCCCAACTTGTGGAGACAAATCGAATGGTGGACACGTTTTTTTCAAAAAGGTCACGAGTCCACAATGGAATGTTGGATTGATGTAATGTTGTGCCAAGTGCTACAGATTAGTGAATGTTAAAAAAGTGTCTGTAACCATGTTGTTCTATCTTGAAACTCGCCATTAATTGTTCTGTTCTGTCTGTGTTTTTCAAGCTGCATTGTGCAGACCGTGTGTTTGTACTGTATGACTTGTGTCTGTTACAAAATTTACCAAGAAATACATTTGATTTTACAACTTCAAAGGGAAATCACTGAAGGGGGGCATGGTGGACAAAAAGTTAAGAACCACTAATGTAAAAGTATTTATGCAAATTTCAATCCAAACATTCATTAATCTTTCAACATTAAAGTTTGTCTGTCACAATGGAATATTTCAATAGGCGATAGTATCTTTTCAAATGACAAAGTGCACTAAAGGTACACTCTGCCTCACAGGTAGTACATGGCAATGCGAGATAATGAGCAGCAAAAACGTTAAACTCGGAAATAAATTAGTTTAAATTCGTTTTTCCGCAATATGTTTCAAAATAGTGCGCAGTGAACCTGTTTAAATCATTGTTGGCCAAAAATAGCTGATTTTGCTGTCCAACTGTTCCTCGTAAGTCACATTCAGCAAAAATCGTGCTTCTCGAAGCTGTGTTGCAATTTTAAATCTGCAATTCCATATCTACTGGAAACGTTTCACCTACGCTTCAGAATGATGTTTTTGTTCTTGTTAACAAAGAACTGTTCCATTCAAAAATTACAAATCAGCAGAAGTCCCACACTCTTGCCCAGAATTGCAGGTGTGCACACCCACACTTGGCAACTATGCTTCCACTACTACATGTGATTGACAATAGTGCTCCTTGCTTCTTACAGAGATTTGCAACAAGTGAAGATGGACATGAAAAACACAAAGCAGAAAAAAAAAAACATAAGTCCTGGAAGATGAACTTTTTGATGCATAAAAGGTGAAAATGAAACAATAATTTGAAAAGCTTGCAGCATAGCATTGGTTACAATTAACACCACATAATTTTAACACTTTTCACTACAAACTGTTCTTGAATGACAAAAGAAACCAGAAAGGAATCCCAGCTGACAACATAAATCTAGCCAAGACCACTAAAACATTTTCATAAACTGTGACAAAAAACCTGATATCCCTGACAGACATGAAACAAAACAACTTCGTATCATTCAACAACTGGCCGCAAACAGAAACAAGAGGCAGACGGTTAATACTTGTTCAACAGCTAGTGAAACTAAAATGCAGATACAAGAAAAGGCATGTTGGAGACACGAAGAGTACCGGAGAGAATCAAGAAGTGTAGATGTGGCAAAATCAATAACTCCATTTTTAAGGTCCCTCAGAAATCAGTGGCACTATTTGTCACACGCCTGGAGAGCCCTCCTAGTGCTCAAATAATGAAGGTGTGGCCTAAAAACATTTTTGTGTATGTAAAAGGGAACCTACAACCAACACATCACCATCATTAAGAATTTCTTGTGGATTCAGTACTTCCAGTATTCCTTGAGTCTCGTTGCTGATTACAATTGGGTGATGCATTTGACAAGCTGGAAAAAGCATTTTTCTTTTTATGCCAGTGTCTTGGAGCTGGAAAAGGCATCATGTCAAACAGTGTATTATTTTTTAGTGCCATTGGCATTACAATCGTTGATTTATGTCAGTTCAGTCCTAAGGACAAAGGAAAGAGGTTGATTGATTGCAGTGCAGGTATGCACGGTCAACACAGCCTTAAGCAGTCTTGTTACAGGAATTGGGAATATCAAAACCTGCTAAGAATTCCACAAACAAAAATTGACTTTGCTTTGTCATACATTCACATAATCTGACGTTGAAGTGAGTGCTTCAAAATAGCTACTGCTACAGCCAAAACAAGTGACCACAGAAGTGTTATAACTGTTTTTGCCTTTGCTGTTATGACACTTAGTATAGAGGTAGAAGTTGGCTAGTACTTGCGTCAATGTCTATTGTAAATTCTAGGTGAATGCAGAAACTACTTCCAAATTAGGAGACTCACAGTGAGGTTGACTTGTGATAAAACCTATAAAATTTTGCAATTTCTTCTCTGGAGACCAAAAAAAAAGTGAAGCAAAAAGGATCTCTGACATTTCAATACCACCCCATATGTATTTGAGTACACAAATCTGGCCATAATGTTCTTTTACCTTACTTACATTTACAAACCTGCAAACAATATTTTGCAACCTTAACATTTTCACGTCTAGCTGCTTTTGAGGATTCTCACGCCAAAACAACCGGATCGCACGTGGCTTTGCGTGCGTGTAACTTGGGCGCTGAAAGTGGTAGGGAGCTGTTTAAAGGCTCAAAAGACACAGCGCAAGTCTTCTAGTTTGCACTCAAAAAAAATGTTTTTGCTTGGGGGGTGCAGATTTTTTGTGAGTGACGTCATAAGAGGAGGACTTTTAGGCCACCTTGGCCCACTTTCCTTGGCCCTGAGCCCAAACCATTTGATGGCAGCATTTCACTGATGTTTTTACTGGAAACTAGGCTACAATCCGAGTCTTTTGATACTTTGGATGACCTGCTGTGGTTTCAGGTTCAACAGTTATGATCTAAACCAACGGTGCACAACCTGCAGCCATGGCCTTCAATAAGGAATTTTGCGGCCGTCCACATGTACTTTCAAATATAAGATTTGGCAGCTGTGCTGGTGTATATTGAAGCAAAACAAACGCAAGGCAAGAAAATCTGTCGACACGATGCGCAACAAGCTGGATGGTGATGTTTCTTTTAATAAATTCATTAAAATGTTTGACATTTTATTATCCTTTTAGGCACAAGTAAATGACATATACTGGATAACCTATTCTTTAATTAATACTTTGACGTCCGGGTTAATTCAAGCGGTTCGCAAAAAAACAGCTGATTCGCCCGTGGCTTTGCGCGGGAATATCTCCACTCCTGCACGGATTATGGACCTGGTCGAAGCGTCAAAAGACGTGGCAAGTCTTGTAGTTTGCACTCGAAAATATTTTTTTACTTGGAGGTTGTGGATTTTTTGTGAGTGATGTCATAAGTGGAGCACATTTAGGCCACCTTGGTCCACTTCACCTGGCCCTGGGCACCAACCGTTAGATGGTAGTATTTCACTGAAGTTTTTATTGGAAACTTGTCTACACTCCGAGTCTTTTGATACTTTGGATGACCTGCTGGGGCTTTGGGTTCAAAAGTTATGATCTGAGTTAGTAAAATTTTTTGACTAATTAGCTAATTAATTAATTTGTTTGTTTAAGATCATAACTTTTGAACAGGAAACGCTAGAAAGTCGATCAAAGGCTCAAAAGACCCAGACTCGAGCCTAGTTTCCAATGAAAACTACAGCAAAATACTTTGGCCTAACAGTTGAGCCCTAGGCCAGGCAACATGAGCCAAAATAGCCCAAAAACTACTTCACTTATGACGTCACTCACAAAAAATCCACAACCCCCAACCAAAAAATTTTTTTTCGAGTGCAATCTAGAAGACTGTCTGATCCATTTGAGCCCTTGAACAGCTCTCTAGCGCAATCGGCGGAGGAGCTAGGGCGTTGGTAAGGCAACTGACAACTGCTGGTTTTAGGCC
>JGI24022J15233_10010781_pt1 | contig 10388 bp, 9 predicted proteins | sample Ectturendosymbi2_FD_15233 | JGI IMG/M metagenome (IMG submission 15233)
CTTTCATCCCCGACACCGGCAACTCCCCTCCTGGAATGGCCCTGCCAAGAACAGCGTGGGTCCGGCTTAGCCGCTTCCGCACCGGTGTCGTGCGTTTCTGCTTCTGCTTGCACAAATGGGTATGGCCTCCTTTGCGGCCTGTGAGTGTGGCGCAGAAGAACAAACCGTCGAACATGTTGTCCTTCAATGTCCAATTTATCGACCTCCCATGGAATGCACGGCCTGGTGGTTCTGGATGATGAGACATTCGATTGGCTGCTCAACACCTGCCCCGAGATCTAGTGCAGCCAAGCAGTTTTTCAACAACTGGCTCAAAAGACAAGGCGACGATCCGAAGCTTTTTATTAAGAAGAACATTAGAAATCATTCTTGCCTCCAATTTCATCCGAATTAGGGGAAGATCCGGATTAACCGAAGTTTGCTGTATCTATCTTAGCGTAAATGGCCCAGAAAATGATACTTGGCGTCATACAGTTTGCAGTATACCGACCGATCACGGATGATGATTTAATGATGTTTTAATGAAAGCTACACACTAACGTTGTTGTTTGACAAAGAGCACAAACTCGTCATTCCTATAGGAGCCAACAGTACGCATTATGAACAACACCGCACAAACCATTTCAAACATGCTAGGATTTATTGATGAGCCTTTGATACTAGCTGAATCAAGTAGTGAGAAATGACCTGTTTCTTCCTTAAACCGACCTGGTGAAATCAAGATCTAGCACGCCTTGTAAAAGATGACGACACACAAATGCACATTTTTGCACTATTTTCATGAAGGGTGCTTTTAACACTCCACGCTGAGCAACCAAGAACAGTAGTCACGAACAAATCTGATATGCGTCACTGCCACATTATCGATAATGTGGACTCTGCTTTTCTGGTGGTGTCATTGGCAACGATGTCCTGTAAACACTACGAGCTCTAAGCTTTTGAACACGCATCGACGAAATATCTAACTAATCCCTAGAAATGGGACACGTCACTTGTTTGCTATGCTCGGATGTATGCCTGGATATAACAATGTCATTTATGAGCAAATATATAGTCGTTGATAGTTGGCATTGAGGGAGGAAAACTTGCACCAATAAGTTATTGTTATCTTTTTAGGACGGTAAGTCTTCAGTTTAATTAAAAAAGTAGCTTGTCACTGTCAACATCACAGGAGAGAATATGATTTCGACGTATTTATCACGCTACATCTGTTTCTCGCATTAACACGCTCGTCAATCACGTGACAAGGGCAAATACAAGCAGATCATAAAGCTTTTACATGTTGACATTGAAGACTAGAGTTGTTCGCTTTGCGACCAAATGGATTTTGCGGATAATCTGCGAGGGAAAGCTCATCTCATTTTATTTGGAACAGTCCAGCTGGCCATTTCTCAAGCCCGGAAAAGTTCAAGCCCTACCAACACACTATAACATTATGAGATTGTGCATTCAAACACAAAGGTCGGCTGCCTCTGTGAATCACTATCGACAAAATCCACGAAATTCTTGGTTTCGGGCAGGCAGTAAGCGTGAAAAATTGACTGACAGCATTTTATCAGAGGGATCTAGTCGTTGTTGCAGGTGCCAACTGAAATACCGGATTTAGTCTTGCCAGGCCTTACTTTAAAGACACGACAGGAAGAGGCGGAACTCCCATGGCAAATAAAGGAACCATGGCGGTGTGCGGTGATCAACAACACATCCTACTTTACAACTTCCCCTTTTTAAAGCACTTGTCGATGTGACTTAGACACTAGAGGTGAACACTTGTCCACTGGACAAAGTCCAAATTCCGCATCCGTTCCAACTACCGGAATATTAGCTCCAAAAAATTCGAAAATTTTAAAGTAGACTCCGCACAATTTTTAACACTACACGAATATATATTGTGTGCATGTCAAGCTGAAAGAAACAAACTTCTTCACACAGAAAAGACTTTTTAAAACTGGTGCAATTCCCATGGGATGCAATGGGGCAGTGGACTTGAAATTTGGACACGCTGGACAGTCACCTGTCCGTACACGGGAAGTAGTCGCAACAAAAAACTTGGGTACTTCTAAGAATAGGCATGACAAAACGAAGTTTAGGAATGACCAAACGCTACTGTTATCCCAAAGAATTTTTTGGCTAAATTTTGTGAAACAGTTGCAGACAGTCATTAACTCCAATGTGTTAGTACCGCCTTAAAAAAGATTGCTCAATACGAAATTGTTTTCTGTTCAGATTGGAGAAAGAAGCATGGCATTAAGTGATTATTTCCGTGAAGTAAGTCACAGGTTGTGGAATCAATGGTTTTTGGGTGGAGTCGGATTGCTAAGAACACTAGGAGTCGAAGTCGGATTTTTTATCCGACTCCGGAAGTCCGATTGAATTATTTTTTACTTCGCACTCCTACGTTAGGAATCCTAACTCGTGCCTGTTGAAATGGTTCAATTTCTTTTGAACATTATTGAAACAGATAATTCTTACTGTGTACCACGATTTCCATTGATTGCCAGTTGCCACAAAATTTTTGACAGCCATCTTCATTCACGTTATATGAAGGAGCCGGGACTTGGTGTCGGACAGTTTACCTCCGACTCCACAACCCTGGCTAGTGATATGAAAATGGACCTTAGACTGCATCTGGAAAAAGTCGACCAGGTGTTTCAAGCAAGAAAACATGCGAGACTTGTCCATCAGTTCTGTCGTTTGAAGATAAAAAAAAGTCTCAATTTTATAAACACAAAAACTTCTGTGTGAAGGTAAAATAAGAGTGTTTAAGTTTACAAGAAGGAATTGTTCGCATAGGTTCCTATTTCGAGCATGCACGAATTTTCGAGTCACTAACTGTATGTCAGAACACAACCGAATATATTGCAAGGGCAATAAGGCTTTGAAATCTGTAATATATTAGCTATCACATTTGTTACAACCCAAGAATTGAGGTGGATTTGTTTGGAAGAAGCAGTTTAATTTTCAGCAGCACTGACTTTCTGCAGTGATTATTGCTTACGTTTATCACGCAAATACATGTATAAAAATAACAGTTTCCCTACTTTATCAACATATGCATGGAGACTGACTATCCTACTAACATTTAACTTGCTGTGTGACTGTCAGGCACTATTACGAGCCTAACGGGTTGTGAAACCCCTAGAAAAATAGACTAGTCTGCGTACGGTGACCGTGAGATCATCAGTCTAAGTTTGCTACTGACACATGCGGCAACGAGTAGTGTCAGACAACAAAACAATTAATTTGATCAGTCAGAGGCCAGCAAAACGTATCAAGGTCTTCTGAATGCAGTTGCTGGCGATACTGTTCACCCAACATCCACAAGCAAGCGGGATGGAGTTGCATAGATGATAAGTGTCATTCCAGACAACACGAACTCCACTTTGGACCGTTGCGTAAGAATGGAAGATCGAGGCCAGTAGTTCTTAACCTTGTCTCTACTACGCCTCCCGTAAGTAATTGTCCTTTGTTTCAAGCCCCCTATTTTTAAATAAGTTGTAAAAGCAAATACATTTATTGGCAAATGTATTGATCAAACTTTCCAGGTTGCGGAGCGCATAAGAGCTCGCGCCCCCCTGGGGAGGCGTGTCCCCCGGTTAAGAACCACTGATCTCAGTGGCAAAGGCTTCCACACAACATCTAGAGCATGGGTCTTTAACCCGGGTCCATGAATGTGAATTAAAGGGTTGATAGGCTTTGTTCTGACATTTCGAAAGGGTTAATGCGCTTTGCAGATATTGCGATAACTACTGCGACGAACCTAATTTCGAATAATTTCGAGTCCGTGACCCGCAAATGTTTAAGAAACGCTGATCTGGATGGTTTGGCTTTAACTTATTTCGCCAGGCTTTTTTGTCATGCGTTCAATGGAATGTTGCCAATCTAACGCACATTCACTTATTTACTGCATACAATTAGGGTCTATTCTGGAACTGCGAACTTCACCGCATAAAATAAGCAGGCAATCAAATCCATTACACGAAGAAATGGTAAAACATGAATAAGGTTTACAACGATCACATAGCTTTAGGTGAGTTTCTCTGGTAATACCTTCCGAATAAACCAAATACATTTTCACGCACCTGCTCCGGATTTCCAGGGTATTGTTGCGCTGCATACTGCTGAAACTGCGCATGGGTTTGAGCGTTGAGTGCAGCCATAATTTGCTGTCTGCATAAAAAAAAAACGATTTCAAGTCAAGCAAATGGCATCGGTTGTTTTGCCAGATCAAAAGACTTTTCCAAGCAGCGTATCTTAACGAAATCTAAGCGCACATGCGCATTTTCAACGTGGTCATTCATATACAGGCACAGTTTACATGAACTTTTATTTCCGTTACAAGTTATGCGAAGCTTGTGGCTTGCCAACTGTAAAATTGGTCATAGTGAAGACATTTAACTCTTTAAAATACGCCAGCACTTCCGTTCATTTCAAGCTGAAAGGTCGCAGCAGTTTTTATGCAGTAAGCGCCAAACGGACATGTGAGTGTACGTCAAGATACTAATATGCGACAAAAAGGCGTTGTTGGTTTCGCTGGTCAAGCTGAGAAGTTATATTCCATTCGGTGACGGCAATGAATTATGTTGTCACGGAGGAAGTGACGCAACAAACTGTTTGCTCAAAGAAACAAATTAAAAGAGTGAGACCAACCAGGCCCGCAGCCACGAGTGTCTTTCGTAGGCTCTGACCACCAAAATGTTTTTGTGACCCCCAAAATTGTTTTAGACATTTCTGACGATTAATGCGCAGCATGAACTTATGAACTTATTCTTTGTGTCGTAGACTTCTATACTCCTCTTACTAGTTTCTTCATCCCCTGGCGCAATATTCTCGGTCCCACAGCCGTATCATTTAAAATGGTTTGTTCGTAATTTGAATTGATTAAACGCTGCACATTTTTGTTACACAAATTTATGGCCGTATTAAATGGTCAAGTTACACTTTTGCCTGTGGCCTGATTACTTAGTTCAAAAACAGGTCTGTTTTTGAACTGAGTGTTGATTGAGTGTCACGTTGTGAAGATAAATGATTGTGATTCTGACCGCAAGCAATCTATTATACGTTTTAAATGATACAAAGTTGCACTTTAGTACAGGTTTTGACGGTCAACGAAGTTTCCAAAGACGTTCAGCAACGCGCACAGTTATTCAGGTAACGACTGAGTTATAGTTGATTATGCATGCAGCATCAGAGGATTGTTTCTTCTTCCAAATGCAAAACGTAGGCTAAGACTTAAAAACATATTTTTGGAATTAGATTCCAATGAGAAAAATCCTGCCTCCTAATTTTCAACCCTAGTTACGGGTCTGAGACCAACTTAGCATCAAATTGAAATACAAACATGGATCGGAAACGCAAAAAGTTTCACATTGATTTCAACTGCCACAGTGAACAGCAATTAAAAAATCATGACGAACTTTTGTTGCTCCTGCGCTTGTCTGACTCGTTCTTCTTCGGCTCTTTTCTCTTCCAATTCTTGCGCTTTTTTCCTTTCTTCCTCTTCTCTTTTCCGTTGCTCTTCAGCTATTCTTTTTTTCTCTTCTTCTTCTTTTAATCTGGAAATGTTTCAATAATTGTCCTTAGGAAATCATGGCACAACCGTTTATTCCAGTGCTTCGTAATGCAAACGCAGTCGACGCACAAAAAGTGAAACAGCAGTAAACCTTACACACCCAATGGTACTCTTCTCAGGTGCTAGTTCACATGTCACAAAATTACAAGTAATTTTTATTCATTTGCGTGTTTGACTCATACTCATGGTCCATGTAACAAGGGTAATCGAATTACACAAGAACACACCTAAGATTTGTCATAAGTTCATAACACATTACGGCATAGGTGCTGAATACGGGAACGCGTCGCACGGCCGCTACTTTTTCATTTTTTTGTTGAGCAATTCATATAAGAAGTATATTATTCTGATATGTAGTGAAACGTTTTCGTATACAGTTAAGGCATGGAAGACTTGAAAATTGCAACGCAGCTTTAATCATCAGTTCCAAGTTGCACTGCAGAGAGAAGCACATCTCCGCTGCATGTGACTTTTACAAGACGATGTGAACGAGGAACGGTTGCACAGCAAAATCCAGCAATGTTTGGCAAGCAATAATTTACACAGTCCCACACCAAACGCTATTTCGAAACTTTGCGGAAAACAGAACTTTTGCTAATATATTTCTGAGTTTGATGTGGTTGCTGCTCATGTACTTCCCATTGCCCTGTATTGCATGTGTGAGGTAGACCGTACCTTTATCGAATATCTGCGAGTTGCATACAAATTTGATACTGGTGTGAGAGCCGCTATGGGATATTTCAACCAATATTATTTTACCAATTTAAACAGGTTTTGATGTCATATTTTGACGGTCATGGATTTCGCACGCCCGTAGAAAGTTCAAACTGGGCGCCTATGCACTACAGAATAGGCGTTAGTTGAAAAACACAGTCAACACTGAGAGGGGCAAAACAATGAAACAGCGCACCAGACGTTTTGCATTCACTCATCGCCATACAGGAAACCGGCAGTGGAAGCGAAATGAGGACATTCTAACATCATGCTTTGAAATAAAAGGATAAAAAAGTCGGATGGGGATGCTCCAATTTTGTGTATATGATTGTCTATCCCAGTGCTTCTTAACCTTTTTCGATTTCGTTCACCCCAACCATTGGTTGCTCCATTCCCATTCACCCTATTGTGAATGTACGGCCAATGTGACAACAATCATAGTACAGTACATCGAATGTTCCTTGTTATACCACAGTATTTTCTCTACTTTATACACAGCATGCTTTGCGCTATGTAGCAAATTAGCTAGGATCTTCAAATATGTTTTGATTGCAGATTCAGCCTCGCAAAATGTTTCATTGTTTACCGCGAAAAGGACATGCCAGACTTCGACCTGCCCTAAATTTGACGGCAGCACAAAAGACTCATCGAAATTTATTCGGGTATGTATAGTACAAAAGCTATCGATCTAGTTGCAGCAGACTGCCCGACATGGGCTAGAACAGAAAGACAGGAAGTTAATATAAAGCGTTAAACTAATGGCCACAGTGATTTGTATGACATGCGATCCTTCTCAAACGCGGAGAAATTTTTTCATTCACACCAGGGCTCGACTTCTTGCCGAAACATTACATCGCTCACCTTTTCCTTTCTTTCTCTTCTTTTTCCTTCTGGTGCGCAATCATGTATGGTCCGAATACGGGAACTTTTTGATCAAGCATTTCAATAAACTTACGCCGAGCATCGTTGGATGACATGTCCGCTAAGGAGTTCCACACTCTCCTGTACCATAAAAAGCAACATGATGCAGTCATTTTGCAAACCATCGCAAATAGAACATGTTTCACAATAAACCGTACTTGCGCAGAGAAAACGTATGAAGCCTGACAAGATGCACAAAGTTTCAAACCCACTGCGACGCTTTTGAAACAAGCCAAACTACAAAGTTCTAACCCAGCGCCATAGAGAAGAACATGACAATCATTGACAGTTCAACATTTTTACAAAAGGTTACGACAGCCATGCATGAAAATGACCTTTGACCTTGCTAGAACTAATGCAATTTTTGCCTTTCTGCAGGTGGTGTAAAAGTGTTCATATCAAGGTTGTTCGCAACACCTCGTGCTGGTTAGCAAAGCCTCTTCCTGAATGATATGGATTAAAAATACCAGTGATAACATAATGAGCAAAAAACTCAAGAGTGGTAAAACAAGATCCATCTTGGCTCGGAGCAAACATGAATGGCCTTTTATCAAAATCACGTACGGTTTTGAAGTCGCGCCCGATAAATAAACGCACCACTCAACATAAAGGCAGAGAGAGTCATATAAACAGAAATAAGTATAGATTCACTGACTGAAGTCAAACTATGCAGAAAGATAAGATATAACAGAACACCAGAATCAGGTTTTTGCAGGAACGATACAGGTATTTAGGATAGTATGAAAGTTTTAAAACCACTGTTGCGCTTATTTGAGGCAAGGTTTCAATGAAACTCCACACTTACCGTCTGTCATGTCCAAACATGTCCAAGTAGCCGATTTCTGGAAGGGATGATTGCTGATTTAATGGTCCGTGAGACACTTGCTTGGTGAGCGCCATCAAATAAACTTTATCATCATATTCCATTTCAAAGGTCCGTTTTCCTTCATTGGCTAAAAAATGACATATCTCCTATAATTAACCACATGATACTGCCTTTTTTGTAAAAGTGCTAAAACTCAACATATCTTGAAATACTATGCTAAGTTTGCAAGATGTGCACATACTTTTCTTTTTTTTCCTTTCAACTTTGTGCAACCTTTCCTTTCAACCTTTGCCCCTTTGCGTGACAGCAGTCATTTTTCCCTAAGCTTTTGGTTCCCACATACAAGCAAAATTGAAACCAGCAAATCCTTTCTGTAGAGTTTATCCAGGGCTGTGGAGCCGGAGCCCAAGCAATTTTCAATGATTACAGCTGGAGCCAGGCACTTTTAGATGGTGCCAGAAAATACGGTCCTAATTCCACAGCCCAAGTTTGTGGGGCAAAGCAAGTTTTCAATGGACCAAATTATTTTGGAGCTGGAGGCAAAAACTTCAAAGAAGCCAGAAATTTGAGTTTTGGCTCAACAGCAGTGGTTGTAACTTTTAGAAATAGCAATTATTTTCTTGTTATTTGACTTGATTGTTTCATCAAATAAATTTGCAGGTGATATAGCCAGGCCTACCATACCATCCTTATTTCTAAGATTTGTTCTTATTTTGCAGTACTACGTCTTAGAAAATATTACTGTCCTTATTTGTGACTTGCGTCGTTTATTTTTTCTTATTTTCTGTGGCATAACCATATTAAACAAGCAATATCTGATAAACATACGAACCATTTCTGTCTCGTCGCGAAGATTTTGTAATAAAGGTTTTATGACATCATAATAAAAGTAGTACAATCTTGCAGTACAGAGACGTAACGAACTATCAGGCATTGTTAGCACTGTTAAACTGTCTACTCTGGTTAGCATTCTTAGGAAAGCTGGTTCTGTAGCAAAGGTTTAGCATTTAATTGATTCAAGAAATAAGCAAACGAAAAAACGATTTCCGCGATGATTACAAGGAAGTCGAAAATAAGAAATTGCTGAAGCAAATGATTCCTGGAGATATAAGCAAACATATGATCTGACGTTAGTCGTGCAAACAGAAACAGTTGTTTTCGTTTTAGGTAATCAAATAAAATTTTGCTCAGCCGTCATTATTTTGGTTCAGGATTGATGGTAGCCCTGGATATAGCATAGTTTGCACTGTTGTTCAACATCATTCCAGCCATGAAAGGCTGACATGGTAAAAAATGTGATGCAGACCCCCTTGTAAAAAGTTGCTTGTGCCAATGGATGAGACAAAACTAATTGATGACAAACACATTCCTTGCACAGCTAAAACGTTGTTAGTTCAACCAATCAAGTTGCCAACTTTCTGACACAAACAAACTGATGCAACCTTTGTTTTGACTGAAACTTGAAAACTTTCTCATAATAAATGTCAATCTAATGCTGAAAAATTGAACTAAAATAACATACAGTAGAAACTGCTTCGCATGTTTGATGAGGGGCTACGTAGTACATACCTGTATGTATTGGGTCTGTATCTGTAACAGATACTAATACACTTCAGCTCTAATTTTATTATTTGATCAAGTACGTAAATATACGTACACAGACTGAAGTGAAAAATGGATATTTCAGAGTGATTGCTGATTTGCTGTGGATTAGAGATTGCCACAAGAGTGAAGTTCATGCCAGTACTGCTTTTTGTTGTTGTAAGATTTTGGCATGGGTGCAGACAGTTTGTAGGACAGGAAAGGGTGTTTGTAACATACTTCATAAATGACTGTGTGTATGGTGATACAATTTATGTGACTAACGTCATTTTGCATTTGTTTTAGGTGCTTTGAGGTAGCATTGTTACTTGGGATTGCTTGAAGCAGCATTCTTGTTCAAAATGGCTGTACTAGGCTCATGAGCTTACTAATATGCTGCTGATCATTGTAGAAAGATTTTGGAATGTTGTGCACAGGTAGGACAGGGAACGTTTTGTTTTTTCATCCATGCTTGTTTGTGCTTTAACACCTTGGCGTCTGGGTGGTTTTGGCGATTTTCGCAAAAAGAAACAACAGCAGTTTTCGGTTGCCTTACCAACGCCCTAGCGCCTCTGCCGATTGCGCTAGAGAGCTGTTCAACGGCTCAAACGGATCAGCCAGTCTAGTAGATTGCACTTGAAAAAAATTTTTTTGCCTGGGGGGTGCGGGTTTTTTGTGAATGACGTCATAAGTGGAGGACTTTTAGGCCACCTTGGCCCACTTTGCCTGGCCCTGGGCGCTAACCGTTAGGTGGTAGTATTTCGCTGAAGTTTTTAC
>JGI24022J15233_10010783_pt1 | contig 10387 bp, 5 predicted proteins | sample Ectturendosymbi2_FD_15233 | JGI IMG/M metagenome (IMG submission 15233)
AATTGCTATGTATCATGCTTGGAATTCCCTTACATGACGTCTCGACCTAATTGCTGATCAGGCCTCGAGTAATTGTTGGGGGCGTTTTTGCTCCATTTCGCATTCCCTGACGACGGTTGTGTTGAGCGTATCTCCTTTTTTCGAGCATAACGAGGACCGAGAAGGTTGGTCCCTTAGTACTGAAAGCATAAGGTCTTCGCAGCATAAGGCTGCCGCAGCACAAGGCTGCTTCCCATTAAAACATAAGGTCTTTGCAGCACAAGGCTGCTGCAGCACAAGGCTGTTTCCCATGAGGACAAGAGGACTTTGCAGCAATACATCGCATTGACTCATTTGTTATTGTTTTCTTAACAAATGGTTTTCTTGATATGCACCTGAATTTAGTAAGCGTCATGAAACTATAATTCTTTTAACTACGACACAAGTTTTAAAGAACAAAACATACAAACTTAGCGATCAAACTTTTCAGAGCTGATGTGTGCTTTTGATCAATCCAGTCTGCCAACAACTCTGACCAGAAACCAGCAAATAGAGGCCCTACTTTATTTTCACTGGTCTCTTTTCGTCATTGAAAAGCTTTTTGTATACGCTATTAGTCAAGCAAATCATTCTGAAAAGTTGGTGCGTGCAGATTTGGCAATAACGTCTACCGCCCGGAAAGAGCATGCAAAGTAATGGTCGCTGCACTTTCAAATGGAAACAAAAAACGTCCAATATATTTTTAAGCCCGTGCATGCAACTGCGGTGCGGCTCTACTATACAGCGTTACCGGAGCAACCACTAGAAATCCTTCGCCAAATTATTCTTGCTAATGCGGAGCTTGAAAATTCGCCACAATGAACAAAATCCGCATTAGAAAGAATATGTCAAAGGATTGCTATTTGTGGACCAGAAAATTCGTGACCTCGACAACATTTATTCTGCTTTTTGGCATCGCGCTTCACTTCGTTGCTAAATGCAGATAACTTCGCATCTTTTTAAAGCATAGGTTCTCAAAGTGGGGTCAACGGACCCCAGGGGTGAAAAAATTGTTGTTTGGGAGTCAGCCAAGTGACAAAAACTTCAAGAAATTGGGAGTGATGAACAGCTTGAAAATACATTCGCAGTAAAGCAATAATATTAAGTCTCTCCTCTGTCTACTTTCTGTTTTGTCTTGTTGGGTGGTCCAATTAATTTGTACGTTTTGAGCATACGCGTCAGGGTCCCATCAAAAGTTATTGTGACATCACTGAAGTTGGTTGTCAGTCATCTTTGTTACTTCACAACTTCAATGTCAACACAACAACGGAAAACGAGGATAACCATCTCTTTTTGTATAAGCACATGTTTTCAGAAAATTAAGAACAGACAGTGTGAACGTTTAATTCAGTGTCATTCAACTACAGGCCCGCGGGCCGCATGTGGCTCGCCACAGTGTTTTCAGTGACCCGCGGAAGCATTGAGGAAAAATCTTCCAATCTTAAATTTTTTTGAAAAGCGTGTGAGGTTGCATTTGTTTCATTGAATTGCTTGCGCTGGATAAAGTGCATTTGCACAAGAACAATGAACAACACCTTTTCTGTGCACCATTTTGTTTTATTTATTTATTTTACGATAAAATTAGAAGGTGCGGCCCGCCGCTAACCCTCCACTGGGGCACTTGTCTGGATAACCACTATGTTTTTTCGGTGCCCGATCGTTCGCTGTCTAGAAAAGTACTTCTGGCGCAATGAACTCAGTACCAACAAATAAATCTGTCTATCTATCCGATAAACGCAGCCTACTCAAAGTAGCCCTCGAACCGAACTAATTGCCCATCCCTGAAATCGGTATTTTATATACAATAAGCATAACATATTTTAACAAAAATGTACAATCCTAACGGTGTTAGAGACTGTGGAGAGCTTTTGGAAATTAATCAGCAAAGATAGATTTTCCAAACTGAAAGATTTCGCACTGAAAATGCACTCGATATTTGGAAACACATACGTGTATGAGAGTACATTTTCTACAATGACGCAAGCAAAATTTAAAAACAGAAATCGAACGGCAGACGAAACACTGGACGATATTCTCCGACTNGCACCACCAACACTTCTATTGATAAAGGAACGATAGTGTCAGAGAAGCCNCGACCACAGGCATCCCACTGATAGAGATTTGTAATAAATTNCGATTTGCTATCGTGTGATAATTTCAATGACACACTCACTTATCTTACCTTTTTTAGTTTTAAATGTTGTGCTTCTGTTGTTTTATACATTATTTTATTGGAAGTGGCCCGCGAGTTGCCACGTTTTTGTAAAATGACCCGTAGGTCAAAAGTAGTTGGACTACGCTGGTTTAGTTTGTTGTTATTGAGATTGCACGCACTTCGTTTGCCTATTTGGACAGTATACTTTCGATTAAGCAGAAAGCTAAAGTTTTGCTTATTGCGAAACTGGTGGAAAGTTTTTCGTGATTTTAGAGCTCCTTCAACCGAAAATAGTATCAAGCAGCAGTAATACCAAGAAAAGCGGGGCGACAGCTACGTGGAATCCGGTTTCACGCTAAAGAAGAATTTGGACGTTGGTGATTAAGCGAAATGCATAACCTGCAGCAAAAATCTCTGCAACTCAAGTTTAAAGCCATCAAAGCTGAAGGAGCATCAGATTTATTCATGACGAAATAGTCACTTGACGTTATGAAAAGAAAAACGTGTTCAATTTGATCACGCGGGACCTTATCAAAACCTGGTTTTATCTTGCTTCTGCGCCATTGCTCACTGCTTCTTCGATGTTGCATATTGCGTTGCGGGGAGGAAATTAGCTCATACAAGTTGCAGAAAGCGTGATAAAGCCGGCTGCCATGCGAATGGCAGATTTGGTGGTGGGGTCTCAGCAGCAGTAAACAAATTCCTCTGTCCAGCGACACTGCTCACAGACGTATTTGCAGTATGGACTGTGATGTTCTCTCTCAATTAGTGACTGAGATGAAGGATTCCAAATGTCGAAATTCTGACCAACTGGATGAATACACACACGTGACGAATTATTGCCATCTTTTGTGTTTTGTGAGATAATCTTTGCGGATGTGAGGTTTAAGATGTGTTTTTATTTTTCTACTCTTTAAAAACTACGGCCAAATCTATTGACGTTTTTAACGGTGTGGATTCGCTTTTCGCTGCTAATGGTCTATCATGGAATATTGTTGGTCTGCACTGATGGCGCTCCAGCAATGATTCGTCACACTTTAGGATTTGTAGCACTTGTAAAGAAGCGTGCGCCAGATAACAATTCACTGCACTCAACACTGCCATCTTGCTTGCGGAAGGTTTTAACAAAGATTGTGCAGGCCTTAAATTCTATTCAAAGAAGTGCTATAAATCACCGCTTGTTTTAAGTCGTCGTGCGATGAGTTGGGTTCGACACACGATACCCCGCTGTAGCGCACTGAAATGCGATGGTAGTCCAAAGGTCGAGCTTGCTAAAGGGTATATGATCTTTTTTGTGAGTCCAACAAGCAACTGTCAAACGATTCTGATGATCCCACCTTCGTTGCCCGACTGGCATACATTGCAGATATGTTTTCACTATGATGGCATTGAAAGAAGCCTTCCTTTCACTACTAAGTATCAGTGTGAGACTGTTTTACCAGCTTGGAGAAAATCAATCGAAATATCAAACAGAATGGATGCGAGACCAGACATTCTACTATCTACGTCCAAAATTAAGCCTAGAATATCAACGCTGGTAGGAGAGCACAAATCTCACTGAATCTTAGAGAAGTCCGTTTAGGAAACAACTGTGAAAATGTTGACGCGAATAAAAGACTTGAATAGTTCGTTCATGTGTAGCCCGTCTATTATTTTATTTGCTGTTTACAGTATTCATGGGGTCGTGAGATGAAAGTCAGAGAAACGCTGGTTTAACGGCACATGGAGATTGGAGTTTCCTGAAATGCACACTGCTTTAGGTGCTACCCGCCACCACGTACCCGGCTCGCTGGGTGATAAGCACCAATCAAACGCACTCGCACGAATCATAGTAGTTTAAGCTAAATCAATAAATTGTAACTTCACCATTTACCGGCAGTCACATAAATTGTTGAAATCTACCTGGGTACTGACTGGCAGAATAGCTGCACCAATGCTCATTAACGTCAGGTATGTATGTGCGTAAAAATCATTAACTTTTAACACCTAGAAAGCAAAGACGTTAAGACAAACACTTCCAGCAATACTTTAGTGGGCCAGCGGAAATGGTTAATCCAGGACCTCAAACACATGGCTCGCGACGCTTTTTGAAATTTACAAATAATCAACAATTAAATAATTTACTTATTCGCCGCTGTTTACAGTGCTCGGCCAGCGAATCAACAAGCTCCTTTCAATCAAAAGCAGAAACGATTTTTTTAATCATTGTAACAAAAGTTCGCATGATGCGGCCCTCGGGTTACTTTGAGGTCTTCATTCGGCCCTCGGAGCAGTTTGAGTTTGAGATTCCAGCACTAGGGGATGCGCACTGTGGTTCTCTGATGACCGGGCAACTCGGCGCCAAGTGCAATCAAGCCTTACCTTAGTATGAGGCTTCTGTTTCGACAAAGGTTCACGCTTTGGTTTTGCTTCGGGGCTGCCTGATGATGACGAGGTCTTTGGCTGAAGTGTATTCGCTTCGATCACATCTGTCAACTTCGACCCAACCAGCATCATTTTCGCTCCATTGCCAAGACCCAGGCCAGCAAGTGTTTGATCATCTTTGACAAGTCCTGGTAACGCAGAAAAATGAGAATCGCAAAGCATTTTTGAACTCGGGATTAGATAGTTGGACGCAATGAGGTCGATGGGCTTTTCAGATTGCAATCGCAACGTGTTTGACAGTTTTGAAAGAACACAGAAGTGAGTTAAAGACCACGACGTGTAGAAGCAATAGCAACTGCGGACCAACACGATCTTCCCTTTGTGTCGCAGATTCCACGAATAAGTCGAATTTTTTGTACAGTACTTGCAATTTAAGGAAAACTCGACTTGGTGACACCATCGTTTTGGCCAAAAATATCAGAACCACAACATGGACATTTTTGCGAACTTTTTATTAAACAAAGTGAAGAATGATTTGAAGTGGTATTTTTAGGCATTAGTTTTTGCCTATTCATAGCAAACAAATTTTATTCAGTGGTGACATGACTCACTATAATGTATGGTCCAATTTTATTACTTCCTCTTTTTTCAACTATTGAGTTTGCAGGCCTCATGTTACAAATAGAACATCTCATACATGTGTAATTAGGCATATGATATTCACATCAGCAGCAAACCATTAAAATCTGGAACATTTGCCGAAATTCAACCATGATGGCAACATTAAACCTAAATGTGTGTGTTATGTGAAACAACAAAGGCCTTTGGTAAGCAATGCACGGCGTTGCTGTAGGTTCTCATGTGAACAATATTGCCACAGATATCTAAAACATTATTTTATTTTTACGTTTCAGCTTAGTCGTAAACCATCACCAGGAATATTAATAAAAGACATCAGTTTATTGTGAAATCATTATTCCATGACGGCTGCACACAACTTCACACCATTAGCCAAGCTCAACAGAAAAACTTTGTAGTGTATTTGCCAACAGGGTTGATAAAAATAATGATTTTAAAAAATTAAAAAATCATTTTTTTGATTTAAATCAGTTTTTTTTATTTTAATGTTTTTTTGATTTAATGTGTAAGCGGTGACAACCTAATCGTTGTAAGTTTTAATTTTAAAGAATTTATGTTGATATAACATTTTTGTTCTTTGAGAAACCACTGAAGTTTCATTCAATCCTTTTTTGCCCTTATGCAATATCCCTTAATGCACATCACTTTATAAAACCCGTACTCATATACAAAATGAAACATATTTTGAAATAACAATACTCAAAACGATTGGTTTAGCAAATTAATTGACACTCACAACATGTTAACAAGCTTGTACATAAATACAAGATTAGCAGCTTTTTGGGTGTGAAGTCTGTTGCTAAAATTAATTTATGTATTATAACGCTGACCTTTCACTAAATTAAAAGTATAACTTAAATGTACAAAATATATCTGGTATTTTGAACCAAAACTGCTGTATGTCCTGTAACTACTAGGTCTACAGTCAACAGCCTACATGTTTGATGGAATTTAGATGCAACTTTCACTTTATGCCAATCTACATTTTCAAACTTGTGGCATTCTAACTATTCTGCCTGCTGAATCTGCAAGGGTTTTTGCAGTTAGTTGACACTGAATCTGTCACCTCACAAAGCTATGATTGATGAAACTTCAATTGCTTTTAACTTGTGTCATCATAAGAACTCTAGTGCCTGCTATGCTAATAGGTGGAGACCTATTAGAATGCTAAATAAAAGTGTCATAGAAATCACACAAAGCTTTAAAACTGCACATGATTTTTTTGTCTTTATTGCTTGATTGAAATCACTGATTTATCTCAATCAACCGTTTGCCAAAGCAGCAGTTTCCAATTCAATGGCAAGTTTTACAAACAAGATTTACAGCATAGCAATGGGTTTGCCATAGTTCCTCTGCTCGCCAAGGTAATACTGAACTACATATGTTGTAGATCAGATGTTCCCTACCTGGGGTACATTTGCCTATATCTGAAGGGGTACATTTAACACTTTCACTACCGGGTGGTTTCCCTGCCACGAAATCCACTGTTACGAGGTGGTTTTGATGGGAAATGCACAAATGCTGTCTGCTTGTGCCGAAAGTAGATACTGCTAGGCGTTTCCAGCTTTAAGCTAAGATGGTAAACCTAGCAAACATTTTGTTGCCTTTACACTATCAATTGCCAACATATCAAATCATTTCCAAAACATTTTAGGCTACATACTACTGAAACAAGCCTGGGTGTACCGGAGTAACTTTTTGTGCGTAAGTTTCACTTATTTTTGAGACATAAAGTACCTAAGTCCTGCATTAAGCAATTTAAACCTTATCAACATGCCTAAATATACTTCCAGAAACGTTTCGAACACATTACTTCATGCTTTCTTAGCATTTGGTAGCATATCACAGCACTTTCATCACATAAATCGCAGTCCTGGTCCACTGGACCTGTATCTGCTTAGGTGGACCAACTTGAAAGTATCATGCTTCTAAACAGCCTCTGGACCACAGAGTTCAGATCCTCACTCTAAAACTTAAACTCAGTTTACAACCACATTTTCATACCGTTTCCAGCAACGAAATAAAAAAATATAAATGTACACTGGTGGTAACTTTTGAATGCTAAAATGTACATTTACGTAGACCGAGAACAGTGGCCAGCATACTTCCAATGTTGTTTTTTTTGTTGTAGACTGAAATGTTTTTCAAATGACTGAAAAAAACAGTCATTTCTGTCATAATGTCTGAAAATATGGGCTAATGAACAATGTCATGGCAAGTTTTGATACAACTATGAGACAAATGACTGAAAACTATCAGTGACCAATTTTTTCAGCAAAAAATGACTGAAATGTCTCAGCAAAAAAAACACCTCCAACGTACTTCTGCGTCGCCTGAGAGCGGAAATGTTGAGGTCAGCAACAGAAGGGAAAAATTTATTTGTATATGATTTACTTCCAAATAACATGTCAATCAATATTATTTCAAAAATCATTTATGCTTATTGTAAAATACATCTATGATTAGTCACGATAAAATATTATCGTCATAAGAAATTTTAGGGGTATATACATGCTCATCTGCCGAAATGCTAAATGGGTACATGCTCAGAGTAAGATTGGGGGTTGGGAACTTCTATGTTGTATCAACAATGTACACCAACCTCTCACCAAAATCAACAGTCAAAACAAGCCAATCATCTTTTGGTAACAAGTTGATTGTTGATTTCAACAACATGAGTGTGCTAGACATTTTCTTTAATTCCCCCAACGTACATAACAAGACAACATCACTTTCACTAAAATTGGTGTGGCAATTCCTTGCTTACTCGGATATTCTGATCGAAAAAAGTCAGACTTGAATGTAAACAACGTATCAGAAACCGACTTATTCTAGCCACTAGACAAGTTTCATTCCTCACCACCAAAAAAGAAATCTTGTGTTTTGACTACTTGACTGGGTTTATAAATTCACCTGCACATATATATAGCCATACATTGTGAACTCTTGAAAATTTTAAGTACATGCTGGTCAAAAAATTATATCTCAAAGCATACCGGGATCAATATATCTTAAAATATCTAAACAAAAAAACCCATTCATTCTTTCACAAAAAAGTTGTCAAAGACAAACACCTTTAGAAGCCATGTTCCTTACCTCAGGGAATTTCCTACACAGTTTGTTGAGAAATGCGCATGATTTGTACACAACTATGCTATAATTCCCTTTTAGTTGTGTTTCACACATGAAAGTAACAGTTGAAAAAATATTTTCCATATAAGGAGAAGCAAAATATTCTTTGCTGTTCAAACATAATTTACAAAGTAGCATGCTTCTGTGGATCAAAATACATTAGACAGACTCCCAAAAATCTAACAACCCGAATTTGATCAATGCTCTGAAGCATATATGCAAACATTTGTCAGCCGATCTCATGGACAGTTTTAACTTCAAGCAACAGAAATATTGAGAAGCATCACTGGTCAAAAGAAACCACTCAAATCTCTCTCTTTACAGGGACACCAACCAGATTGTCAACATGGACAGTCTGTTCCTTTACTGATACTTAACGTATAATGCTTTCTATTATGTAATATTGCATGAATGTGTTGCGATTGGAAAGCCCGAGCGGTAAGGGCGAAAAGCTTCACACTGTGGCAGCAAGCAACAACAGAGATCACACGCCGCGATCACTATACTATTGCTTGTTAGTACCACATATATATGGGTGTTATTCTTCACACACATCCCGTTCATGGTGAATCGAACATTCAACGCAACGCCAATGGAGAGGTTGCAACAAATGCCTTCAAAGTGCTTTTTTTCTGTGTTCCTGATGTATATTATTGAATGTTCTTGATGATGCCTTACAACTAAGCTGAAACATTGCGTAAAATAAACATGTTCTCAATATTTGTGGCTCTATTGTTCACAATAAGAACAAAGGCCTTGTTTGCATAAAATACAAAAACGTTTAATTCTACAATGAAGGATCTAGTCTCCACAGAGGTGATGCAAATGAATCGATTTCCTCAATTGTGTCACCTTCGTGGCTGTTTTTTTTCGGTCACAGATCTAACTGTCTTTGAAATGACCAAGAAAATTAAGTCATTTTGGTCAGAATCTATGAAAATATAGGTTAATGAACACTGCTACAGTGAGTTTTAATGCAACCGTGAGACAAATGACCAAAATGTCTCAGCGAAAAAAACTAAGTTACATGGAAACTAGTTACTTGAAAACAAATATGTGCAAGTCATCGCAAAAAAGATCAGTCAGGCGATTCTTCGAAAGTAATTATAAAATAATTATTCATGCTCTTCCCACCTTTAAACATAAGTTTTTGCAAAGCTGGAGGAACACCAGTCAATGTATGTAAGTGCGTTTTTAATGATGCAATCGTGTCATGAACATTCCACTTGACTTCAAGCTTCTGTTTGTTGAAAACAATCACAAAAACAATGCTGTCAGTACTTTCCGTCAAAGCATCATCAGACACACAATCTGACGTAGTATCACTAGTCACTTCCTTTATGACAGTCGGTGAGTTAGTTTCCAGCGTGGAACTGGCTTTTACTTGTTGTCCATCTGGTTCTGATGTGTTGACCAAAGCTGTGTCAACACCCTCCATATTGTTTCTTGCTTTTATTAGTTACTGTATACCACTAACCCAGACCTATCTTGTAAAAGAAAATTTACACTATGCACAGCACCACGTTTCAATTCATAATATTCTTACAAAATTTTAAACTTCTGTAAAATTCACGGACTTAAACAGACTACGCATATGGAAAGATTTTAAAAATATTTTCCTTCAGGTCAGAACACAATCGCATTCAAACCCAATGAAGACTTCAACAATGCCACAGAACTGGTGTTTTCCAGCTTCAACGTTCTGCCCAGCAGCATATCAGAAGTGACCAAGACAAAACTTGTCCAGCTACAGTATTTCATTTACCTATTATTCTCTGGTAACTTCGCTGAAGCTTACTTTGCACAGCAGGTTTAACAAAGCTACTTAAGATGCTTGCAGCAGTTATTTGAAATAAGTCAATATTTACTCAATCTTCAGATGGCACCACTTTGACCATGGTGGTCGCTTCAATGGAGCACAATAGTTTGTCTTGATAACCTGCATTTACAGCATGCCTTGTTGGCATGGTTTCTAAAATTTGCTGATGCATATGAACTACATTCCACAATAAAACTCATCTTGTGTTTACTACAGGGTGACCCAAAAACATGCGTACCCATATTTTGTTCGATAAAAAA
>JGI24022J15233_10010784_pt1 | contig 10386 bp, 6 predicted proteins | sample Ectturendosymbi2_FD_15233 | JGI IMG/M metagenome (IMG submission 15233)
TGGGCACTCCAGTAATGATTTAGAATTTTTTACTGACCGTACTTTCAGAGCGTCATTTTCGGATTTTCGCAAATTGATTAACGCTATCCATTTTTTTTCCTCGAAACAATGGAAGAGGGGGCCTCACAAGTGGATTAGCCTAGGGCCTCGCATCAGTTAAATCCGGCCCTGCTTCTAAGTTGAATTTTTTTCAAAGTTCTGGCATTTTCCGACTTGTTTTGTTTGTTTATTACCTGCAAATACAACAAACAAAGAATCGTTGAATTATAGAAGTTCGCTAAACCATTTCTTGCAATATTCGAAGTCTCGAGACCTGTAGCCTTCGAGACCGATACTCGCAAAAATGGGTCTTGAGACCAGTGCTCCCGCTTAAAGAGAGAAGGGGGAGTGATGTAGAAGCGCGGTGGCTGCTACATGCGGCGCGCTAAGCATAACATCCCCAGTAGTACGAAAGCTACTGGGAGCTCACTTTAGTCCAGTAATTAAGTGCGCAGGCAAGCCGCTTCAGGACTTCGTGTCTGCGGGCAAAATACATTATTATTATTAATCAAATTATGAAAATCGACATTTGGACTAAAAAACATGCAAGTAGGCCTACATCAAAACCATTGCTATTTTTAAATCACATAATGGGCAGTTCAGACAAAATTCGCACCTGTTGGTCGCGATTCAATTTAATGCAATGAGCTTCTAGTTCTAAATCAGGAGTGCGCAACATTTTTTGTCGGTGGGCCATACAACCAACTTCAGAAATCCAGCTGGGCCAGACGAAAAATTTAGTTTTTTCAAGTAGGCTACACTTTAGTTTTTTCATGTATATTAGGATTTTCATGCATGAGGGGGAAAAATCAGAGTGTTGGCAAGGGCCACACTAAATGGCTTGGCGGGCCGGGTTGTGGCCCGCCTGTTGCACACCCCTGTTCTAATTCGTAATCATGATGACAATCAACAACTGTTACTCACAAATCGCTCTGCGCAGACAAAAATATATTAGCCTCAGTGATTAATTTTGTGTGGATGCATTCAGCATTACGTGAATAATATTGTGTTCACACCAACAGACGTGGCTTACAAAATCTTAACTTTTCTAAAACCAAATTACTTGAAATATAAGTAATGGAAAAATTACTTAATCAAGTAATAAGCAGGGCAACCAAAAATCTTTCTGCATTTTTTACAGCTTACGAAACGTCCACAAAAATATCATATCATGAGGGAATCCCAAGTTATTAGGTCAAAGAAAAGTCAAAATTTATCGTTGGGTCAAACTTTTCTTGCAGTAGTTTTTTTTCTCTTCATCTATATTTATTGAAACTACAACAAGAGATATTGATATGCTATGGCAAGCTTTGTTGCAATTCTTTAATAATAATGGTTTATCTGCGATATCTGACGTAATGTTGTTTTGCCCACTGCGGGACGATTGAATATTATGCAGGATAGGCGCGGTAAGGCACGAAACTTACAGTACTTGGTTTGGTAAATGCTCAACCTATTGTGCGTATATTATTTCGACTTTATGTTTTCAGGTTTGACTCTACTGTAGTTATTAGTGTACAGTACTTATCAATTATCATCCCAAAGTTGAAATAACGATTTTTTTTCATTTTGAAGCATACAGTGCATGAATATGCTTCTGGGTTAACCTCAACACCTAAGGCTGAACTATTTTGCAGTTGCAAACGCAGAAAATTAATAGGTGAAAATATGTAAATTATTAAGCAAAAATTTTAAGCTTTTAGGTTACTAAGGAAAGGTTTTCAAGAAAATCCTTACTTGGACCCAGCCCTACTGCCAATGAGGGTTACTGGTGTAATTACTGTATTACATTTCTTCTGCTTTTTTGGTGTCTTTATTATGTGTAGGCCCACCTCACACATTTTCTTTTGGGAAACTGTGTTCAAGATACTTTTTTTTCGAAAGTGGTAACAAGTTTGTTTTCCTACTTTCATAAGATGGCAGTCTCGTCCACCACGGGGGGCTTAGCCCACCCAAATTGAAATATGAAACAACAAATAAGTGGGGGTTTTGTCAAATTTTAGAATGTCAAACGCCCCTGCACAAACGTAAAGCCCCTTACTGAAGACCTTCTGGCGATGGTTCTGTAAGACGGTACTAGTTCCAACGTTTCTAAAACGCCCAGCAGAAGTGGTTAAGGAAAGACCAGAGACTGAATGAAGACTCAACGGGAGTGCTCCACTGGTTTGATATTATTGATAAATTGACAAAGGAAACCAACAAAGTTCTTTCCACCATAGATTGGAAAAACATCGGGTTTGGATAGGGCTGCTTTATTGTAATGAATCAAGCAATTTGTCGGTGAGTTTGTGATCACAGGGTCAAATCAGCGGGTTTTCATTATTAACTGTACCTGCATACTCATTAATACCACACCGAGGAAAAATATTAGAAACACCAGGCACAAGCAAAATTTAACGGTGAAAATCTGTGGGTTCAAAATGATATGATCAATATTCCGAACTAATGCATGATCAACCGAAAGTTCAGCATACCTTTTGCAACGATGAAACGAAAATTTCTTCTCAAGTGAATAATGGGCTGATAAAACTTACTGATATAGATAATATTCAACTTAAATAAATGCGTAGAACAGCGCACAACCAAACCATGTTCTGATACGCGATAAAGGATTTTTTTAGTGTGGAATATGAGATTGTTTTTAACATTGACGTCTCGTGACAATGCATTGCAAAACTTGGAAAACNGCGATTTTGTTCATCTGATTTTGTTACCTCGACTATTTACAGTACATCAAAAGAACACTACACAACCCGATTCTTTTGTAGAAAAAGGCTCAGACCCACACCAAAAATATAAATACAAAATTTCCTCATAACCTTCATCGTTATGCTAGTACCTGTCAGTGTTTGTATCACCAACCTTGGTTGAATTGGAAATTTAACTGTACCAAATACCGTGGCTTAACCTGATCAGGGTGGTAAACCACGTATTCATTATAAAGTAACGCTGAGCCTTCAGCTTCCTTCACATGTACAGGTTTGCCACAAGGTACACACACTTCGTCGTCTGTCACGATGAAACCGCGTTGATCGGGCTGTGTTTTGCCCACGCCTTTAGTGCTATGTTTGCCTTTTGGCAAGTCGTGGCCATCGTAGTCGGCGGATGTTTTTTCGGAAACGTTTCCGAGCGCGACCTCGCATAGCAGCAAAAGCCCAACAGGCTGACGTTGAGAAGCAAAACAGTAATTGGCTGACTTCGAGACCATGTCAGCAAAATATATACCTTTGCCAAACATATAACCAGTGCTCGGTGCTTCTGGAGGAGCTATCATTAACCCTCGCTTTAAAATGCTGCACCAGTTGGTAAGCCGCGAGCCGTGCCAAAGCAACATGCGATTGCCAAGGTGTTTCTTGAAGCAGCAAGCCTGATCTTCTTTAAATACACTGAACACCTTGTCAATAGATAACTGGAAATTTCTATGAGTGTCAGCATGAGTATTTTTCGCGTAAATCTCTATCAGACGAAACTCATCCGTGTTTTCGTCAACTGGCACCAATTCACAATCGAGTGACTTGTAATGTTTATCCAATGGGTTTTCGTAGGTTTCAACAGGTGCTGTTTTGTCAAGCAATGAAATAGCAACACGAATGTCACTTAGAGCCTGCAAAAGTTCAGTTTTTTGTTTCACATCGACCAACTTATCCAAAACGGGTGGTCGCTTCATCCCAAAGTCATGTGGAATTCTGGTATAGAACTCATTGCAAGCGTCTACCAATGCTTTACGATTTCCTTTGCGAATACTAGTTTCAATATTACGTAGAGATGCATAACCAGCTTGGATTTGACATTCATTTAGTTTGCCCAGTGGAGCTTTTTTAACATCATACTGCATTTCTCTCATAATTTGCTCAAACTCATTGGTATCAAATAAGAGAGCCAGCAGGTTTTGTAAACTTTGAGCCAATTTGGATTTCACTTCAGGTTGAGGGTTATGTTGGGATGCATTTGTCTCAGGTNCGGTTTGACCATAATCCATTTTTAAAAGATCATACTTGCCAGCTACTTTTTCAAAGGAAAACCTTTCTTCCCAATGGTTTTTTGTTTTATCTAAAAATTTCTTCTTAAAAACAGATATAGCCTTGTCACGTGGCAACCTTTGTAGGTTGGTGCCAGCTATTTTTCCAACACGGCCCCATCTGAACCAAGCACAGTATTCATCAGTTTTATTATCCTTTAAAAGCTGTATCAAATAATACTTATTGTTATTTCTTCCCACATCAGTTTGATTCAGCATTGCATGATAAACTGAGTCGCCACATTGATAGACATGGAATTGGTTGATGCAATCTACACATTCCTCATCAACAGGTACATATCCTTTAAATGCAAAAACTTTCTTGGTTGCTGTTATGCACTTTAATGGTGTCACTTCATTGATGGTTTTACCTTTCTTTTTTGGAACATTTGGAGAGTGCACCTTCAATGATCTTTTCCTGGCAGATGCTGCATGTGAAGAGCATATTTTAGTCTTCTTGTTTGATTCAGGATGCATATTCTCAATATTTGAATTTTTCTTATCCTGAACCACTCCACTTGATTGTCTGGTCTTCATTGAACTATTGATTTTCTTTCACAACTGAATAGAACTTGAAGAATCAATTCAGAAATGTTATACACAACTTAATAAAACTATTCATCTTATCTCTGTGCAGTGGTAACATTCACAAGTAAGTTGAAAATCACACACATTGGTGGCCAGTAATCAAGGTCTACTGCATATTTTGGATAATGGCAATCAACAGCAAGATGAAGACTGAAATCAACCTCTTGCCAGAACAATTAAGGTAATTACAACTCTCGACTGAAATGTTTAATGGCCAGAGATTGATCATCCAAACTTTTGTTGAAATGGAGAATGTACCAAAAAACCAGGCTATTGCACTTTGAAAATCAACTTTCACTTGTTTCTAAAATTTATAAAAATGCTCAAAAAATCATGGGCTTGTTTGAAACAAGTACCTTTCAAACCATTTTGTATAACCTGGCAGGTTGTGGAAACATTCTAAACAAACTTATTACAAAGTTTGAGGACAGATTTTTAATATTCTGAAAAAGCATTGATCCATAATTCCATTCTCTTATTAACATTAAGTGCCAAAAAGTTGAATTGTACCAATGTACCAATTTCCAATTTGAAAATTGGCACCGCTGTCACCACTTATTAAAAATGGCACTAATGCCAATGTGAATGTTAGCACCATGGTCTGGTACCACTTGGTGAAATTGGCACCAGTGTAAATTTTGAGTTTTGGCACAATGGTGTCAGTTTTGTTCTGGTGCCACTTAGTAAAAAGAGGTGTCAATTCTGGTGCCTGATGCCACCTTTTAGAAATGGCACTGCAACTCTAATCCTTGTGTCATTTATCATAGATGCAATGACAATGAAGCAATGGAAATGAAGTTGCGATGTGGGTGTGGACATTTTCAATTATCTAAACAATGTTCGAAGTAGGTTACTATATTTATAGGTTACATAACCAGATGACTGAAACAACTTCTGCATTTGTATTAAATCATGTTTTACGTATGTTCAGGATTTCTATGCAATTTTGAATATAAATTTCTAGCCTTTTTCAAGACCTTTTCCAGACTTAACCTTTCCGAATCACATGCCCAGATAAAAAAACAGGCACTAAATGGTTAACGCGATGAAAATAAAATTATCAGTTTTGAATAAAATATTATGAAAATGTATGTCAAACGATCTTGTCTTGAAATTTTTTTTCTGTTTTCATACTACCAAAAAAATTTTTTTACCAAACTTTTACAGGCTAGCAAATCACGAAACTTTTTCCCATACTGTTCCAGACTCAGTAGGAACCCTTAACACTTTGACATCTGATAGGAATCGGGGAGTCTCGTACCAAAACAACCGGATCGCATGTGGCTTTGCACGTGCATAACTCGGGCGCCGAAAGTGGTAGAGAGCTGTTCAAAGGCTTAAAAGACATGGCAAGTCTTCTAGACTGCACTCGAAAAAAATTTTTTGGTTGGGGAGTGTGGATTTTGTGTGTGATGTCATAAGTGGAGGACTTTTAGGCCACCTTGGCCCACTTCACCTGGCCCTGGGCCCAAACTGTCATATGGTAGTTTGCTGAAGTTTTTATTGGAAACTAGGCTACAATTCAAGTCTTTTGATACTTTGGATAACTTGCTGGGGTTTCAGGTTCAAAATTTATGATCTAAAGTAATAAAAATATTTGAATAATTAATTAGTTTGTTTATTTTGGATAATAACTTTAGAACCAGAAACACTAGAAAGTCGATCAAAGGCTCAAAAGACTCGGACTCGAGCCTACTTTCCAATTAAAACTTTAGAGAAATACTTTGGCCTAGCGGTTGAGCCCTAGGCCAGGTAACATGAGCCAGAATGACTCAAAAACCACTTCACTTATGACGTCACCCACAAAAAATCCGCAAACCCCAACCAAAACAATTTTTTTCGAGTGCAGACTAGAAAATTGATCGATCCTTTTGAGCCCTTGAAAAGCTCTCTAGCAAAATCAGCAGAGGAGCTATGGCATTGGCAAGGCAGCCGAAAACTGCTGGTTTTAGGCCGAAATCTAGTTACGAATATATCGTACGCCGGCTCTCAAAGTGTTAATCAACGCTTGTGATTGGAAGAATTCGATAAACTGTTTCTACTATTGCATTATGTCTTGAAGTCACAATATTTTCAAAACATTTTTTGTCATGTTTGCAAAGGCCAATGAACAATTTGTCTGGCTAGCGATTGGGGATGCATATAATGGAGTATCAAATCCTACGGATTCAAATCCAAAAATCATAGTATATAAACATGGAAAATTGCAGAGTCAGCAAAACAAACAGTATCAGTAAGTTTTACAGTGGCACTCTACACTCCTGAGCAAGAGAAAGAAACACTCAACAAGCTCATTGCTCATTGCATAGTGACATAATAAGCTAATTAACAGGCCGTGTGATCGCTGATTGGCATTCTAAACCTCTGCGTAATCAACTCAACTCCTGTTTTGTTTCTTCTCTCTTTACTTCAATGTAGCAACTGTACCTCTGGGGATGGCCAGAAAATGAAACACCAAAATGATGCTGCTGCTTTCGGCCAAGGTGCTAAAATCAACAACGCATGTTTAACCTTCAGCTATGAATTTGCAGATTCAATTGATTAGACCACAGCTTTGTTAATTAATTGGCCTTACAGAACAGAAGTTCCAATGTCAGTACACAATTTTTGTTGTGTTCTTTAAGGTCATGGTCTGGTCTCAAGAAGCACATGTAAGCTTTCAGACATAAACATGTTCACAAGTGCATTACACAGTCCAAAACCGATCGAAGAATAATGGCCTCAAGTGCGAGCAGCTTTGTAACAACTGATACAGACCATTCTTACATCACAGAGACAGTATGCATGTTAAAGGTAACATGATACAATGCATGCCACCACCACAACTTTGAAAATGACTGCTGGTTTGCTAAGCACTGCAGGATTTCAAATGTCAAGACTAAGGGATTTTTAGAACTTCTAGAAGCACTTTTATACCCCACAGTCCTGGAAATCTCCATGTTCAACATCAAGCTACCAGATATGAGCATTGTCAGATAGCAAGCATGTAGACAAAACTGGAGTTAGGGGTAAATTTACAGATATTTCTGTGATACAGATCATCACATATTCCGGTTGAATGCATAAAGGCTTGGCAAAGTGACTATGTCATTTAACTGGACTCATCTGTTAACACCAAAATAATGTTACAATACAAAGATAATGTAATAATCCAAATGTAATATTTTTATGATATAAAATTTTATATAGTAACAACACATAATAGAAGTAACGCATTTGGTGGAACATGCTGATGGTACAAGCAAGTGCTTCCCAACTCTATCCCCATGCTGGTGGCAGAACATATGGCTATCAACTCTCAGACTCTTTCTCCACAATAATGGCAAGCCTACCTCACCATGCTGGTAATACTGACACTACTGACTCGTCCTTGCAAAGTTACCCATTCACACAATGGCACTGCTGTAGCAACATCTTCCTTTTGGCATTTTGTGGAAAGAACGGATGTCAAAATTGCATATGGAACGTACTTCAATACCATAATTTTGTGGTTTAATTATCTGGCATTGGGAATGCACCAAAGTATCATTGGGTCAATATTTCTTCTTATCAAGGATGAAACTCTTTTCAAAAGTTACTTGTACAAGGAATATAATATAAGCAGACATCACTACTATGCCCCAATGAACTTGTACAAGTTTCTGTTACCTGATAATTTTAGCCACACTTGCTCATATTTAAAACTAGTCAAAAGAAAGCTTCAAAGAAAACCCAGTCAAAAGAAACTTCTACCCGTGTCTCATTTAATACAGGAAAACCAACCAGATCTCAACATGGATGGTTCATATATTCTTTTACTACTTTCAAATTATTTTAATACAGAAGATTTCTATTATATACTATATACTGTGCTCACAAATGTCTTCAAACTGTATCTTCACTTTTCTATGTCACTGACACAAGCGTCGTGTCCACAATTTTGGCTGAGAGTATATCACTCAGTGACAATTTTTCATTTTTTCATCAGATCATCGCATTAAAACTTATCTCCAATTGAAATATTCATTCCACTGTGACAGACAAACTTCTTTAAAAGACTGATGAATGTATGGATTGACAAGGTTGCAGTTCGCATAAATACTTTAGGCAGTGTCTATTTTGCCACCAAGATGCCAGCAGCAACAGGCTTGGCAAAAACGCAGTAACCACAAAAGATAAACCCTAACCCCAAACTTTAACCCATAAATGTAACGCTAACACCTAACACTACCCCTGACCCCTACTGAGCGTTAACCGTAATGTAATACAAACGCTAACCGAAGCCTAAATGTAAAGGCAGTGGCTATGGATACGCCTGTGGATCTTGAAATTGCAAAACTTATTCATACGCCACTTGTAACGTAACAGTAACGCACAACGAGAGTGCAGTAGGCTTGATAGAAGGGAACTAAATGTAAAAGATAANTCCTAATCCTAACCGTAGCCTTGACCTAACCCTACCACTAACCCCTAAACGTAACACCNAAGCCTGAAAAAAGTAAAGAAAAAAAACAAAATGGAAGTGGGCAAGGTGAGAGTCGAACCGAAAACCAATGGCNTAGNAGCCCTTTACTTTGTTCAGGCTTAGGTGTTACGTTTAGGGGTTAGTGTTAGGTTTGAGGTTAGGGCTACGGTTAGGGTTAAGGTTAGATCTTTTACGTTTAGTTCGTTTCTATCATGCCTACTCAGNAGGCATGCACTCTCGTCGTGCATTACTGTTTTGTCACAGGAGGNGTATGAATAAGTTTTCAAATTTCAAGATACACAGGCAGGCCCGTCGCCAGGATTCAGCAGCAGGGGGGCCAAAAACCAGAAGGGGGGCACATTTTTAAACTACTGTATGTATTGGATATATGCAGCAACCAGGGGGGCCAAACGTGAAATAGGTGGGCACAGATCTCAAATGGGGGGCCGGGCACCACTGGCCCCTCCTGCTGGCAACGGCCCTGTACACAGGCGTATCATCCGTAGCCACTGCCAATATAAAATCCCAAAGATGGCAACAGTACCATGATCTTCCATTGAATTTCGTTTTCGACCCTCGTTTTCAATTTGGATGCATTGGGCAACCAACCAATCTAGTTCACCAAAGTTTCAGAGACTTAGGATATTCATTTTTTGTAATATTGGCTAAACATTGTAGGCGTGTTATATTATTATTGAATCTGAAAATGACTGATGGTGGAAGAAAACCAACTATAGCCAGTCTGTCTGACAAGCTAGAAAAGCTCACGGAGACTATAAGTCTCTTTCAAAGAAATACTGCTGATAAACTTTCAATACTTATAAATGAAATCCAAGAGGTCAGAAAAAGTCAAGAGTTCCTAAATGACAAGTATGAAGAATGAAATGAGCAGCATCAAACAAACAAACAAGGAATTACAAACTGAAAATAAGTATCTCAAAGAGACTCTCCTTGGCCTGGAATCACAAAATGAAGCTCTAGAACTTTCTGTGAATGAACTTGAACAATACAGTAGAAGACCATGTCTTGAATTTCAGGGCATACCATACACCAAGGATGAATCTACAGATGAACTCATAATAGAACTGGCACAGAAAATTGGTGTTAACATCTGTAATAGTGCTATCAATATTTCTCACCGGCTTGCTCAACCAACCAACTCTAATCCAAATCCAGGTATNATTGCCAAATTTCATTCTNGAAAGGTGAGGGATGGTGTCTTTGGTAATAGAAAAAAGCTTGGATCCCAGCAATTCAAAGATGGAAAAGGTAGATCAAAATACTTCATAAATGAAAG
>JGI24022J15233_10010785_pt1 | contig 10386 bp, 8 predicted proteins | sample Ectturendosymbi2_FD_15233 | JGI IMG/M metagenome (IMG submission 15233)
TCTGTAGTTACCTTGCTTGTTAACTCAAGGGGTTGAAGTTCCTTGCGTGTTGTGTTCTCCCAGACAAGAATTTTTACGGTAATTGCTTTTACTGATGCAAAAAGTAAGTGACTTCGATGACGCAACGCAATGTTTTAAAAGCGACGCCTCCAGTTCGTATGGTGTGACTCCCTAAACCAGCCTGTGTTATCGCTGTTGTGCGCTTCAGTAAGGCACTTAAAGACGCGCATTCAAAGGAGTCAAGCAATCTGCACATCCGTTCTGCCCGCTTCTAAAACTCCTTTATCAAAAATCTATCATCTTAACACCCTGCACCTCTACCCAGCGAAAACGAACAAAGAACGAGTTACCGAATTCTTATATCAAGCTGTTGAACTATCGACGTTTGATTGTTCGGTTTTTACAGAAAACTAGGGCTTGGTGCAGATCAGAGTCACTGTAACCAATCACGACGTTGGTCCTGATTACAAACTACACTAGGCCAAATTACACGGATCGCCCCCAAGTGAATATACACTGCATTGAACATTTTTTCACAGTTCACGATTTGAGTAACTTGCGCTTGGCCTGAAAAACAAAACACAGAGTTGCCCTGAACATTTTCACTGTAGTGAATATGCTTTTTACATTCAGGATTTTTAACAACTTGCGCTTGCCCTGAAAACAAATTTTCCCCTGAAATTTTTCACTGTATCGAATATATTTTTTACTATCCACTTTTGAGCAATTTGCGCTTGCCCTGAAAACAGAGTTGCCCTGGAATTTTTCACTGTATTGAAATATATTTTATCGTTCAGGATTTTTGAGCAACTCGCGCTTGCCCCGAAAATTTTCACTGTATTGAATATACTTTTCACATTCCGGATTTTTGATCAATTTGCGCTTGCTCTGAAAGACAGAGCTGCCCTGGAATTTTTCACTGTATTGTATATACTTTTTACATTCAGAAGCTTTGAGCAACTTACAATTGCCCTGAAATCATTGTACGGAATATGTATTTTCTATTATTCAGGATTTTTGAGCAACTTGGGCTTGCCCTGAAAAACAGAATTGATGCGCTTGATGATTTGTACACAGATCATCCATGCGTAGATTATTACAAACAACCCAGGACGAAGGACATTCTTAGCATTTTTCAAAAAGGATCGGTTTCTGGACTTGATGATTATCAAGTTTTATATCTGATTTGTCACAACCCCATTTGTTTCGCGCCCCCCCCAAGTGGGGTCGCGTCCCATAGTTTGAGAAGCCCTGGACTTGGTAAATGAAAACAATTACAAACCCCCAACGTCATTGTTAGATTTGTCTCTAGAAAAACCAGAAACAAAATTTATAAAGAAACTAAAAAATGGTAATCAGGTGATTCAGGAAAACTTACCACCGAATTTGTTTTCATCAATGAAAACTTTACCGAAAGAAACAAAACATTTGTTTTACTTGGCCAATGAAAAAAGAAAAAGATCTGGTGGGAAATACATCTGGACCAACAATGGAGGAATTTACCTTTGACAAAACAATGACAGTAAACCCATTACCATCCGAATTGAAAAATACCTTGAACATTTCAAAACGCCAGTGGTCAATACTGGAATTTTCAGTGGAAATTCTGCATTTGCTAAATCTGTTTGAAACTCCAGCAATGAAATATTAATGATTGTCTACCAAGCTTTGAGATGTAATCAACGTAAGTGTCTAACAAGCCCGGTAATGTCATCAAGAAAGTGGCCACTGAACGCTTTTCGAAACGGTGTGAATATGAAGCGGTTCAAACACTCAGGTTTATACACAGAGTTGCAATTCAATTAACCAAACCGAACACAAAAACAAGTACGACAAAACTGCTGTTTCAAATCCACAAAACGCACGTTCCATTCAGCTGTGAACGGGACCTAAACTTTTAGAAAACAGATGCATAAGTTTCCGCATAAAAAATAACGTGGAAAGATACGAAAGCATTGAAGAAGCAATTCAAGCTTTCAGCTGATGAAACGCAAAGAAACTGAAACCAGCACAGAATCTAACCGCGTGGTTCGCACTGGTCGACCATCACGACCATTCGTAGAGTTTTCCTGCGTCCGACGTTCGACCAACAACACAACAAACGAAAACTTAGTTTTAACCAGGACTGTGGAGCCTGAGCGATTCCGGGTGGCCGGAGTCGGAGCGAAAAATTTTTAGATGTTGGAACCGGATCCTGAATTTTGGGTTCCGGTTCCATAGACATAGTATGTGAGACAAGCGAGTTATACAAATAATGCAATGTTTTTTCTGATGTTTTGGACCAAACTTTTCTGGAGTCGGAGCCTGAAATCTGTATACCGGCTCCACGACCATGATGTTAACGAATAATTGAATCGCGAAGCTGAAGCACTGTATTGCACAGTGACGACACAAAGGCCTGCACCAAGTAATGCAAATGTACACCCACCGTTATAAAGTGACGAAGGTCGTCGAAACACAAAACACTGAGAGTGGCGACGCTTATGCTGCAGAGCAGTGTTTCTCAACGTTTTTTGGCCTACGGTCCATCTTTTCAAATAAAATATCCGACGGGACACTTTGCTGTGCTGGCACTTCGTGGACAACTGGTCGAAACTGCATTGCACTTAGGTCAGTGAACTCAAGGGCATGTTCAATCTTACGATTTATGGAACTCAGTGGATCACCGGTGTTCCATCTGGGCCAGGTTGAGAACCACTGCTGTGTATGAGGAAAGGATATCGGGACAATCGACGGATACGAGGAGAGAATCCGCGGATACATTGCCTCGGATGAGGAAGCACTTCGACGACAAGTTTGGGCACAAGACGTAAAAAAAATGAAAAGCTATGTCAGAAGTTGATCACCAGACACCAACGCGTCGGCAGGAACCGGAAGTCACCACCAGCTTGGTTTGAAACTATTTGTACTTTCGCAAGTACTACATGACAATGATCAGACAATCGCCATTGTTAACTGAATAGCGTTTTTCAAACATATTTCAAGATTTTGCGTTGAGACAAGTGGGTAAATACCCTGAGTCGCAACCATCACAATACGTCCAGAAGAGAAAGATTCGAACTCCAAACAACGTTCAAACATTTCAAAGCAAAACGTCAGGGAACAGTTAGAAAGCAAAAAAGCACCATATCACGATAGCACTATCAACGCGAGGAAGGCACGTGCGAAAAACTTGCGATAGATTTTTAAACGCTCGAAATCTTATTGAAAAACATAACTTATTAAGAAAAGCGTGACTTGTTTGGCGAGTGAACAAGGTTTATGACGCAACAGTCACGACAGCCAATACGTCACAATTGCGTCAACGTTTCTGCGAAAATAAAAGCAGTAAACAGTCAGTGACTGAAAGACTTTGTGCAAAGGGATCAATAGCACTTGTGATTTAATTCAGCATTAAACGGGGGTGTTGGTTGGACACCGACATCAACTTTGATATACTGCATATTGCTCCAGGGGGGGAAAACTAGGGGATTTTTCTAAAATTTTTCTAAGGGGGGTCCAAAAGTGGTGAAATTTTTTTCCCACTCGAAACTAAGAAAACCTTTTTTGTTGAACTTTTCATAATCCAGGGGGGCCAAGGGCCCCTGCCCTTCCCTTCCGACGCCCATGATCAGGCCCACAAATATCTGGAGAGAAAAATGTGGAAGTCAATGTCTTTGCGGCGTGATCCGTTGCGCTCTATCATGACGTCATGCTACGTTAAGTCAGCAGCAGACTAACAATGAAATTTCGCAAATCCAACGTGAAACACTGGAAACGTTTGCGATCGGCGGTTCGTCGTCACCTCCCACGACGGAGGTTGGACCACTCCTCAACGAATCGGATGTACAAGGGGTAAGTGTAAACGTAACGTCGCCTGGGACGTGCGTGGGAACCGCCAGGAAGCACCAGGAACGAAACCGGAAGATAAGGACTCTGAAAATAAAAACAACTAAGAAGTACGAAAAACAACAAAAAAAACGAATTCGTTTTGTGAAAATAACTAAAACTCAGCATAACCGGAAGTGATCTCTAGCGCAGCGATCAATTTTTAACCAGAGCCTCAATGTAACACAAAGAAAAATACTTTTAAAACTTACAAACGGTTGTTTCACACACTCCCCACTAGTGACGTCACAAGCTAGACATGACGTCACACTGATCAAACTAGTGAATGATTTCAAGTATTAAACGCTATTGGTTGTAAATCCAGTGTTGTTGAATTAAATGTTCACGAACTTATGAGTCAATCGCAAAATCTGAGAGAAAACAAAGCACAATGCCAAGGGGTTGCCAGATTGTTTTTTTTGGCCGAATTTGAGACATCTGGCCTCGTTTCAAGTTGGTTGGCCCTAAAAATTTTATTTGGCCTTTTTTTGGCCTCATTTTAAGTTGGTTAACCTTAAAAATTTCTTTTTGCCTTTGGCTCTTTTATGGCTTTTCATGCTCAAATAGGTTCTTCTGAAGGAGAATATTACCATTCCATTTTTTCGGCAACGCAAGTGAACAATGTTTGTGATGTAACAATGTTTGTGATGTAACAATGTTTGTGATGTAACAATGTTTGTGATGTAACAATTTTTGTGATGTAACAATGTTTGTGATGTAACAATGTTTGTGATGTAACAATGTTTGTGATATACAGACAGATGCCCGCATTCCGATGCTACTCATATTTAATTTGAATGATGCGAGCTTCGAAACAAAATTTTCGCGTAATCATTGAAAATGTGCGTAAAATCGCTGTGTAGTGTGTTGTGAACACTTAACAAGCTCAACGCTTGCAGGCAGGTCTGTGACGCCGCATAACAAATGCGACAATGACGTCGTAGGATATAAGAACGAATCGAAATTGACAGTTTGAAAAACTTAACTCATCAAAGCTTGTCTGCTGGGGGACAAGCACATGGAAAGGAATGCGAGCATACGAGGCGGTTGCAAAGTACAGTTGCCGCTCAGAAAAACATTCCGATTTTCGGGTTCTTCGGCTGATAAATGTTCAATACGATTGATGTGGACGTTACATCAGATAGGAGTGAACATGTTCATACGGGGGATACGGGGGGTTAGCAAGTTCAAATGCACGAGATAAACGTACAGAACTATTTCGCAATAAACATACAAATATATACGAAATAAATATACAAATATACGAGGCAAATATATAAATTGAAAAAGATCAACTCAAGCTTAAATGGTCCATTTGCAAAAAAGCTAAAACGCCGCAAGTTGTGGCCAGGGAGGTGTGGCCTGCGCTTGACCAATAAAACTTACTGAACCAAGTGGTCCAGGAAGTATTAGGAAAATATGAAAACATGGATGGAATTAATAAATTCGACATTTGTACTCCTGACAAGCGGCGCAGTCAAGCATGAGACCCCAAACAATGTCGATTATTGTGGCGGGCGCAAAACGTCACAGTTGGATAAACACAGAACGATATTTTTTGTGCGACCGGTTTTGTTTGTCAATGGTTAGTTTCTCTTTATGTGCTTTGGTTAACGTTAATGGCCGAATAACGTGAACGCGCGGGAATGTTCAGGTTGCGTATTTTGAAGAATCAAACTTCAAAATTCTAGACAATTAAAAGCTTAGGCTTTCTATATGCTTTCGAGGAATCAGCCAACATGACTTTGCTTTCTTCTATTTGCAATTATTCAAACTTACACATACATGTATTCGAGTAACCATGGGCGTCGGAATGGGGGGGAAGGGGGGCCCTTCGACCCCCCGGAATTTAGAAATTTCAACAAAAAAGGTTGTTTCCTTAGTTTCGACTGGGAGAAACGAAATCTCATCACTTTTGGCCCCCCTCCTAGAAAAATTTTGGAAAAATCCCCTAGTGCCCTCCCCCTGCAAAAAATCATTCAGACTACAATGCAAGTAACTACTCTCCCAAATTCCTCAGTGCTTTGAAAATATCTTTGAAAGTTTGTTTACTGCTTGGTCAACATACGGTTGATGGCATACCACACAAATCGCTACACAGTTGGTTCAGCGGGAAATGTTTACTTTTTCTCAATATTTGTGAAACACCAGGCACCACGGATTTGTTGTATTTTCCATGGCAACCTCAAAGTTCGCAGTGCTTGGACAGTAACTAATCAATAACGAGCACCTTGCTTTAAGTGATGTTCATCGCAGGACCCCGCAAACACTGTGCACTTTGTGGTTGTCATGGGAAACGAACACGGTCACTTACTTGAGGTTAGACCTGCAGCAACTCCGTTGCAGTCTTTAGTTCAGGGGTGGACAATCAGCGGCCCGTGGCCCGCATGTGGCCCGCCACAGCATTTCTAGTGGCCCGCGGAAGAATTCAGGACAAAACTTCAAATCTGAAATTTCTTCCAAATCAGACAAAACGTTGAGGCCTGCCTGAACGAAGACTTGTTTCTATTTCCATCAGAAGTTAAACGCGACATTCTCTAAGTAGCCCCCGAGCCAAGTTAGTTGGTTGTTTGGGCGGAAATCCGCCAACAACGCGCCAAACGTGACACAAATATATAAAAAAGTAAAATCCTGTCTTTCTCACTTGCAATTTGTGGAGGTTGGCTATTTGCACGCCTGAGTGACTTTCATCGTCATTAGCTGCCAGCTTGAAACCTTTCATGTCGTAAACAACAACCGGAAATTTCTGGAATGTAATGTTTACTTTCAAAACACTGTTGAAATAAAACCCCAGACAACAACGGACACAAGTTACCGCCAATCTGTCTGCTTTGATGTAAACAAGAGAGGGAGGATGGTCGTTTTCCGGTAAGATGACCGCGCGAACTTCAATACAGTTTGATAGAATCGATTTGACGTGGAGCTCGAATCGAACACCGATGTCTGTGCATTCTATCAGGATTGGGAGTTGGGGAACGTCTGAAAAAAAAGTGTTGGTTTTCAAATAATTTCGTAAAATTTGGGGAAATTTATCGATCGCGAAAGATCTGTGGAATGTCTCTGACCTCAAAACACAACCTGATGAGGTTCAACTTGTTGACACTGAAACATCAGAACATACGATATGTCGGGGAAGCCTTTTATCTCTGAACAATATTTAATCGGAAGATCCAGGGCTCCCACACATTTCAAATACCATTTTTCATACTTTTTCAATACGTTTTCAATACTAAACTAAAAGACTTTAATATTATTATCTTAGCTTCATTTTTCGCAAATTTTGTTCATGTAACAGCATGCAAAAAACATCTGTAGAATTACAATCAAAGATAAAGAACAAGATTTGAATAAACAAAGTGTTGTATTTAGAATTTCCATACTTTTTCAATACTTAAGGCATATTTGGGACAAATTCAATACTTTTTCAAGGTCTTGAAAACCGATTTCACAATTCAATACTTTCAATACCGCGTGGGATCCCTGAAGATCACTTTCACCCCTCACCGTGGATCTGCATCCACCGTCTGTGAACGAGAGGGTAGTGGAGTGTTGGTTGAAGTCTGTCAGTTAGGCAGAGGTTTTGTCCGAGCAGAGATTTCACCTCAACTACCTGGTCAAGTTGAACATGCAGTTGTCACGCGTGTAAATACTTTATCAGCGCCAAAACTCAACCTTAGAAAAGGAAAGTTGTTTCAACCACAAGTTCGTCAAAAACGTTCACCCTTCAAGCAGTTGCAAATACTGGCAACGCCAACATGGCTAGAAGCAACTTTTAAATGGAAATGTTCCACATTTCGTATTCAACTGTGAAAAAACAAAAACAGCGACAGCGCGTGCACCTACCTGCACGCCAATCTTATCCACGTCTTCCTGAGTCTTTTCCAAAATATGTGTTACGCGCGAGATATCAGTGAGATGTCTTTTCAAGGAATCAACAAATATTCCATGGGTTTCTCCCGTCTCTTCATAAGCTTCCCTATTCTCTGTGCTGAAAATACTTCTGACGTAACAAACGTGATGATGATGTCACAATATCAACGTTTCAAGTGAAGGCATGTGCATTCCTACGGATGACGAATCAACTAAGATTTTCTCCAAACATGATTGGTCAGTTGTTTGCACCAAAGCTACACGCGGGATATTTTATTTTGAGGTTTGAAAAGTCTCGTTTTGGGCGGCTCTCTAATATTTTCCACCAGAAACCTGAATTCAATAATTGCGGTTTTAATCAAATTTTATTCGAAGTTTTCCAATGATATGTTTACTTTTGCGTAAATGTTTTTCCATCGGGAAGGCAAAGGTTTCTGTCACCGCCTCATCATCAATTACCATTTCATCAGTTCTACACTTAACAACATGATCTGTTCGCTTACGTGGCGTATGCAAAAACGACGTTTTTGAGAGGATTGTTCAAGGATCGATTCTGTGTAGCGTCGTGTGGGTTTCTGGAAAGAAAGCAGTCAGTCAAGATCCAGCATCACAAATTCAACTAACCTGAGCGGACGCGTCAGAACCAATGCACATCAATAGTTTCGATCCATTAAACAGCAGCCGCAGTCTCTGTGCGTCGCGAACAATGAAACTCGTCCGATGATGTCCGATGCGGAGTTGGTAGAAATTCAGTAACAGGAGGAAAAAATACTCAATCACAAAAGCTTCCGTCAAATCCTCCAACCAAAAGTATCGAGCTTTTCTTAAGTGCAAAAAAACATAATGAAAAGTTTCGAAACAGTGATGAAGACGCCGGTATAATCGTTGTGTTAACAGACCTTGCAAGGCAAGGTCCACTGCTGCCCGCAATTGGTTCAAACGCAGCGATTAAGATAAAGGTGGAAAAGCACGCACCGTTTTCTGCAGGTGTCGAGGAGGACGAGCAGTAGGCTCGGTTCGCATCTCCGCTGGATGTTCTCCAACTCACAGTGGATCTGAACACAGTGAGTACCGTTGTAGTTGCGCGGCGCATCTGTGGGAACGAGGTGGCTCTTCCCGTCGTTCTCATATCCGTGTCCACCGAAGTAAAACACACCTGGGAAGAGCAAATGGATTGAAATGAAAGCATGGCATCGACATAGATGCTGTTTCTTGACGACGGCAATTTCTGCTATTTTTCAATTGCAGTTGTTTTTCAATTTAAATCCAGTGCAGTTTTTCCATACTAGGGTTGTATTACCCGGATAACGGTTAACGAGATAGCCGAGAGTTTTTTGCTATCCGATATCCGGATATATTTCTGTCAGTTAACCGGATGAAAAAGTACGTCACTAATGAGTTCTACACTTTTTAAGGCCCTGCAAATCTTCAAACTCACAATGAAGCTCACTATCCAGCCCACTTCTGTGGAAACAGAGGACATTCAGTGTATGTGGACTCTTCGCTACGATTCCACAATCGATGCGTTGTGCTTCATAAGAAATGCGTTGCCAAAGCATTAAATGTTAAAAATGCAAGGTTTCGATAGATTTTACATGCAGTGTTGATTTAAACCGATTTGAACGACTACTTCCAACAGGATCCCGCGAGGAAAACTTGCTGCTTGTGTGATGTCAGGTGCAGGTTCACGGTGCGTGCTTTTCAACGCCCCCCATCATAATTCGTGTTTGTAGTAATTGTTACAATGTTCATTGTTTTGACTGTGATGCGTAGCCTGTTTTTTTAATAACACCTGGTCATCGGCACAATTTTGTTGTGAAATGTGGGGGAGGCTTGGTGTGAAACCAATATAGTCATCGGGTCGATGGAGAAGTGGAGTTTTATATATACAGATTACCAATCTTGTTTCAAGATTCTGGAGTGTTTTGAAAGCAACACTAATCACCCTTTGCTTTACCCCTACAGAATGTCCAGCAAAACTAGGTGTTACGTGTCTGTAAAGCAAATGCTTCACTTGGATGAAACAATTGTTGGTTAAATTCAAGGCGACTCATAAACCAATCTATGCAAAACAGGCACAAAGTTGCAAAATTTAAGAGGGACGGAATAAATACTTTTTTGGATTGGTTGTCCACCATTGTCACGACATTGCAAGAAATGAGACGAAATGTACTATAGACTGTCTTTAATTCCTAGAATAGACCTCAAGTTTTGAGCTAGAGGTCAATATTTCTCCAGTGTTCTGATCGAAATCCTGTTTGCTGATGGTTGGAGACAGTCTTTTGCAAAAATACCCATCATCCTGAAACTATGTCTCCACAATAGTCTGCCTTTCGTCTTCGGCAAAAACTTCGCAGAGATTTACCTGGTAACGTAACTTTCTAACATTATACACTTGCATCTTTAAATTTTACGCTGTCTGTTTCTGAATACGTGACTAGGCAACCAACGTTACAGCAAATCCAGTTGCATTTCTGCACCAGTGTTGCCACTGGGGTCAGTTTCGTTAACATCAGATTGTTGCATTTTTCAATTCAACATCGGATTATTACTGTCGTGCACTCGCCTGCAAATTCTACTAAACACTATCTGCAGAAAGCCAGGCTTTAATTCACTAAGGACACCGCTCAATCATGGAGCTGAACAAGC
>JGI24022J15233_10010789_pt1 | contig 10385 bp, 5 predicted proteins | sample Ectturendosymbi2_FD_15233 | JGI IMG/M metagenome (IMG submission 15233)
ATGCAAATCCACGATTTTTTGTAGTAATTTGTTGTGTTTTGAAACGGACCAATGAAGGTCCGCAACGAGTTTATATTTTCGGAGGGAACAAAATGATTGCAACTTGCATGTTTTTGAAAATTTTAGAGGGGACACTACACGGTTGCCCGCCCATGGTCGCGAGCCTGGACCAACGGCATGAGCGGTATACAGCTTTAACCGTTACATTTAACCAATCTGACGTCGAATCAAGTTAACCGACAGCGATGGACTTATTCACAGAAGCTAAATGCACTTGCTTTACTTGCAGTCAAGTCACCATTACCATGACAATACCAGAGCGACTGAGAACCGTTCTCCTCAAAGTACCCGACCTCCTTCGCCGGATCAAGAGCTACGACGGTTGGCAACATTTCCCCTTTCTGCCAACGTACACGCTCGTTCTATACGACGGCAGAACCACAGGATGAGTGACAGCGAACATCGAAAGCTTGAGTCTCGTTATCACAATTTGCTTTGCTTGGAAAGAACTAATAACAATGACACCAATGTCCACGTGATCCTAAAAGTAGCAGCCAAGCTTTGGCAAGAACGTAACAAAAGACTATCAGTGTCATCATATACGGGCTCCAGAAATACGAGCGTTCCAACTTCATCAACTTCCAATCTTACCGCAATATGGACAGCGCGAAAAAACAGAGATCCTCGCCGTTTTCGCTAGCGGCAGGACACTTTAAAAAGTTCCAATGTTTTGAAACAGTGCAGCTATAGCTGTCTACAAGTCACCTATATGCCATGGTTCAAATTTTATTCAGCATACGCACGGATCCCTTTACGGACAAATTTTGGCCAGTCATAACTTGCCGACCAATAGAGCTAGAGACTTGATCAAACCCTCTACGGATTCAGAAAGTGTTCCACTTGAGATCGTAAACAAAAATTTTCGGCTTGGATTTTGGGTTCTTAATGTGTTACGTCACAATAAGAGCATGTTTGGGACATTTTAGGCCAACTTTGCCTGGCCCTAGGCTCCAGACCAAGGCGAATTTTTCGCTCAATGTTTTTTTGACTTGAAAACGAGTCTTTGGAGCCCTTGACTGACTTGCTGGCATATCTGGATCTAAAATTATGGCTCAAAAACAAAAAATGCTCAAAATTTTGCTCCCAAAAACGCTAATCTGGGGTGAATTCCACCTCTGACTGTAGCTGACCATAACTCGCCGTCAGAATGAGGAAGAGAGCCGTTCAAACTCTCTAAAGACTCGTGAAGTCATGTAGTTTGCAATAAAAAATAAATATTCTGTATTTGGAGTTCGGGTTTTCTGTTGATGTATACATAATGAGAGGATGTTTATGCATATTTTTATATTCTTTGATGACGTCATCACGCCACCCTTTAAGACCTGCAGAGCCATTTTTTTGATACAATTTTTTTTCGATTTTAGGCCATAATTTGAGTTTTTTGGGGCAGTTATTGATTTTTAGCGTTTCTGGACCCCAAATTAGAGCCAATTAATGGTAAGCTAATTAGGGGAATCCCCTGAAATGACCTAGCAGATCGGCGAAGGATTTGGCTCTTTCTGGCCCAACTTTGGAACCAGAAATGCTAGAAAGTCAACCAAGGGCTCTAAAAACTCGTATTCGACTCCGGGATCCAATAAAACTTTGAGGCACAATATCCGCGCGTTGGATCCGCGGATAACATCATAAGAATATTCGAAAATCATCCTACAATCATGGGGCCATGGACCAAAAAGGCCAAAAAAATTTGTGAAAGTTTTTTTTTTTAAATCTAATATAGAAGACTTCACGAGTCTTTAGTAGGTTTGAATAGCTCTCTAGCTCAAACTGGATGCCAACCACGAGTGGCCAAAGTTGGACAGAAGTGGTCAATGTCACCTTTTTTGAAAATTTCAAATTTTTGCCAAAAACTGGGTTTTTCAGCCATAATATTGTCTCCCAATGAGCTAGCAAGTCAATCAAGGGCTCTGAAGACTCGTTTTCGAGTCACAAATCCAATAAAATTTTGAGTGAAAAAATATTCGCATTGGGCTGGCGCCCAGGGCCAGGCAAAGGCGCCCAAAATGCCCAAACATGCTCTCATTGTGACGTAACACATTAAGAACCCAAAATCCAAGCCGAAAAAATTTTTTTCGATCTCAAGTCGAAGACTTGCCGATTCCCTAGAGGGTTTGATCAACTCTCTAGCTCTATTGGTCGGCAAGTTATGACTGGACAAAGTTTGGGCCACTATAGTGGCTTTGCGGTCCTTAAGGAGTTAGGTGTTCAGTATATCATAGCATCCTACCTATCTAAACGTCTCCCTTAGCAATAGGAATTACGAGAATCAGAGCGAAGCAAACTACGAAAAACGTGGCTTGAATTCATCACGACTGTTGCTCTTCTCGTTTCCTCTTTAAGCGAGATGTATCCTGCAACGACAGTGACCTTTGAGAAGCCTTGTGCTTTTTCAAGTTAACTGATCACAACGTTTTTGAGAAAAAACAAGTATTAATACACTGCTTCGACATCTCGCTTGCCATCTTCTTAAATTATTTTAGTTTACAGACTCTTTAGTGCCTATTGGCCTTGCTTTTGCTAAAATTATGCATTGTGAACTGTAAGCAGGGAATAATACTTTTGATCGTTCGAACTGAGGTGTCATCTGGCTTTAGTGTAAGGTGTATAATAAAATTAGTTCAAGGTGTATGTATAACTTCGTTTGACATCCAACACAATTTGCGAAACAAAAGTGAAGAGCAATAACCTCGTTCAGGGTCAAAATAAATTGCTCTTTGCCAGTGGCGTATCTATGCAAAATGGCGCCCATGGCTAAATTTGAATGTGCGCCCTTTCTAATAATTTAAATGTAAGATCTAGGCACAATTTTTACGCAAGATAAAGCATGTAGCAAGTAGATTTTTTAAAACGGAAAATACTTGTGTTTATTTTTGTTTTGAACTTTTCTTTTTTCTGTTTTTGTTTTTGTTTACACTTTTAAATTATCCTAAAGACCACAACATATTTCTACACTCATTTATTTTTATTATGAAGAACATCAAAACATTCCAATGATAACGTTATCATAGTTTATAGATCAACGTAGTGTTGCCTGACAAAATTTTATATCTTACAAAAAAATCAAACAACGTATTGCAACTGCAAACGACAATTTCTTTTGGAACACATTTAATTTGAATTGCACGATAAATTATTTAATGCAAGTCATGTAGCACTTGTGTTCGAAAAACACAATTTTATCGAAACATAAATATATCCAGCCTTTTCTGGTTAAATGAGACAAAAATGCTAAACAACACTTTCTGTGCCTTTATCGAAGCACAGTCGTCTATGATTTCATCAAAGTAAGCTTTCGCTCTTTCGTCCCTTTCTATTCTCATCAAAGCTAGATCACAAAACCTGCCATGACTTATTGATAATCATTGAGGCCCGGAGGTATGAAAGGACCTGTTCCAGCTTACTGAAAGATTGTTTGCAGCTTGCAATACAGGGGGCGAAGTCCCTCTTGAAAATTTTTTGCTCCCCTGGAGAAATGTTTTGGACAACTATTGGACATAGTTTAAAAAATTTGTGCCCTCTTAGAAAACTCTTCGCTCCCCTGGTGTCCTAAGCTGGTTACGGGCATGCTGCTATCGTCAGCATTATTTGCACAGCAATGCGAAGAATGTCACTTCACGACGACGACCTCACTTCACGACTTCACGACGCGATAATTTTAAGTGGCACGACTTGAAAGTAGCATTTTGCAATCTAGAATCGTCTCGTATAATTGTTTGCCATCTACATCTGAGCTGTGCACAGCTCCTAAATTGTCAAACGTAGATTTTAGTTTTTCACAGTCAGGACCTTTTCACATCAGTAGCGTAGCCAGCACAAAATTTTTGGGGAGGACAAATATTTTTAATTTAAACGAGCAATAGTAATTGGTTTGGGACACCGCGTCTCGAAGCACAAAACGTTAAGATATGCTAAAAATTTGGAGGCATGACGCCTTTGCCCCTCCCGACTTCCGTTATGATTCATAAGGCCTTGGACATCGAACAGAAAGCCAAATTTGGACAGAAAAAGCTAGCTCTAAACAAGCTAACAAATCTCTTCAATGAGTTAACATTTTTGCTCAGCTGGTACGGTAACGATACTAACTGCTAATTTTTCGAGGAATAACTAACGTTCTCTACCTTAGTCTCTGGACTGGGACTATGTATTCAGCCTCATTATTATTGGGCACTAGTGGCCATCGAAAAATTTTCGTAAAGTCGGAATGGGACGCAGCAGTTATTTCTGCAAGACCTAAAGAGCAGCTATTTGCGTAACAGTTAGATTCTCACAGCCACGGACTTGAACTCGTTTCAGCCAGATTCTCAGATTCTGACTAATATTTTCTTGCCTGAAATGCAGCAGTACGCACTGACTTATCCTTCCTTCTCGTGTGAGAAGGACGAGGTCGCGTTGCTGTGGAATGCGATGGTTCTTGTTCTGTCATAATGTCTAACCGACGTGGTATGCCACAATACCAGAGTTTTGTATTAATGCTTGGTGGTGCTGGCGCAAAACGCCCGACGTAAGGGCGCTGTGTTGCTGCAACTTTGCAGTTTATGAATGTATGGGGCCATGCCTGCCATACCCTAGATATGCCACTGCTCTCTACAAATTATCCGAACATTTTTGTAGCGTTTACGTTTTTTATATGTATATGCTTTTCACCTGTAAAGCACTTCGCTCTCGCAAAAGAACATAAAAATGAGCACATTGTTGGATGCTGAGTTTCACCTACGTCAGTATTTCAATGGAAATGCCATCATATAGCGTATGTGCCATTACCAATTTGAGAAGACCACTTTCTGTAACATTCGTGACCCTGAAGCTGTCCTCTCTTCACTTGCGATGTAAATCAGCAAGGACCTAGTTTCATTCAATTTTCTGTTTCTTTGGAATGTAATCTTACACTTTTGTTCGTGTTTTTGAGCAGAAACTCCATTTTTAAGCTGACCAGCCAAACGTTATTTGATAATAAAGACAAATGATGACGTAGCAACGATCAGGCGCTTGTCCGACGTTGCAACAGTGATTGCCATTTGCTGATGGCAAACTGACAGCTGGTGGCAAACATTTTGCATTTCACTTGATGCCAAATTGATGGCAAACACTTTGTATTTCTCTGGTTCCAAATCAAGTGCGGTGACGGGTCCAGGAGCAAAATAATGCAATTCCGTTCCCACCTCCTCCAGCCCCTTTTTAAACTTATAGCGTATCACATGCGCACAAGGACAGCCTTTGTACATTTGCAACGCAAAAATCTGGGTTAACACGGTGCTACTGAAGATTTTTGGTAAATGATCTTTAATTTGCTCCTCTCTTTTTTTCGAAAAACGTTAATATACACTGCTCAATTACCTAATAATGAAGTGGTTTTATCTGGAGATTGAGTATAACTACAAAAGTGTGTGAAAACGTTCAAACTTTTTATACATTTTTGCGTCCTGTATTCCGAATGAAGCCCCCAAACCTATGCTTTGACCTGCCACCAGGGACGCCGGAACAATGGTAGGGAGAGGGGGGTAGAAAAATAGTTGAGGGCAATGCAAAGTTATAAAAAACAAAAAAATCTTTACCAATTATGCTTGTTTCTGTTCAGCAACAATGTTGACATCACAAATAATAACAGAAATTATAGAAAACCATTTCTGAAGTTTCTGGGTGCGTGAATAGCTGTAATAAATCTGTTTAAAAACGATCGTAATAAACAATGAAATTACCTATGATACTTTTTTAAAAAAGCACCTCTGCCCCAGTTGCCCCCTTTCCAGTCATTCACCCCCTTTCCGGCATCCCTGCCTGCCACTACAAAATAAGATTACATTGTCAAAATCTTTTAAGGGATTGTGTGGATTAAAACAGAAAAACCAGCTTTTTCAGTTTAGTGGCAGGAAAGATCAGCAAAAAGACTAAATCTTTTTGGATACTGCTGATATTGAATTTTTTCTTATGTTGTGTAACATGTTGGAAGCTCTAATAAAATATTGAAAATACAAATATGTTATTAAACAATGTTTGCTTGAAGCGGAGAATGAAAGTTATGTTGCGCTCTCTAACTAGCAGGCGCGTAGCCAGAAATTTTGATAGCGGGGGGCAAAGAACAACCAAGTCTCAACATCTAAATATTTAATGCCTCTTGCTTTTAAACAATTATTTATTATTTCTGACTCAAACAGAAGCTGAAAGCAATTGATGTAACATTGCATTAGCAGCTATTGAAGCATACAGCAGACGATGCAAGTACTCACATGTAGGCCTACATTAGTGTTCACAATATAATTCTCTCAAGCAAACCAGTTTCTCACATAAACTGTTTGAACAATGCAGTTTGGCGTGAAGTAAGAGATTCATCTCAAAGATTTTTTTCTTTTTATTATGTCCGCCTACCCTCTCCAGCGCTCCCTTCCCTCTTGCGAGAGGAGGGGCAGTGGCCGCAATAGGTGGGATTGTTTTTTGTTTTTTACTCAGTTATCTGTGATTTTCATAGTTCGGTTGTATCTCCACTTCATTCTGACGATGTCTCTTGAAGAGTGTCAGACGAAAAGCTTTGAGATGAATCTCTTACTTCACGCTATCTTCAAATTCTTTACCACCAAACGTTGATTTTAATCAAATTTCTATGTTGGCTTGACCTTTATAAGGTACAACCACTAGACTTTTGGCAGTAAAATCTTCAACAAGTCAATATCACAAAACTACAAATCTTTGATAGGCTATGCACTAAAAAATTACTTTTATTGCAATGGCTTTCTGTGAATGGTATTTTGCTTAAGGACAGGTACACTGAGTAATTAGTAGATTTATAAGCAAGAATGGTAGGCTAACAGTTAAACCTTGCAACTAATAGCAAAATGGTTNATAAAAGTAAGGGTTTTATAACTGCAGTATATTACTGATTTGAAATCTCTTAAAGTTTGATTGAGGGACCCATACCTTTTTGAAGAGTATTTGGGCACCTCATCCATGTTACCTTTTGTCATATTACCTTTTTGTCTGGGGCCCCTTGTCCTTTGAATGCACAGTAGATAAGCTATTTATTTTTAACTAAAGACTCATAGGCCTCCTTATTCTTTGATTAGGGGACCCCTGAGAACCTTTTACATTTTGACTGGGGCCCCTTGCCTTTTGATCATACAGAAAGCTATTTATGTGTCATCATTTTGGCTTCTTATCTTCAGGTTGAAAATTTAAATGTGTTAAAACTTATTATTAATAGCAACATAGAGCAAACCAAATTAAATTTTATTGTGTAATCATTATAATAAAAATACAATCATAAAGAAAATCTCACAAATTTTTGAAAGCGCGTAAACTAAAAATGGGGTCCCCTAAAAGCCCGTAAATTGAAAATGGGGACCCCCATTTTGCACACCCTGCACACTCATTAAGATCACTACTGTACTGAGGAACGATATGTCTACACTCTCTCACAGATCAAAACGTACACCGTTTAGAAATGTTGTTCTAAACGAAATATAACGCAAAAGCAACTTGAACCGTAGTACTTGACTGAAGTTTTGCGACAGGAGCTGTACAATAGTTACAACTTTAAACTGTTCCGTGATCTAGTGCTGGGGTCCGCAATTATTTTGTTGGCTTGATCCTAAAGAATAGTTCCAAAATCTCGCAGCTCAAACCAGGGCTGCGGAGCTCTTGTAAAAATGAAGTGGCTCCGCTCCGGCGCTCTCTGTTTTCATAAGCATGGCTCCAGCTTCGGAGCTGTGTTTTCTTATAACAAGGCTCCGGCTCCGCTCCGGCTCCGGCTGTGCTTTGCTAATACACTTTAACAAATTCGGTATTCCTAGTGACCTTGTAGCAAATGAGCGTGTTATTCCAACATATTTTAAACTAATACTGCTACCACTACCACGCCTGGGTAGTCGGAAGGAGTTTGGTCTAGAGTAGCCGGAGTTGAAAAAATTATTTTGAAAAAATGAGACTTCGGGCTGATCTTCTGCTCGCCGATTGTGACTGTTTGTGCCACAATAAGTCCGTAATCGTCTCACTTCGCGTTTCTGCACAAGGCTTGTCTCACAAAATGCATAAAAATTCGCTGCGCTGGTGTTGACTGACTTGTTCACACCACACTCGGCAGTAATTCCACAGACTGATGTGACTAGAACAAGTCCCAACATGAAATAAAAACGCATAGTGACCTTAATTCCTGGTAGAACAGATCCTCGGATTTCGCCGCGGCGACCTATTTCGATCAAAGTAATTGGTCTCACAGCATGAGCGAACCATGGCAACTGTCACGTACGCGAATGATAAATCTGATTTTTGGTCCTCGGTTATGTTTCTGCTTCTGAAGCTTCGCACGTTTTGATCCAATTTTTTGGCAGTAACACAGTTACTTATCTTCGTCCTTTACACCAGCCACATGTGGCCCGCGGACAGAATTTTTGTGGCCCACGAGCTTTCTCACTATTGACTGTTGTGTGGATGCAACAGAAGGTAATTTTTTACTTAGAACACGCATAACATCTTTTAATAATAATAAGGTACAATATTACCGGCGTTAGACTAGACCAGGGTCTCCAAACTACGGCCCGCGGGCCAAATCCGGCCTGCAAAGACATTTCATCCGGCTCACAAAGACATTTTGTCAATAATGAAAAAATAATGTATTTACAAAAAATGCAGCCTATTGATTTCGTAGAATGGAACGTATCCCGAAACAATCCTATTACGTAAGATGTCCGGTACTCGAACTGTTCTGTAGTGGCTCTCTGACAAAAAAGTTTGGAGACCCCTGGGCTAGACCGTAGAGAGCTTCTAGAAAATAATCAGCATAAGTAGGTTTCCCAAACTGAAAGATTTTGCAGTAAAAATGCACTCGGCGTTTAGAAACACATGAATGTGTGAGAGTGGGCTACATTTTCTACAATGAAGGAAGTCAAATCGAATGTCAGGCGAAGCACTGTCAATAATCTCCGACTTGCTACTGCTAACATATTGGTATTGATATAGGAACGATAGTGTCAGAGAAGCCTCAGCCACAGACATTGCATTGATTTGTAATACATTTTTATTGCTATTGTGTAAGTATTTCAATGACACACTGACTTCACTCACCTATTTTACTTTTTCTATCTTATCAAATTGTTTTTTATACACCATTTTATGAGAAGTGACCCGCGAGTTGTCACGTTTTTGTAAAATGGCCCGTAGGTCAAAAGTAGTTAGACCACACTGTTCTGCACAATAGCAGCGTGGTAGAAATCAGTGAACAGCAAAGTTCGCTTGACGAAAGGAGTTGGAATAGACACGTAATTGCTTGACGTAACAGCGGTAAACAACGGAAGAGTTAAGTTTGGAGTTGGTTGGTAAGCTCAATTGCTTGAGCTTTTTGTTCTGGTGGTTACAGAATATTCAAATAACTGCACTTGAAAAGCCATTTGAGACGGTATCATCATGAATGCCTAGTGCGTTTTGCAAGTGTCGCGCAGCCGATGTGTGGAGACTGCAGACCGGGAGAATGCACTTTTCCATTTTTCTTGTTTATTCAAAATTCTGAACACACAGCGTTATCAATAACATCGGTTACAAAACTCACAAGGGATCTGCTTTAACCAATTATTACCGGCGTTCGGCAATGACTTTAATTGTGGCTATTTTAGACTAACAACTAGTCAGCTACTACTGACCTGTGTAAACAATCTCGGTGCAATTCAGTGCCGGATTAACAATAGTAGCAAATGTAGCACTTGCTACGGGCTCCGCGCGTTTGGGGGCTCCGTGGTCTTCTATACTAAATTTTGTTTGTTACATTATATGTAAGATTTTTTTTCAGTCTAAGAAGTCAGTATTTTGCTATATTTGCCGTAAGTAGTAAGCGAAGGTTTTCATTTGAACACTGTCTGTGTCCAGAAATTCTTGTTTGATTCTTTTTGTACAGTTACGTAAAAAAGGCATAAGATTGCGATCAACAGTGCTGCCATTTTAGCTGATATGCTGTTAAATTTAGCAGGATTGTCTCACTGTTAGCTGTAAAATTTTGAATGTAGTAGTTAGCTGATTTTCTAGCAGGGTTTTACCAATTGCTTTGCAGGTTTAACAGGTGGCAAATTCCTGACCAAAAACCTGTTTCAACAGTTTTTCAAGATGAAAACTTTTACACCTTCTTCATCAAAAATATACTTCTCTTCTTTATGATGTTTTCAATTGGCTAACAGTAACATCAGGTCAAAGCACAACCAGCTGCCTGCAAATATTTGGAATTTTTATTATGATGCAAAGAAGCTGCTTCAAGCAGATAATTGTATCATAGCAACAAGTAATTACATGTCTTGGTGCAGGGCCGGATTAAAGGGGGGGGGGAAATTGCCCCTGGCCCCCCGCTTCAAGGG
>JGI24022J15233_10010790_pt1 | contig 10385 bp, 8 predicted proteins | sample Ectturendosymbi2_FD_15233 | JGI IMG/M metagenome (IMG submission 15233)
ATGAAACTCTATAAGTTGGTGGAATTTTTGTTAAATTTGAATGTCAAGCCCCCCCTGCACGAACGTAAAGCCCCCCTATTGACGACGTCCTGGCGACGGTTCTGTTTCCGTGTGAGTTGAAAGAAATGTTCGTGATTCGCAAAAGTACGACTTAAGTTTCGTGTCGCGTTCATTCCATCTAAATGATAACCTGTTGGTCTGTCAACGTAATTAAAGCTAAGTTTCATTATTCTGCTATGCACTTAGTGTATCGTTGCGATTTCTAAACTAATTACATAATTAACTGTCGTGAAATTGAGCTTAGTTTGCTCTCTTGCAATTCTACAAATCTCTTTGCCCACGCACTTCCGCTGCTCGACTGAAACATACACAAAATCAAACCATTTGCCACGAACAGTGGCGTAGCGAGGCTAAGTGCCGCCCGGGGCCGACCATAAAAGTGCCGCCCTTTCCAACCCTCAAATGTGCTTACAAGAATTTAAAAATAAAGAAGATCATGTTTCATGTATACTAAAGACAAAAGGAATAATAAAGCATCTTAAAAATCACAATCAAACAACAGAAACGTTTTTTGTAATGAAACATCGAAGCGCAACATTTTTTGCTGCGACATAACAAATTAACTTCACTTCGTGCGCCATGAAAATTAAAAAAGATAATGTTGAAGACGGATTACCTCGGTAACTGCAAACGAAAATCGTTATGATAACAAAACAATAAATGTTGGTAATGACATAAAACCTGCCTCAAGTTGCTTCCGCCCTGAACGAATTGTAGCTGTTAGCTAAACCAAATGTTGGAAAACTTTTTGCGCTTGTATTGCGTGATGCGGTTAAAAAACTTCTATTTGTGAGTGATATAGGTTTAAATCGTAACTTTTCTTTCTTTGATACGAGCAAATTCACTGATCACATTAGTGAAGTCAATCTTTTCAGCCACATCCCTGTCAATCGACAAGAGCGAGAGATCGGAAAGTCACTCTTGTGACATGGTTAATCTGAGATACAATTTGGCTAGTTTCAGTTCAGAGAAACTTCTTTCTGCTGTTGCTGCTGATATCGTCAGAGTCAAAAAAAGGCGAAATGCAATANTTAGGTTTGGCACTACCTCCTGTAGTTGCCATTGACATATCCATTTCAGCCATTCAATTCCTGGCGCCTTTCTAATATCACATTCAATATCCAATTCAGAAGCTGCTTTAACAAAATCACTGAGTCGCAGAACTTCATATCGAAGTTTTTCTAAATTCAAGTCGCTAGTGTATGCCTGATTTAATGGCTCATACTTGTTTATCAACTTTTCTTCAGTATCCTCTAAAAGAGATTTTGGAGATAAACCAGCGAAAATAGTGTGCATATGGAGTGCGGCATCAAACCGCGCGTCCTGCTCAACCACCAATTTGTCATAGCATGCGTAAAGATCCTTTTGTAAGTCTTCTTGTGCTGTCAGTGAAGCATTCGCCGCTTCTTCTCCTGGCAGTTTTTCCTCTCTCCGAACCCGGCGTTGAATTTCAACCCCAAGTTCTTCACCAGTCTTCTTACTTTCCCTCAATGCATCTGCAACTATTCTTTCCCTACTTCGATTAAAAAAATATTTTGTCGCAACTACAGTATACTGGACAGGCAAACATCCAACGCCAATCCAGACGTTTGCAGTTGCTTTTGTAAGGTATTAATTTCTTTTAGAACCTCTTCCCAAAAGTACAGATGACAAAAAAATATCAAAACGTAGAAGAGGATTTAGAACTAATTCAGCTTCTCCTCGGGTTTGAACATTTTCAGAAGTTGAAGTCAGCTCTTCAAGTGCTTTTATCACAAGTAGAAAACCTGTTTTTAAAAAACAGCCTCATACCTTGAACTCCAGCGAGTGGTCACCAGACGCTTCACTGTAATATTCGTGTGCGAAGTTAAAACTTCCCAACGGTGTGTTGAGCACGAAAAAAAACAAACAACTTTTCCATAACAGCAAAGAAGATAATGGCACTTGTGCTTGCACTTGACGCATGAACCCCACATAAATTCAAACTGTGATTTGAACAGGGAATAAAATTTGCTTTTCCATTTATATTCCGCAAAAGACGTTGAACACCACCGTGAACTCCAGCCATGGCAGCAGCATTATCGAACCCGATACGTTTGCAATTAGCAAATTCCAGCTTTTCTTCTAATTTACCCAATAAAGTTTTTTTAATATCGCTGGCTGTTTTCCCAAGTAACGGCAAAAATCCCAGAAAAGATTCTCGAACCTTCACCACTTCATCTTCAGTGGCTACAAAGCGGCAAATTAAGCTTATTTGGTCTACATGGGAAACGTCAGGTGTACCATCTAAAATGACAGCGAAGTAGTTGGCGGCATGAATTTGGTTCAAGACGCTATCCTTCACATGTTTACCCAACAAACCAGTTAATTCGTTCTGAATTTGTGGAGACAGATAGTTCCGATTATTCTTGCATTCCTTTGTGTAATGTTTTCCAAGAACAGGATCACACTTACTGAGGAGCTCAACAAGCTCTAAAAAATTCCCCCTGTTTGTAGAAGTAACATCCTCTCGATGACATCCGAAAGGCAGGTTTTGTTTTGCGAGAAAGGTTACGACATCCAATAACCGTATTAAAAACATTTCTCCAGGTCTGCGTTTCTGTGTCTATTTGCTGCTGGATTTCACGATCAAGAGTCTTCCCTTTGCTCAATGCCATCTCTAATTTCTTCCACTCTGTAAACGCCCTTATGTGCTCAGGAGGAGAATTTTCTTGATTGGAAATTTTTGGATTCAGTTTCCAGAATTTGTTGAAGCCAGGTTTCTTCGACAGGTTTGATTTGCGCTGATTTTCGTTCAAAAAAAGACGACAACAGAAGCAGTACAACGACTCATTTGCTTTTGAGTAAAGTAACCATGATCTCAACACTCTCTCATGACTGCTTCCTACGTTCACAGTTTAATAGAACCAATGTTGTAATAGGGTCCTCAAGTTGGATTGTTGCCCTGATTTTACAGTTGGACTGAACGGGCCATCTTTGTTTTGGGATTTTTTGGGCCCGACTTTTACTAAATCGATGAGCAATTGGTTAGAACAGTGCTCGGGTCAGTGGGCAACATCATCGAAGACATTCTCAGCTGCTGCCTTGCTTGCAATTTCAACATGCTCACTAAGTACCGCATTTTTTTTCATTACCTTCACTAGCTGAACTCTCTTTCACAGGTAAAGTCATCTTCTCGATTTCGGAAACTGTATTTTCCTCCATTCTCACAGGATCCTCATCGCGTTTCTCTTCCCTAGCTGCATTGTCTCTGCCATTTCGATTTTTATTCTTGGTTATTGGTGGTGTTTTTTATTTAATTGTCACCTTTCTCATCATTTGCTCTTGTTATTTTTCTGCCTTTTTTACAAATGCATCTGTGGATCCCGCATATTTCTGTAAATTTTTTTCTCTGTTGGCTCTCAGTCTGCCTGCGGTATGCCGCACCACTAAGCTTTAATCGTTTACTCATTCTAGGGAATCAAAAAAACGTGTTATTGCGGGGCCCAATTAAAGGAATTTATTGTGGAGTACCTACGTACCAGTGGCGTAACTGACGAGGGGCAGGGAGGTAACCGCCCCCTCTGGCAAGCCAATAGTAAAACCCGGGCCCCACTTCGGTTATATTTCGGTATATAGTATTTTTTGGTTTTCAGTAGATTGCTATTTTTGGGTTTTTCAGAAGAGTTTTAGATATCCGGTGGTTTCCTGTTGTTGTATAGACACTCACATTCAGATTCACTCAACTTTTTTCTGAGTGTTGTGACTCGTGGCAGTCCCGTCGCCACGGGGGGGCTTTGGTGGGCTAAGCCCCCCCAAACAATGCTCCAAGTTTCCCCAAATCGAAATATGAAACACTACAAATCACTGGAGTTTTGTCAATTTTTACAATGTCAAGCCCCCTGCAGAAACGCAAAGACCCCCTGCTGAAGACTTTCTGGCGACGGTTCTGGCTCGTGGCCCCCGTTCAGTTAAGTTCCCCTCTTTCTCAAACCTCTAGTTGTGCCACTGCTATTCTACAGATGTAAACAATATGTCTGCTTATATTTCGTGTAGTATCTCGGTCTTCATTTTAAACAAAGTATGCATATATCTACATATGCAGTATATATTGCATCCTCTCTACCTTAGCGTTCATCGCCTCTATCAAAATGAAAGCAACAGCTTTTCAAAGCTTTTCTTGTTGAAATGACTTTTTCCATGACTGCAAATGTTAACTGTACCGTTGAAAAAAGGAATCAAACCTTTTACAAAAGCTGCTTTGCCTAGCGGCTGGCACTGGCTCACTCTGCTAGCAGTAAATCTACTATCTGACTCCTCTGCACTATCTAGCTTCTAGAACGTAATTTTTCGACACTGTTACGTCATATAGAAAAACATCAGTACTAGTGAAACTGAGCAACTTTACCTTTGCAGAGTTCTTCACTTCACCCACCAAAATTTGTTGTCGGTAGACCACCTAATGACTATCTATAGCTTGTGACACTTGTTTATTGAAAATCTGCCACTGAAACTAAACAATACCATGAGACGTGCCAAGAAATATTCGTCCACAATGGCTACAGGGTTATGCAATCATGTGCCGTTGGGGCGTTGCTAAGGATCGAACGATAGGAGAAAAAGGACTAAGATATAGCTTTCTCTGTTTATCGTGATTTCAAGCAGGGCCTTTTCTTAACAAATTTTGACTGAGGGGATTTTAAGCTCGAACTACTGGCCAGTAATGTTTGCTGGCCTGCGATCAGTGTTGTTCAAAGGGCTTTTGACTGGGCAATGGCCTTGACTGGTTCAGGAACTGGGGACAATTTCGCCCCGGGAGTGTATGCTAAAAAAGGCCCAGATTTCAAGACAACCACAGCGGTAGTTTAGCACCCTACATTTGAATCAGGCATTTGAACAAACATTACATCAATTTGCTCACTCCACAAACACATTTCCAAGTTTTTTATGTTTAAGGTGTCTAAGCACACAAATTAGTTACAACTTTTTTCAGTTTGTGTGCTTAGATACAAGTTTAAGGTATGTAAGCACACAAACTGAAAAAAAGTTGGAACTAATTTTTTTAACATTTTAATCAACAATATGCCGCCCCCCGAATGTGCGGCCCCCAGGCCTCCCGCCCCCTTGCTACGCCACTGGCCACGAAATAAAAAGTTAAAGCCCGAGGAAATCAAGTGACCTCTCTGTCACGCTAAACGTAGAATTTTATAGTATCAACAGCTGAAACATTTCTTGAAAAACAATAAGCTGGTGGTTCTTGAAAACAGGGTGAAGATAACAAACATGCATACATATAAAAATTGATGGAATTTCTCATAGTCGCCCCCAGTCCGCCCCACTCAGTTGGATTTGTGGAGAAAAGTTAGTAAGACCCCAAACTCCTGGCACCACTAAAATGTTGAATATAGATTAAAAACTAAACACAGTTTTTCCGTTGACACCAATCATGAAGTTTTTCTCTCACTTGACATTAGTTATATGACTCCAGGCTCCGAATACCTGTGTTTACAGAGAAGATAGTCCGGGGTCTGAGGAAGTTGACTGCAGTGTCACTTTGATGAAATTTTGATGATACCGCAGCAAAAACTTTAGAAGGGCTCAGTCAAACCACGGTTGTACGACACGATATATTTATATGCAGCAGGCACCCTGACTGGATCGGATGACTCGTCCAGCAGCTCAGAAAGCAGCAGCTCCGACGAAGAAGACTCGTCCAGCAGCTCGGGTGGTGAAAGCGATACTAAGAGGAACGGTAGGAATCCCAGTTTGCTGTGACATGCCCCGTGTTGTTTCGTTTTGGGCGCCTCTGAATATCACGAAGTCGATTTTCATCGCTGGCTTGTAGTAATTACCGGTAACGATCATGTTACGTTGAAAAAATACGAATGCAAGAGAATAGGTGGATAGCAGGTAAGAGCTTACAAACGAGCATTTTTGTATTCCTGTCTCATGAGAAAACAGCGTCGTCCAGTCGTTTGATAATAATGTGTAACCATTTTTGATATGCTGGTGGATGTCACTGTTTAGTCTGCATATATTTGCGCTTTCAGTCGTGCGAAATGAAAAGATTAATTATGTGACATTATGTAATTTTTTACCCTCTAGGGCAGGGGTTCCCAACCTGGGGTACATTTGCCTATCTGAAGGGGTACATGGAAGGGAAAAATATATTTACTTCCAAATATTGTAACGTACAAAATTTCTATCAAAACTTCAGTGGATTTTGATATTTCACTCAGATTTTAGTCAGAAGAAATTTTAGGGGTACATGCTCATCTGTCGAAATGTTGAAAGGGTACATGGTCAGAGAAATGTTGCGAGCCTCTGCTATAGGGCTATTTTTCCATTCATTTTTTTCATAGCGTAGTACGCTGCATTAGCGGGAAGAAATTTCGAGTTTTGTTGTATGCTGAGCAGTTGCACCAGGGGTTACCGTGCTGTTGAAAACATTCGCCCATGAATGCCCTCGTGGATACAGGCCTGGTTCAAACCAAGCGTCAATTGTTCGTGTCGTCGCTCTTGCAAGGACCCGTTCCCCACAAGTTTTTCCACATTATTATTTAACATCATCGTTTTATTGGCGTACGATGTGTAGAGGTGGTGGGCCAGATGCTTTTTTGGTATTTCCAGTGAACCAGAAGTCGATGTCCGTTGTGAGCTTTACCTGCTTTTGTTAACACGGCGATCCTTGCCTCAGTTGCCAATGACAGTGACGCACCTGTTTGCACAGATAACGTGAGCGAAGGACAGTTGGCCGACGACTTGCACTTGAGCGATTCGGGGTCGGATTCCGATTGACAAGGTGGTCACTGGCTGAGCTGGTGATGTACGGACAGTTGCTGGCTCAAGAAAGGGAAGAATCCGCGTCCGACATCGACCTCGTCGTCTCCCGCACCGCATGTCAGCGCAACTGTTTCAAAGACGTTTAGCCGACCGTGCGCGGTTGAATCGGATTTCGCTTTTTTTTTGTCCGCAAACAAAATTATGGTGACTGTGCTAAATGCACCCCTCAATGTAATTATCGTGTTGCGTGTTACCTACTTGGCGTTTATTGCTGCTGTGAGAATTGCAAAAATCGGTTGTATGAATACGCGAGGTCCTCGCAAGGGAGATTGCTCTGTCCGGAATCAGAATTCGCCTTTTTGAATGTCAGAAGAACCTTACTACAATTAATATATTATACCAGAAGGCTTAGGATATTTGTGCAATTCGAAACCTGTTTACGACACCCATACATTCCTTTAAAATACAGTGATGTGTTCGTGCTTGTAGGAACGTGTTAGAATGTTGTTCCGATTCAGGCGCCTAACGTTTTAATCAAACGCGAGAAAACGATGGCCAAGGTCTCGTTTATCAGCTACCCTTCCTCTGTGGGGTCCATTCATCCATACACAACCTGCCAGGTCTCCACCAAAATTCAGATGTAGGGTCGAGCCATTCAGGCATCGTGTGTGTTTTGCCTGTGAGCAACTACAGCTTTGTTCCGAGTTGAAAATTTAGAAAGTGATCGATGGCAATCTGGGTAGATGATGAAATGGATGCCGACTTTGCGCATTTGACGTAAGGTAACCTCGCGCGATGAAAACGCTGGAAACACTCCTCGGCAAGGCAACAATAGAGATTTACTCGACCAGGTTCAGTCCGCTATTGCTGTCATGAATTCAACGTTATGCATGGCGCAAGGGCGTAACGAGGCTAGATGGCGCCCGGTGTCGAGCGAAATTTCTTCTGACCTATCATTGTCAGCTATTTTGCTTCTCAGAGTGAAGGAATAAAGTTTGTCGATTAGTTTTTTGATGTGTGATGTGTAAATTAAAGCTTTTTGGTTACATGTCAGATACCCACAACCCAGTGCCGGATTAAGGTAGCGCGGGGCCCTAAATTAAAAAACACAAACACCTGCTAACTAAATCAAAGTGTTTGGGCAAGGCATCCGTGTTACTAGCTTTACTCTCTGCATGCTCTCTCCAGTTCGCATTGTGACATGTTAGGTGGGTGTATCATGCTGGCCGCCACTGTTATTTTAAACAGCGCGATAGGCAGTAGGCACTGAGCCAACTTTTAAGTTCTGAATCTTACAACCATGTATGTCAAAACTTTTGGCAGCTTTGATTTACCAGGAGGTTTTCTACCATACTACATCACTACTTAACAATGTAACTGAACCACTTGGAAGGTTGTGCCGTGGGATAAGAACATATTCTACCAAGGTTGCCTTTTGACCTAACGCGCTCACTAAGCACACAAGCAAATCATTTAAGCTTTACCAAGCCATCTATCAACTTGTTATTATGATACAATTATCTGCTTGAAGCAGCTTCGTTACTTCATAGTAAAAATTCCAAATGTTTGCAGGCAGCTGGATGTTCTCTTTCCTGGTGTTACCCAATTAAAAACGTCTTGAAAAAGAGAAGTATATTTTTTGATGAAGGTGTAAAAGTTTTCTTGAAAAACTGTTGAAACAGGTTTTTGATCAGGAATTTGTTACTTGCCAAACGTTTGGTAAAATCCTGCTAGAAAATCAGCTAACTGCTGAATTGAAAATTTTGCAGCTAACAGTGATAAAATCCTGCTAGATTTAGCAGCAAATCAGCTAAAATAACAACACTGCTGACCGCAATCTTATGCCTCTTGTTACGTAACTCTACAAAAAGATTCAAACAAGAATTTCTGGACACAGACAGCGTTCAACAGAAAAACTTCGCTTACAACGTATGGCAAATTTAGCAAAATAGTGACTTCTTAGACTGAAAAAAATCTTGCATATAATGGAATAAATACGATTTATGACAGAAGACCGTGGTGTCCCCAAAAAGCGCGGGCCCGTAACAATTGCTACATTTGCTTCTGTTGTTAACCCTTTCAGTCCCGCAAAAGCCCCAAATCTTGCAGAGCTTTGCAATCCTACAACTCGCCAGGCGATTGAGCTAGATAGCTATCCAAACCATCCACGGATTCAACAAGTCTTGTAGGCAAAATCGAAAAAAACGTTTTCCGTTTTCGGTGGGGGGATTTCTGGAGGTGACGTCACAAAGAAGGCATGTTTTGGAAATTTTGACAGGCCCTGGGCCCCAACCCTTTGACCCACTCTTTTGGCTCAAAGTTGTGTTGAAAACTAGGTCACAATCCGCGTCTATAGAGACCTGGATTGACTTGCTAGCACATCTGTAGCCAAAATTACGGGTCAAAAACCTAGTTTTTGGCCTAATTCAATACATTTCAGAAAAGGCATAATTTGCCCTTTCAGGGCAAACTTTGGCCAGCCATAACTCGGCAGCAGATTGAGCTAGAGAGCTGTTCAAAGCCCGTAATGACTAGTGGCGTTGTGTAGTTTAGAATAAAAAAAAATTTAATTTGGTTGGGGGGGTTTGGGCCAATGGGATCACCACAGGAGCATGTTTTTGGTTAATTATATGACGTCATCATCTGATCCCACGCGCCAATATTTTGGCTCGCAGTATTTTTGGATTCTAGGGTAGAATACCCGTTTTTAAAGCCCTTGATTGAGTTTCTAGCGTTTCTGGTTCAAAAGTTAAGCCAAAAAACAGCTAATTGGTAAGGGGCTTTTCTCAATACTTTTGGGGGATTTCCCAAAATAATTTTAAGGTATTTTGGCCCTAATCTTGAAACCAGGAACGCTAAAACCCGTTCGGACCCTTCAAAGTCCCGAATAGTAACCAAAAAAGCTAAACTAAAAAAAAATTTTATGTCATTTAAATGGCTCCTGCGGGTCTTAAAGGGAGGTCGGGCAAAAATGCTGACGTCATCAAAAAATAACATAAACATCCTATCATTATATAAGCATAAAAAAAACAGACATCCTAAACTGAAACCTTTTTTTGTTCAAACTACATACCTTCACGAGTCTTTAGAGGGTTTGAACAGCTCTCTAGCTCAATCTGACAGCGAGTTATTGCCTGCGGTGAAATGCCCCCAAGAGTGACTTTTGAGGGAGAAAAATTTTGGTCAATTTTTGGTCTATGAGTCATAATTTTCAATCAAAGGCTCTATAGACGCCCATTTTGACCTAATTTTCAACTAAACTTTGAGTCCAAAAAATGGCCCATTGGGACGGCGCCCAGGGCCAGGCAAAGATGGCCAAAGTAACGCAAAAACACCCCTACTTGTGACGTTTCTCCCAGAAAAGTTCAAACCCAAAACGAAAAATTTTTTTTTCGATTGTGACTACAAGACTTGCTGAATCCGTAGAGGGTTTGAACAGCTCTCTAGCTCAATCGCCTGGCGAGTTATAGGATTCCAAAGCTCTGCAAAAAAAGTGGCGCACGCGGGACTGAAAGGGTTCTGGCACTGCCACAACCACAACAAGGTACAGTACTGTTGCGATCGGAAATTCCGAGCGGCATGTG
>JGI24022J15233_10010791_pt1 | contig 10385 bp, 10 predicted proteins | sample Ectturendosymbi2_FD_15233 | JGI IMG/M metagenome (IMG submission 15233)
AGTAACAAAGCTAATTCAACTGCTGAGGGGCATCGACTCGACAACCTTCCGGTTCCTTCAATGCCCTGGCGTCCTTGCACTGATTTGTGTTTTTTCTTGCTGAATATTAATTATCGCCAAATAAAATCAACTCACAACTCACTTGAACAAGAACATGGCATGACCTACCAAACAACGGTTTGCACGTTAAACAATGGCTAAAGAAAAACTTACATGACCAACAACAACTGGATGCGACACACATTCCGACCTTGTTGACCAAATGTTATTTATGACTGATCGAGATAATTATTCACCACCAGTTGCAATTAAAACTTTACTGGTAATCAAACATGAAATATTTATGTGCGCCGGGAAATATTCACTGGACTGCAGGTTATATTGGTGTGCTTGCGTTTGCACCAAAATGCTGCAGGATAAAACACACCTCATGGCAGTCATATCAAAGGGATTGTACAAAGATATGCTCCCGAATGGCTTAATCGACACGGTTACACTTTTGTCGGACCTTTTTCCAGTACTGCCCGTCACGGTGCTTTCATGGCATAATTGCGACTCACGGGCCCACACTTGTGAGACGGTCAGACAACAGATTTGCCGATGAAGTGATATTCGGCCGGATAAGTTTTGCGTTTATTCGTAGATTCGACTGCTCTGCAAAAATGTGAACGCTATAATCATTCACCGTTGAGCCTTCCTGAAACGGACTGCACGGAGTCATACAGCGCCAACTTCATACATTCTTTGATATGATCGGCGAGCACGGATTATTAACTGCGGTTCGTCACAGAACTCAGCTTAAATCAAATGCCATGTGCGAAAAGATCGCGTAGCTGATTTGCTCTTCTACGATTTCATTCACATTCGCTTGATGGATACTGATGGGGTGACCCATTTCACTCAACTTTTCATTCCAGTGGCAGAAGATGAACACAACTGACGTCCTCTCTTTTTATTGCTAACAATTAGTGATACAAACTAGTCTTGCTTTAGTTTTTCATCGATAAGCTTTTGCTTGCAATTTACAGGACTAAGTTGCGTAAATTACGTGAAATTAATTTCCCAGCAAAACACCTCAAGATGCGATACGGTTGCGTCTCCCTTGTGGAGACTTGTGAGCAAAGTTAGAACCTTCAATTCTCAAAATAATTTGAGGTATGAGACAGAAACAAAACATTAACAATATATGCAATTTACTAATAATGGGAAACATGAGCTTGTGCATTATAATTCATTTTCATACCCGATTTTCCTCTGGAGGGGGTTGCGGGAGCAGCAGATCTAGGCGGCCTCGATATACCTCACGGTTTTCAGCAATTTCAGATATTTCTACTAGCTCCACAACAAGACAGGGCCAAGACGAAGATGTAGTCGCGCCACCTGGTCCTTCGTCGATGTCTGGGCCGCTTTCCCGTGAGTGTAGTTAGCAGGGCTTGCCTCTCCAATCTTTCATGGGACATTCTGCACACATGGCCGAATGAACAAAGCTGGCATCTCGCGGCTCAACCTTCGAGTCTTTACGAATTTCACAACTGCCTACTTTGTTGAAAAGTGCCAACTAACTTCTTTTCTCTATTTGGATATCATATACAGTAGTCTTAAAAACTTAGCACTGTAATTGAGGTGTTTCCTGAGAGGGTAGAATAAATGCCTTTCGGTTTACGGTCGTTTGTTCTGCACCACATGATTCTCTAGTTTTTGAAAACTGAAAAAGCGCGGTAATGTTTGCAAACGTTAAGAAATATCAGAGCTGCTTGCAAGACAGGGAGGGCATACATTTATTTTCTCTTGTCTTCGTCATTAACGTATGCTTGGCAAGTTGTTTCAAGGTCAGTAGAATTGCTAAGCACTTGATTCGCGTTAACACATCCAACTGGCCTTCCTCAAACAGTTTACAAGTCAAAAACTCTCGTGCATTCACTACTAGATGAAAGTCGCACCAATATGAAGTATTTAATTTCGTCAGCTCATCAATTTGTTTGTTTTGAAACGCCGAGTTGACTAGGTCATAAACGCTTGAAATTAGCTTAGCTTCAATTTCTCTTACACAACAAATTTCAAGTTACTGCGCTGTTTCGCTACATTTGCTTTTTCGCCAAGATGCGCGGAACATTTCACACAGAGAGCGTTGACCTGTGTTCCAAATGCATAGCTGAATTTTACTATAGCCGAAAGATCAAAAGCAACGTCGTGTTCAGGAAAACGCTTTTCCATGTGTGGGAATATAAATTAACGTTAACAATAGTGTAGTGAAAGTTTTGATTGCAACAGCATTTCCACAGCTATCTGCAAGCAGATGTTCCACTTCCTTACTTCATAGAGCATTGTCTCCGAGATGCAACTTCCTTGTATTGTTAATCTTCCCTCATGCGAAGTGATAGACATCGACGGGTGAAGACCACGCATTTGAAGAATCTTACACAGTGCTGCCAGGTCTTCAAACACGTCATTCATACGCTGTAGTCCTAGCCTGTTTTCAATGTTTGCTAGCTTTTTATAACAATATTTTGCAACAAGATTGTGTAATTTACCTTCATTAAAATACAACAGAAGTGAATCGTAGCTCTTCAAGACTGCATGCAACGCAAGTTGTCTGGGAAGCCACCTCCCTTCGTTGAAAGACTTAAATAGCAAAGCTTCGCTTTCTGACGCTTCTGCAATTTTTCTGAATTTTGATATATTGCAGAAAGATCGGGAAAATAGGTGTAAATAGTCCCAAAGTATCTACATCCTTAACAACTAAATTTATTTCCAAGCATCGCAAATTCCCAGATCTGCGCGGTGCGCTGAACAGTTCTGTTACACCGAGCGTTGTATGTCGCGCTTCAGTCGAGCTGCAACACCATTTACCCGGCAAAGCTTCAGTGACGCTGCATCCAACGTGAACATCACCATTTTTTTTTTGAAGATCCAGGTTGTTTTTCGCGTAAAAACGCTTTGTACCTGACTCAGCTGCACTGGCATCAAAAGCTTTCAACTGAAGTATTCCTGCATGTGACACTCTGTGCACTGAAGAGGTTTTTGCACTGAATTTAAAATATAAAATCAAGCTCTTGTCGACTGATGTGTCTGTCCTTTCGTCAATAGTTAGGGTATGAAAAGCTGACGACACTATTTCTTCAAAGATGTGTTTTTCGACAACAGCGTTTATGTCATCTAGAAACTAACAAGCATAATTCTTGCTCGCCAGCTGGTATGAACGACAATGTATTTTCTCGTATGTTTATCAAAACAATGAACACAAAGTGATGATGCGTTCATTTTGGCGGTCAGCAAAACGTTACCGATCAGAATCTTCAACTTTTCTGGGTCCAATCGCTTCCGTGTTTGGTCGTCGTCTATTTCACGCAGCATGCGCATTAAGTCGCTGGTACCACGGTATTTTTTTCTCCGCTGTTTCTGCACGCTGGCTTTGCGTGCTTTGCCATTCATATGGCGTTTCAAAAAATCTAAACTCCAGCCGTCAAAACCACAGCTTTCACCTTGCAAAGACAAATGAAAATTTTCCGTCTCGACGATGCAAGCAAATGACTCCAACTTCTGAATCGTATTTAAAATTTAAATACGTACCTCAGCTTATTAGCCCGACCTCAGTATCATTTGGGCTTACAGTGTTTACTGCTTCGTCTATCCCAGTGTTTACGTACGTGGCCCAGATAGCTTTTAGTAAGAATTGCGCGGACCCACTACCTTGTCAGCATAGGATATGCTTTTGTACCACTGAACAAACACATTATTCTAAAGTAGCGAATTTATTCCAGCAATTCGGCGACAACCTTGCTGCTGAACACAGCCAATGTGTTTTCACGCTGTGGCGATTAGATGTCCAGGTAACTGTATTCTAACATTTGTTTGTCCTAACTCCGTGGCCCACTAGAAAACTACGCTATGGCCCACGGCACACAGGTTGAGAAACACCGGTTTAACCATTCTAGCTTAAAAGCACTGACAGATATTTTTTACTTTTCTTTCCCTGCACTTCTTTGCTGCTCGAGATAGAAGCACAAGGTCAAACCCATCCGCTACAAAAACTAAAACCTGCTACTTAAGAGTCCTTATTTCAAAATTACGGCTCACATTTGCGTCAGATAAAAATTTCTCCATATCCGCATGTCTGCACTGCGATAACTACCTGCTAACTAGAAATCTAAGCTCACTCCACAGGATTGAACAATAATGTTGCCACCACTACGAAAAACTTGCAACTGATTTCGATGCCATTCGCAAAACCTTGATATCCCCGTAACCTCAATAGTTTTTCGCTTCCATCGCCATCCAAATAGCTGACATATGGGCAATGTACTGTAAGTAGGAGCGTAGCCACAACTTGCTCCACTCCAGTATTCGCCATACAAATGTTGACGTTCGTCTCCTACAAAAACCTTATTTCTTTGCTCTCGTACGGAAAATAGTGTACTACTAAATTGCTAAAGCACACACGCTGTAGCTGGCACATGGCAAAAGTTTGCATTGTCTGTGGTTCTATTTCTATGACGTTAAAATCATCGGACCAATCGTTCTGATCTCTTTGAGTGATTTTTGCATTTGAAACGTTCGGCAAATCCAATGCTGTGGTTGAGAACTGATATAGAGTCACAACACGTTTGAAATGCAATCTAAAATTCGTGCTCACAAACAACCTAGCTGCTTGCACAGCAACGCTTGTGCTCGCCTTCCAAAAGCATTGTGCGCGCCACAGCTTGGCGGGAACAAGAATTGGCCGACCCGTCTTCACCAAAATATGAACATTCATGGCAAAATAATTTACCCTTATCCTTGTGAATGTACCGCCTTGAAGGGCACAAATTTTCCAGAAAGTTGTTTATCATTGACGATTCTATTTCTTTACCTCTTCTATCACCATATTTCTAATGCTGTCTTTATCCAAAGAAATCGAAGAGTTTTGTTCCATCTCGCCGTTAAGATTTGATATACAGGTGTCCATGCTTAGTTTGATCTGCACCTAGTATGAAGTCGTAAGGCGTTTTTTCATCTCCTTCAGTGCTGCAGCGGCAAATGTTTTGCTTCCCATCGTTGGTAAGAGCAAAATGTTGAAAGCATCGGATTTTTGTCGTTTTTATATGCTTGCAAGTAATGAACGCACAATTTTGTCTCTGTCACTCTCTGAGAGAAACCTGCTGTATCACGCTTGTATCTACGAGTAACGTCATAGTACATACGCAACAATTATTGGGCAAGACGAGCAAAAGCACNATGATCGCAGTTTCACAGCCACCACAGCTTGTAGTGTACACGATCAACAAATACATACGGATAGAAAAGAATGACACAGCATGCTATATAGGCACTGAATATATAACGGTGTGGAAACATCTACTGCACAAGAGAAAGCCTAGAACTACGTGGTGCATTCAGATGTCTACATCATATTCATAATGCATGACTCAGAACAGTGACCTTTATTCGGGCAAGGGTCCTGAGTAATCAGTAACTGTCTTGAAAGGAAGCATCACAATTACATCGTGACGACACACCTACATGTCGCTGCACAGGGTCGGTTATAAATGTGAGTGCTTGAACTGCGCTATCGGAGTTGAGAAATGGAAAGTCCGACTCTGGGAATAAAAGTGTCCAGACTGTAATTCCGGGCAAATTTGCAAAAAATAATCGACCCTGGAGACTTCTAAGCACCTTGGATATATTTCATTACGTGTAACGTGGAATTCTAGACCACAAGCATTAGGAAGGGTCATCATCCGTGTATGGAATAACGCTTGTAGCACACATTTTTGTACGGGTCTAAACTTGCATCAAAATCAATGTTGCCATTTCTGATATTGTAAGCATCAGATCTCATGTCTTCAGAGAAATTTCTGATGTCCGATGTTTCGGCTAGAAATCTGATGTTGACTGGGCTGTTGTTTTTAATTTTCACATTTCCTCTCCGTTTAGGGTGAAAATTAGTTCGTAGATTCATGATTTTTAAGTTTCTTCCATCAATCTCTCATCTTCATATGTGTTTGTTTATCGTTCCCAACTGAAAAGCTGTCTTAACTGCGTTGAGAATAACATTTTGCGATGCGCATGACCGACCTCTCCATTTAATGACGATATTTCGCGCTGTTTCGGATTCAACGAGGGTTATCGCGCTTTAGCATTCGTAATGGAAGCATTTAGCTTACATGAAACTGTAACGTGAAGATCTGATGTTATCTAACGTTGAAAAAGGCAACAGCCTGATGTTAACGAGACTGATCGCAGTGGCCAGTAGCAACATTGATCAGAATGATGGTTGTTCCAAGATGTAAAGAGGCTAAATGTGTGAGTTACATGCACATGCACTGGATAACTCTGACTTGAGAAGGTTTGTTTACCATTTTCTCGTTCTTGATAGGTTATAATGGCGAAAATTAAGCTTACTACAGCTTTTTGAAAGCTGTAAGCTCCCTCTTGCATTCCTAGCATTTCAAAGGTGTCTGATGAGCTCCATACAGAGCTCACAAAAGATTGTTGAAATGAAAATCTAAACAAAGTTGCTCAACTTGTTTATCCGCACTGAATGAAAAAACTGCAACCAAACATGCAACATATGAACTTACAAATGTTTATTCGCTAACTTCAATGGGAAACACTTCGTTGGGCTCGTGCTTGTTGGCGGAGTAGGGCTCAGAAAAAAACATCCGTCATGAACTTTTTTTGTTAAATTTCATTAAAAAATGTTTCAGTTCTAAACAATTTTTCAATTGAAATTACTTTTTTCGGAAGCAAATTTTTTTCAATAAAATTTATTCACAAAATTTTTAAAAAGTATACCTAAATTTTTACAAAGCGAAAACGGGTCGCTATACTACAGTATCCTGCTTGTGACTTAAACACCGTGAGACACGTTAAAATCTGCTTAAAGGTTTGATTTAACCCTGGGGTTTCGCCTTGATCTTGATTAGGCATATAACTTCGAAAGAGCGCATGCAAACTGAAGTAAAAGTGGCTAACACTGGTTTTGGATTAAAATCAAATTAGTGCCGTGCACTTATGTTTGCAGCTTTGCACTTTGTGTAAGCGTGTTCAATGCCTTGCCTAGTTTTCATAAAATGAGTTTTTGACAGGCAGTAATACTACAGTAGCACTAAGGAGTGAATACATCGTTAGTTAACATTTCATAGCTGACAACTTCGAACTTGGAATGGTTTATTTGGAATCAACTAGTTTGGCCAAGAGTTTAGTGGTACTGTATATCTAGTTGTTTCAAGTATATCATATATGGAGGAGTAGCCCAGCTTATACTTCGGAGAATCTTGTCTTTCATAAGCTTTTGTGACCTGCTGGCTACACTCAAAGATCGTACAGGCACCAGATGGCATGGCTACATCTTCGACCTTGCTCGGTCCTATATCGGTATGGAGTCAACAGAAATATCTGAAACTGCTGAAAACCGTATGATGGCATTTCGAGTCCTGGGGCTATTACCCCCGCGAGCCTCCCTAGATGAAAATCGGGTATAAAAACCAATGAATGGCTGTTCCTGCTTTCGAGAGCAAATTAAACTGGTGCGAGGCTCCAACGACGTCAAGCAAACCCGCATTTCATCGTCAATACCAAGAAGTCTCTTTTTTAACTTTTTAAATTTCGGTCAATGCTGAAAAATCATAACCGCAAAACCAATGTCATGAAGATCCAAATGGTAAGTTATTTTTGATAGTTTTCAAGCTGATCACTCGATAAGATCCCTTGTGGGTAGACAAAATTTATCTTTGCTTTTTTTGGCAAATGCTGATTGATAGAAAATGTTATTTTGTTAATCAATGAGCTGTTCCTCTTCAGAAGATAGATTAGTAGTTTCGTTTTTGCAAATGGATAAAGTACCTATTCAGAGTCATTTGCACCGAAGTCTGGGACGTAATTACGAAGTAGCAACTGCAGATTAGTCGGTGTGTTCAACATTTCTGGAATAATCCCAACTTTCAATGAAGATTCCTCAACAGAAGCGCATCGAAAATTTCGTTTGAAATTTTACTTTTGCACAGTATCAATTTTCCGTGAAATGAAAGTTGATTTTGAATTTTGAGTTTTTTTAGTCATTTTTCGGTCATAGACCTAGATTTTTTTGAAATGACCGAAAAATTAAGGAATTCGGTCACGATGTCCGAAAAGGTAGGCAAGCGAATACTGTGATGAAGGGTTTTAGTAGTGCTACGGGACCCTTGACCGAGATGTCTCAGCGAAAAAAGGATGTTAAGTTACTGCAATTATATTTTCGGATGGTTGAATTTAAAATATTCAGTTTTTCTGACAAAGCTGAACGCAAATTTACTTTCAACCACTAAATTTTATCATGAATAAAAAATCGAAAGTCTTTTTTAAAAATTTTTATGAAAGAAATAATTTCAGGTTTCCATTGCCACACACGTTTTATCACTTGTCATTTTGGACGCCAACCAACCTCCTTAAGATACACCATTCTTATTCTGAATACATCTCTTTAAAAAATCGACTTTGCACAGACTTCACTTTTTTATATAGCTCAGAGAGATGGTTATTTCCAATAAACGTGTCCTCCATATTCCGAAATATCGGCGACACACTTATAACTCTCGCGGCACACAGATTGAGAAACACTTCTAAGCTATGGTATTAACAAAATAAGCATTTTAATTTTCATTGAATTTAAAGAATCCAGGTCAAGTTTTAAACAAAGGAAGCGCTCAACCACAAAAACATCGCAAGTGCGATGGTCAATCGCTCGTTTACAACAACTTTTTAGAGGATCAAAAGGTGGATCTCGCAGGTGCAACTCAGCAAAACGAACAGTGACTTCTGACGCAACGCCTTTAGCTCCAGAGCGCTAGAAGTGGCCGCAACGAAACCACAAGCAAAACTTACCCGTTTGTGTTTCGCGGAACAGGGCAAAAATGCTTAAATGCTCAAAAGCATAAGCAATTACCTAGCAACATTAGAAACTGTGGCAACTTAGTGGAAAGATGAATAATTGGTATGGGCCGTGAACTTATACAAATATTTGCAACCAAACAAGCAGACACTTCCAAATGAAATGCAAAGAATTCCAGCACTGTTTAAATATTAGCCAATGACACATGTTACTACCTAAACAAGATCAAAGGGCAGCACTTCTTGAAACGTCATTAATATGCGGTAGTGCAGTATTGAAATCTACATGTAGCATACAATGTGGCAATAAGTATTTGCGATGGTTGTTGCGATCGGAAATCCCGATCGGCATGTGCGCAAAGCTTCGCACCGCGGCAGCAAGCAACAATAGAGATCACCCGACGAGATAACTCTCGTCGTCACCGTTAGCAAGCACAATCAACTGTTCACCATGTTCACAAGCATTATTAGAGGTCACTCACCAAGATCACTCCATCTGGATCACTCTATTATTGCTTGTTCGTGCCACATACATAATGGTGTTATTCTTCACGCACATCCCGTTCGTGGTGAATCACACAATCAACGCAACAACACCGGAGAGGTTACAACAGGATGAATGGGAACAGCTATTCGTACGAGATTAAACTGAACAACAGTTTGAATTTCACCAGACACAATGCCATGAATACTGCTTTTTTCCTTACACCGCAGTCGATTCAGTGCACCACAATACACGGCGGTTGGTTGCCAGTTGATCATGCAAACAAAGACAGTGGGTTATCCGAAAGAACCATGTTATGCTGAAATCGCAGCTATTCACCGTTACAAGATCGCAAAGCGACAATGGCTTTTGGATGAGCAAATTCCAATAACTAATTCAGTAGTGAATTCGGCATAGTGACAGGTTTTTGTGAAAAAATGTGCTACCAACTAACTAAAGTCGAATCTATGCAACATACGCCTCTTGCTACAAATAATAATTTAACCAGTCTGTGACGAAATCTAGGTTTTAACAAAAAAAATTAAGTCAATTCGGTCATGATGTCCAAACATATAAATTGGCAAATACTGATACTGCGAGTTTTAATATGATTATGGGACAAATGACCGAAATGTCTCAGCGAAAAAAAGCCCTGCAGGAAACCACAGAAGTTCCAGTTTACCACCAGGCACAGTATGCTTGCACGTTCCTATGATTAAAATCGCTTGCAATTTATCCTTTTTTCCTTCATGGATACTTGGGTAGTTGCTTCCATAATTGTTTTTTATCTAACTAGGTTCTCCACCAGAATTTGTGATGTTTTACCCTCAGTGCGACATTATATACTGGCAGCGCTTGTTATTTTTAGCAAACCAAATACACCAATTCGCTTCACACCCATTGCTTTAGAACATACGGAAAAAGGCAAGTCGATGGATTGCATTTTCTAGTTAAACTTGATTTCTCTACGCAGTTCAAAAATAAGGTCGCTTCTCCATTACAATCATTCAACGAAAACAGTTATAAGTCGCCCTAGTTTTTTTTAGAAAGTGTC
>JGI24022J15233_10010792_pt1 | contig 10385 bp, 7 predicted proteins | sample Ectturendosymbi2_FD_15233 | JGI IMG/M metagenome (IMG submission 15233)
AACCAGTTTGTCTTTTAACTGCCGAGACATGGCTCGTGCCATGGGCGCCACTTTGATGGGGCTCAAAAATGGCTTGGTAAAAATCAAATTTGTGACTTCCATTTTCTTTAATCTCTTTTTTGCTGCCCATACAACGATGAACTGCAGAGCTGCATCGATACAGCGCCCTTATCTCTAGTGCAATACTTCGGGCGTGTTGCGCCAGCACCAAGCATTGTGAAAAAGACTGGAATATTGTCACGCAACGCAATAGTCAGGTATTGTGACAGAACAAGAACGCTCGCTTGGAATATCTATAAAACTTCGTCCTGATGCAATAAGAAAGGTTTGGTCAGCTCGTGCTGCAGCGTTTCAGGCAAGAAGATGTCGCAGTCCAGTTGGAACGTGGTTGTGACGAGTTTAACTCAGTGACTGTGAGAATCTCTGACTATTGCGCAAATAACTTCTCTTAAGCTCCCACAGATTTACAAATTACTTGAAACAGCTACGGCCCACTCTGACTTTGTGAAATTTTTCGATGGTCACTAGTGTCCGGCAAACAGGCTAAACCCTGGGCTGTTAAACTGGGAGCGTGAAATGTTCGAAAGGGAGCGAGGGTATGTCAGTGATATATTTGTTGAAAAGCAGGATCGGCAAATAAATTTTGTGGTTTGATTTTGAGGTTACTTGAGGCGCGAGTATCAATGACTGTAACTTCAAAAGAAGCGCGCCTGAAAACACATAAGGTCTCTGGGATAAACACAATGTCCCAGTTTGTAGATTAAGGAATTGAACTATAGTTATTCCTTGAAATATCAGCAGTTGGTATCGTTTTTTTTCTTTATGTGATTTTTGGTGACGGCGGTTAGCGTTTGCCCTCTGCCGGACCAATTAAAGTGAACGCTCCTGCCCAAGGTGTGCTGCGGCAATTTCCCCAGTGGCCGTGGAATCGAATCCCCAACCTTCCAAGCGGGAGGCGGACGCTTTGCGACTGAGCCAGTGGTATCGTTCCAATACCAGTTGAACAAAAATGGTAACACATGAACGTAGAGATGACCTAGCTTTTTCTGTCAGTTGGTTTGGCCGCCGCACGTTCAAAAGTGGTGTTGCTCTTTATTGTACACGTAACTTGTGCCATCCAAATTAAATGTGCTTCAGTTCAAAAAATTGTCATCTGTAGTTGCAATATGTTGTGTAATTTTTTTGCAAGCTTTACAATTTGGTCAGCCAATACAATATAAAATTTTGTATCGCTATCGTTTGAATGTTTTTATATCTTAATAGCAAACATAAATGGGTATAAAAGTATTTTATGCTTATTATGGACAATTTACAATGTCATTCCCTGCAACGTTAAAAGCAAAATTAAACATAGATTTTCTGTTCTAAAATATTAATTTACTTCATATTTTTCTTTTGAAAAAAGTGTGCCTATAATTAAAAAGGTTGCACATTGAAACTTTGCCATAGGCGCCATATTTTGCATAGATACGCCACTGCGTAATACGCAGTCTATAGCTCTTGACTTTTTCACAGGAAAAACGTTTTATTTCAAAGCGAATCTCAAGTCACTGTCCTGGCGTGGTCTTTTACTTGCATATTGTTGAAAAAGGTGTAAATTTTCAAAATACTTTCACGACTTTCAAGGATGTTGACCTGTTTTATACACTGCTGCTGATTTTTGGTGTTATGACTTGCTCTCTGGGTTCCACAGTGCGTTGCAACAGCGAATTTAATCTACCTACGGAGAGAACCGAAGTATCCAAAGAGTTTGCCTTCCCATCGAAGAGTGCCTACTACCTTTTCGCCCCCAAAGACACTTACGAGCAGTTCTATGCAAAGCACGCGGAGCCGCTGAGTCTGTTTGACGTGAGCGAAGAGTACGGTGGGGTTTGATAGGATAGCATCTGTGGAGCAGTGAGTTTTTAATGACGACTAGTTTACCAGAAAGTGCAACTGACTTTTGCAAAAAAACAATTGCCACTCTAAATGGAAAAAAGCATTTTTTCTTTGGCGTGGCCTAAAAAATTATTCTTTTCACAATTTTATAATACAGTATATTTTTGTTAATGAAAGCCATGTTTCTACTTTTTCGGAAAGTGCAATGTGCTTTTGTTTCTTGGCCCTATCCATCATTTTCTGCATCCGAGCAGTTTTTTGTCAAATGGTTTTTGAGTATTGTTCGGTCAAAGTAAAACAATGAGCGTTTCCGACGACAGAAAAGAAATTGAAAAATATTTCAAACATTTTAAATAAAAACAACAACAAAAACTTTCACAAAAACGTTTCCAGAACAGCGGGCACTTGTCATGTATGCGATAAGTTTGGAACACAGACTACGAATTTTGAAACAAAATAGTTAGGTCCTTGAATGTTTTGGAACACCCTCAGCCTGCGATGAATGCCGAACTGGCTCCGATAGAACATTTATGCCTTGAATTAACGATACATCTATCCAATGAAGCGATGGTATGGTTTTCGTTTTAGATCTTGCTTTTTCCCGGCACTTTTGGTATGGCGCCTATAACTTGATCACTGACCATTTTTACATAGCTGTACGTTTGCCTCTGATTTTGATGTTGGGCAGTTGCAGCATCTGGAAATTGCTGCTGGGGCAGAATGTATCAACAATAGCAAAAGTAGGACAGACCGGATGACATCACTTTAACTGCTTTCCCAACGATAAGCGTTGTGGTCTTGAGAGGAAACAAAATTGTTTGAATGTAGACTTCAAATCAGTGAACCGCTGTTTCACTCTAGAAACCTCCCATTAAAAAGTGCTAAAAATGCTTTGCGGAAGCATTTCTACCGAAATGTGCTCTGTGAGCGTTTTGCAAAAGTTTTACTTTTGCTGATGAAGGGATTTTGTTTTGATAATGGAAGCGACCGATTCAGGTTACATTTTCAAATAGTTTTTCCAGAAAGCAAAGCTTCTGTTTCATTTTTTACGCATTCTCAAAATTCAAAGAACTGTTGATAATATATTTTCCTACGATTTTCAAGTCATTCAATCACAGTCTTTCAGCTTTTTGCCCAGAGTAAACTAGCTGAATATAAACAGATATATCTTTATGCTTGCAGTTGTTTTTATTATTATGCTGATATTGTTATATACGCTGTAGTTTAATCCGACAGTTAGATTTTTGCACAAATCGCCACTTTGGAGTAACAACATTAATATATTTTTGGTCAATGTAACGCACCTGCTTGGCTCTTCAGGTTGTGATTTGTTGTGCTGAGAATACGTTTTTGTGCCTTGCGTTTTTTTAATCGTTTCGCCAACAGCGATTGAAAAGCCGATGTAAGCCTAAATCGTGCTTCTTGACACATGAAGTTCGTTCGCTTGCGGTGAGGGACGCCATACTGCAAGAAGCTCTAGATGTCTTACCTGTGTTCTTACGGTTAGTGTTGAAATCAAACTGGTTTTATTGCAGAAGAGGAAGAAACAGAAGAATAGGACATTTTCATGACAGTCGAGAAAGTATTTCTGACGAAACTTCATGTTCTTCTGATGACGATGACTGGGATGGATCGTGTCGACAGTTTTTTCAAAGTAAAATTAAATTTTATTGGTCCTGTACTTTTCAAAATCGATATGAGATTCTCTGTTTTTTGTTTAAGCTCTGACCATTGACTAAGGCCCTTTGAAAAATTGCGCGAAAATTACCAACAAAACCTGTCGTGATCTAAACCAAAAGTTGTCAGTGTTAAAAGGTTTTATTGTGTTATATCATCTTGATACTTTTGTGTAATGTACAACCTTTGTTAATGCAACTACATATGTTTATTTTCTCACACATGAAAAATTTGTAGTATAAAAAGTGTTTAATGTTTCTTGGTTACCGTGTGAAATTTGTGAACAGTGTTTGTTGATAATGACATACACAATGTAAGCAGTGTCTTTTGTGCATTTTGTATCAGAGGCAAGTACCCATATACGTATGTGCTATAACAATTTGAAAGGCGGCTTTTTATGCATAAACTTGTTTTAGTTTTTTATAAGAAAGTCCTGAAAGGATTTTTGAAAAGGTTGTTCAACAAACCCCACTATGATAGAGCGATTCACATTAATTTTAATTTTTTAGAAAGACAAAAGAGTTAAAAATCATGATTTTCGTTAGGGTGAAAAGACCCTATCAAAATCGCACAGCTTCAAATTAAATACTAGTACATAAGAAGTGAATAAATTTTCAGTGGTTTGCTTCGTATACCTGAAAAGCAAAATGTTTTTCGAAAAATCGACAAAACACTGCGAACTTGCTGTATAAAATTCCGCTGACGTCAACATTTTGCATTTTTGTTTTTGCTTATTCAAATAGATGTAAGATACATAAATGGTTGGTTTGTAGACTTCTATTTCTTCACGTATTAAGTTGCAACGTTACAACGTTATACAGTATTTCTGAGCTACTCTGACGGAAGGTCATTCTTCATCGGCATCATTGCAATCTACTCCATTATTTCGCTGTTATTGATTGAAAGGTTGATGGGTAAGGTCATTAGGTTATGCTTTGAATCAAACAAAGAGGGCACGCTACGATTGCTGCGAACAAATTGTGAGCGTCAGAGTCTGCAGACAAAACCTTTTCAATGTTGGGTTTTGAAGGACATAAAACCTTTTCAAAAATNTTGCTTTTTTCATTTGAAATTCTTCGACAAAACTTTTAGTCTGTTAAGAAAGGGAACGTTAACGCGCTTGCTGAACGCGCATTAGTATTTAATGAATATCGCAATCATCCATCATTTGCACCTTTGTGTACTATATTTTGCTGTTGAAGTTTAAAAATTACTCCAATGTTTCAAGCTAGATTTCTTAATGCTGTACATCATACTACAACTTAGTCATAAAAAGCTTACGTTTTTCCTTGTACATCATAAAAAGAGTAAGTCTTATGTTTTCAACATTTAAAAAAGAGGTAAAAGTTTTTCACGAATTGGAAATGGATAAACCTATAAGAAGAAACGGTTCATCACGTTTTATGAATATATGTCAGTGAGAATCGGAATCCACGCTATTGCAGATGTTGCTTTCATGAAGTCTGAACGTTTAAAATAAGACTAACGTGACACAAAATGCAAAAAAGGGTGCAATATTCCCAGGCGAAAAATTCTACGTAAATCACTTTAAAATTCTGATATAGTGAAAAATATTTAAAACTGGTTTTGGTTTACTATCTTTACTAAGTAAAATGAACTGACCAAATTTTCTTAACAACTTATTTTGCTTGATTTGCTAATTTTGTGGAAAACCGTTGAGTTACTTTTTCAAACTTGGACATTGTTTATTTCAGACCTTCTCAACTGCGAGTATATGTTTCCTATTCCTCAACCCACTAGATACAACAGCAATGTAATAACAGGTTTTGCTAACTTCTTCCATTATATACTGGTTACAATGGGAAATATAGGCGAGCAGTTTGGTGCCAGTGCCTCTTCACACAACCACGGTCATTTCTAGAAATAGCGCTTGTTTTGAATACTTGTGCCTCTCGTTTTAGTTATTTGGAGTATGTCACACGCCAGCAAGAGCAGTTTTTTTAACTTCCAAAGACTTTTACCAATATTGCTTTCTCATGACATCTCCTTTCGAAAAATAACGCGAAAATTGCTAAGTGTCGTCAATCAGAGTCGACCAGAGACTGCGTGATGGCCTAACTACAGTAATGTACAAATTCGTTTAATTATTGTTGGATTTTTGTTACTGTAGCATCCTGTTCTGGGTTCTTCCTCCGAATATTTTTGTATTTTTCAACTTCTTCAAACGCTAGTCCGTTTTTCAACTTCTCCCAGCAGCGCCATATAGATCCACACAGGATTGGCTATGAGAAAAATACACTTTACAGTAATTTAATTGCTAGTTGTTCTTGTAATTTTTCATAAACAGTACTTTTTCGAAATGTTTTCCTCACACTTAAGCCACTCGTTTCAGTTGACATTGGCAGACATTTTGCAAGTAGAAAAACAAATTTTCACAGTTCCGTTTCACACCCGATTGTTTGCTTTTTTTCAACTTCCAGTTCTTTATTTTACAGAGGCAATAAAAGCAGAAAAACAGCATAAAATTCTAAAAATATTGTCAAATAGCCCATGTATCGCGTTTGTGAATTTCCGCTGTTGTTGTTCTTTCTCAAATTCTGAACATTGTAATTCTTTATTCTTTCTCAACATTATATCCGTGTTTTATTGCAAATACCCCTTTAAAAACTGTTCGCTTGGAAAGAAATATTTACAATTTAGATTGCATTGCTATTTGGATAAACTTGTAATAAAATTTGCAAGTTATTGTCTTAGCAAGATCAAATTGAAAGACCCACTAATTCTTGCAGTAAAAGAAGTCTATAAAAAATCCAATAAACCAAAAAAGTTTTTTTACATTTGCTCCAAGTCATTAAATTTTATAGGTTCTGTTTGTTTACAGTGATCCTGTATTTGAGATCGAATATCTTTCCGACAATTAGCCATTTGTTAAAAACGGTTTTCCTTTTTTAACAAAACGCAATGCACAACATGTCAACTAAAAATATCATGTACACATAAACTTTAAGGATCCGTTATAGATTTGGTTGGGATTCTTAAACATGTAATACTGGTCCCCACACGCGTGCCAAGTTCGACAGTTGATTTATTGACATGAGTTCAACTCATGAAACCGTGGTTTGTACACGAAGCATCGTAGTTGCCCATCTTCAGAGATTAGTTTTTATGCAAACCCAATATAGATGCCGCTGGTTGTTTATTCGCTCTTGTTCAGAACGCACATAACCACAAAAGGGACAATAAATTATTGTTTGTTCAACTAATTCTCAAACAACCAAACGCGTTCTTTTGCAGAATATAGAATTATTTGGCAGCGGAGAAGGAGAGTGGAACTACTTTCCACCTCATGTAGACTACATCCTCCCTCAGGTAAGCTATACATATCACCTCAGTTAAGACCAGGTGTGTAGTGGACCGGGAACGCGTGGGAACGGCGTTTCCAAACCCTTTTTCGTGTGGGAATGCGTTCCCAATCGTTTTCGATGTTTTCCGTTTGTAGTGCAATGGAAGAGAATGCTTGAGAAGAGAATGCCGATTTAAAAATGAGTTTGAAGTGCTGTTGAAAATGATAAATTTTTGGGTGCGTTCCTACACTTCTTCTTTAGCACTACACCCCTGGTTAAAACTACATGCTACCTTAGATAAACTACATCTTACTTCAGGTAAACTACATGCTCCCTTCGGTAAACTACGTTCTCTGAGGTGACCCACGTGCTACCTCAGGTAATGGAGATTCTGTAACACTGATACTTCATTTCAAAAGCTTTTCACATTAGGATGCACAAGCTATTAGTTCGTTTTACAAAATCTTATGTTTATTATTGATTCGGGACCCGGAATTTTTAACCATGATGTTTCAAAAGAGAGTATGAATATACTCTAACAAGACGCGAGTACATCCGAACATGTATAAGCCAAGCAATGATTCCAGCTGCAATTGCTTCTTTGAAAAACGTATCATGTCTGCCGGCACAAAACGGTGCAAATCTAACATGGTGCAAGCACGAACTTCCACGACTGATTTCAACCTTTGTGATAAAATTTGCTTTTTATCTTGAACAACAACCACTGGGCAATTTTGTGTTTGGTGGCGTAGCCAAGAAGTTCAGTGAAAAATTTGGGACAAGTTGTGCGTTGTTCAACCTTCAAACCTTGCAAAATGTCATGATCTTCAATTGAAAAAATCGTGAAGAGCAATAAAACGTCAATCCACTGTTTTTCAAACCTAATGCACACGAAGGATGGGCGTTTATCGCTGTGCAATACATTTCCGCCTTCGAAATAGAGAGTAAGGAGCATCCTCGAAACAGAGAGTAAGGAGCATCCTCGAAATAGAGAGTAAGGAGCATCCTCGAAATAGAGAGTAAGGAGCATCCTCGAAACAGAGAGTAAGGAGCATCCTCGAAATAGAGAGTAAGGAGCATCCTCGAAATAGAGAGTAAGGAGTATCCTCGAAATAGAGAGTAAGGAGCATCCTCGAAATAGAGAGTAAGGAGCATCCTCCGTAACCCCCTACGACTGCAACGCTCTCGCATGCGTGGGCAAAAATTTTGTTGTAGTCTAGTGGCATTTAGACATGCATCACTCATGATGATAATTTCATTATAAAAAATTATCAGCGTCAACTTAAATAAGGGTTGCAAACACTCGCAACTTTTGCTTCTGTAATTCAAGAAAACGGTTGATGCGTTTTCTTTATGAATATTCCCAATCCTTTCAGGCATGAAAATTTTCACAAAATTTAGAGCTTGACGTCACTTCTAGTAAAGGCGTAAATATGTCACAGTCTCAAAATGCAAATCGCGCTTTTACGTAAAATTTAATCATTGCGTAGATAGACAAACACATCAGTGCCGAACAGATCGACAAATGGGTAATACTGNAGTGTGACTGCCGATTTTTATTCATAAACGTTCTTTGTTGTTTAACTTCCAGTGAGGCCATGTCTCACTTGCTGTCATAGCAATACTTTGCTGCGCGTAGTAGAAGTACATTTGTTTTGCATTCAGGCAGAAACTTCTACGAGTGCATTTACAAATACACATATTCCGGGTTCGACCACAAGGCCAGTCAAAGAAGAATGGATGTTTATGATGCAACACTTTGTGCATTCTGTACTTCGCTTTTTTCTCTGCTGTTTGTTTTTCCTTTTTCTGCCTCTTTTGATTATTTGCAGTGTATTTTTTGATATCCTTTTGCAGCAATGTTCTCTCATTTCTCAAAGAGAATAGTGTGAATTACTCATTTTCAAGAACATACTGTGGTATCAGAGCAGACACTTCAACTTGGCGGCCGTCTAGAACGCAACCTTTAGGATCGCAGAATCCTCTTTTTTGGTTTTCATGATCCGAATATTTTAGTGTGACGTGTCTTGCCTAGGGCGCAGAATTGTCTCGGTCCGGTCATGCCTTTCTGAACAAAATTCTATCTGAACAAATTCATTTACTTTCTGAACAAAATTCTATCTGAACAAATTCATTTACTGTAACTCATAACCCATTCTTTATAGTTGAGATTAGTTCCTTAGGGATATTTTGCAAATCACAAATAAAGTTTTGTCTGATATAGTAAAATTGTGCTTTTTTATGGGCCAAGCTTCAAAGTTTTTGGGAGCTACATATTTATTGGAGTGAATTTCGAACGGCGACGTAAGGTTTTCACGTGGTTTTCTGAGGACATTTTTCTGAGTTTAAAGAAGGGCGATTTGAGGGAAATGTTGACAAAACATCAGTACAGTTTTTGGCATGCTGTGTCACTCATGTGAAGCAACCTGAACTAAAGCAAATAGTGAATGGAACAGCGTCGTGCACGAACAACACTTCTTATATTTATGTTTCAGGCTCTCCCCAACGGCCAGTCATATACTTCCGGGTCAAACTTGTCTGTAGCTTTGACGAAGGCAACGGTCTTATTTTGGTCCTCCTTGGTAAGCATTTGGGTTTCGCAATACCTATTTGAGATTACTCGAGCATTACAACTAAGCCTTTTTGTTGTAATTGAGGTAAGTGTGTTTTCTTTAAATAAAAATAGCTGCGTCATTGAATAAAACAAAATTTTGTTTTGCGGTCATTACTGTCCATGCCTATCAGCCGCAAAATCGCTTATGCATTGGAACGTTCCATACATGTTGCTAAATAAGTCTTTAGATATTGACGAGTGTACGAAGATATTATAAAGGAGTACAAAATTGTGTTCAGAGACATAGTACCTGCCTTAACCCTGGTATTGGTGTGTAGAAAATTACACCAATATCTTTGCAAGTAAGTATAAAAGTGACAGGAATTTTTAACTTCGGTATAAAAAGTATTTAGCTAGTTAAAAGCATTGTGGACATTTGTAATTTATTTTAAAACTTTGGTTAGTGAACTGCTTCCTCCTGCTGGTCCAAGCACTTAATATTTTTTAACATAATTTGATACACTCATGTTGACATTGGTAGTGGTCGTGATTTATTACTCTTCCAGCCGTAATTTCAATATGTGCAAGTAACTGGTGCAATTACATCGATGTTTGCAAGCGTTCGAGTTTTGTCAGAAAGCGTGTTGTCGAATTCCGAATTTACAGTACAGGCACAAAGGAAGATTTCCTAATATTGTGTGCTTAGATCGAGCTTGTGTGCTGAGATCGGGCTTGTGTGCTGAGATCGACCTCAGCGGATACTACGAATGTCAGGAGAAAAACGCAGAGTTTCTGCATGAATGTGGTGTTACTGATGTTGTTCACAAGGAGGGGGTAATCTCGATTAAACGTCATCCATACGTAATACATACTCGAGTAAAACGTCATCCATTCAACTAAAATCGCAGAAAATAGATGTGAAATACAGGGGCATAACGAGATTGGATGGCGCCCGGGGCAAGAAGCAAGTT
>JGI24022J15233_10010793_pt1 | contig 10384 bp, 8 predicted proteins | sample Ectturendosymbi2_FD_15233 | JGI IMG/M metagenome (IMG submission 15233)
GAGGCACTTGCCTCGGGCCCCGTGTTATGCGCGTAAATATTCCTTATTTTCGATGAAAAACTTGTTATTCACTCATGCAATGTACTACTAAGCAGATCATAAGTAAGTACTCTGCTTTCAAAAGAGCCCCCTACAGAAACTGTAATGTGCAGGTACTCTGCTTTCAAAGCGGCCCCCAACCGCCCTTCAATGTGTAAGTAGCTTACTCCGCTTTCGCGAGGCCCGGACCAGCATATTTAATGTGTAAATAAGGAGACGCTTCAAACCAACTTCAATTCCTTTTAAAAAGACTGTGGGTTAAAATTTGTTCCAAAAAGTTCTGAAAAGACCCTATGAGGTAAGAGCAAAAATTTATACCAAATGATAATTTTTTTCACTGTCAGAGAATGAAGCTTCTCACAAGATGCGGCAGTGTGGACGACTGTGAAAAAGGGGTCCCAGCTATAAAAGTGTATAAAGTGCATATGAAACCCCACAAGTTTAGTTGCGTTTAAAAATAGATCTGCTTTATTCTTTGTTTAAATTTTTAGTCAATGAACACTGGTGATTTTTTGCAAACACTACACAGAGCTCGCCAAAGATTTCCCGCCAAATTTGCGGGGAAAACTGACATTAAACCTAACCACTATGCTAAATTTTGTCACTAAAACTAACTCTATCCAAATCCTCTAACCATAACCCCTAATGCGACATAGAGGATTGCATAACATCGTGGCGCGCATCCCCTTCATAGGCTTGATCAAAAGTTCTTATCACGGTTGGCTGAGTATGATCATCAAATGACTCTCTTTTCAGCCTTGCCTCGGGCTCCCACAACTTTAATTCCATCACTGTTTGAACTGCAAATAATTTCCTGAAAGCTTCCGCATAATGTTGTATTGCTTTACCACTAACGATGTCATCAGGTGAAAGCATCAGAAAAACTCAAATCAACGTTGATTTTTTTTGCACGGCTGAAAATATCTCCGGATTTGCAGCGTGGAGGCAGAAAGAGTCCAGCGCACCTGGGTGGTCCCTCAAAATCAAAAGCTTGTGAAAAGTTCAATTTTTCATGAAACAGCTGTAAGTTCATTACCCTAAAANCAGGTGCCTGGCAAACTTTACTGGATGAGGAATCGACTGTAAACTTGGTAACCACCTCTTAAACAATATTATAAATACAGTAGAAAGACAGGTAAACAAGCATATGGAAANGAGAATGTCAGTGAGTATCANAAAACTATTGCGATAAAAATTATTCGCAAAACGCTTTTTCAACTGTAANTGTAGTGTAGGCTACCACTCTCAATAGACACATGAAATATTATANATACACCAGTCTGTCATGACGANCGAAGTTTCGTTTTACACCAGAAGTGAATCACTTAAAATATTTTCAATAATTTTATCTTTTATTGTCACAAAAAATCCACCAATATCATGTGCCTTTATCAAAAATAAACACAGTATTACAGTAGCAAGTGTCGGTCATTTGGTAGAATGGAAGTAATTTGCATCACCAGTACATTTTCTGCAGAATAGTGTAACAAATGACTGCTGTGAATGGGTGTTGCAAATACTGATGTAACGACACTAGAAAAAAATGTTGAATAGACCTCATGAGAGAGATTCTACATTAGAAAGAGAACATACTATACAGTTTGAATAAGAATAGCACCCGAAAGCATAATTTTAATCCTCCTCTGAATAACATTTAGAAAAAATGAAGTAAACAATCAGTGCCAAACACCAAATGTTTATAATCTGAAAGAGCAAAAGAAAAATGATTTGTGGTTGGCTAAAATGTGATGTGAAGCAAGAATAGGCAGGGAGGGATGGCGACATGAACAGTGATGCACAAAGGACACATGGTAAACTCCTGGCATGCTTGTGCTGTGAGCTGCTGTTTGTCATAATCTTGTTTTCACTAGATAAGCTGTTCGCTTTACGTAATCTAGCTGGTGTGCTTGCTATAAAACGCTGCGCAGATTTTGTCGTTTGAGCAGTCGCCCTCAGCTCAATGAGTTGAGTTGTTGCGCACAACGTTATTGCCTGATTGTGCAGAACGCGAAGCAGTGAAAAATATATTGTGAATGATGCTTCTCGTCGGGAAATAGGTGTTTCGTAAGCGAAAACAACTCATTTTTATAGGGTTTTAGTTTAAAACAACGCAAAAACGTTTGAAGCCCTCTTCTGTGAAACTTAAATGTTTTCATTTCAAATGAGTATTTTTTGGGAAAACAACGGTTTCTAAAAACGAAAATCAAGTGGGCATTGTTCTTGCGATAATTGCTGTTCCTTTCCTTGCACAAAGCTGTAACATCCTTCTAATGTCGCAATCGAAGTATGTTCTTGTCAAAAGACAGTGAGTTTATATCAGCGACGATAGATTGGCGCTTGTCTTCACGCTGCATGCTGTTTTCATTTGAGCCATTGAAAGAGCTTGTCTAATACCCAAATGTCAAGACTTGTCAACAGTGATGTTTCGTATTAGTTTGTCTGTCAGAAAAAAGAAACTAAAAGTTTTGTACGTGCTCGGACCTTAAAGCGCAAATTCAAAATCGCTTTCAAGAGATTTATCGAAAGAATCGCCACAACCAATTTTCAAATACTCCAACTTGTTTAGGGTTATTTTGGCAATACCTATTCAGCAATCCTAAACACAGTTTGTACTTAGTAAAATTGGAAACACTAGATAAAAACTGTCTGTCAAAGTTTGCGCATTTAAATGCAATAAACACGATTCTTTCATTGCTCTTTAGAAATTATAAGCAACATGGATAATGAGCAGATTGCTTTGGTGCTTTTGGCTGGTGTGACCTACGTTCTTGCGGTGGCCCTGGCTATTGTTGACGGCGCTGGCACTACAGGTTGGTTGTTAAGAGCACTTTTCAAATCTTTTTTATTTACATGCCGTGGTAAAGATATGCTTTTTATTGAGGTTATCTAAAGCTTAGGCTTATTCGCTCAAACACATCACATAAATTAATGAGCAATTTCATGTGTGAATTTAATGTGCGAAACGAAATGTTATGTACAGGAAATTATAACTTTTTTGCTTTGCTAAACATACAAGAGTTCTGTTTCCGCAACTAAATCTTTTGAATTTGAGATAAGTTTATCTTGTTAAAATTTTGTAACTGTACAAAAATCCAGCATATACTCAAACAGAAACCACAGCATACATATTTCGAAACTGTGAAACGTTCCAGTTAACGTAATAAACAATTGCAACAGAACCTTTTTTCGCCAAAATAGTTCAATGTGCCTGAATGTTTTGCAGGTGATTTGAAAAACAATCTGAACAATTTGACCTTTTTTAGCATAAAAATAATTTGAACTACTCAAAGAAGCAGCCCCTATTTCTGACTATCCTGTTGTTTATGAGAGTTTTTCTCAATGTTTCATCGCTAAAGTGTTCTGCGACCTAATTAAATTGATTTGCTTAAGAACTTAAGCAATGAATTTAATTTGGTCCACAATAAGTTCTAAATAATTGAACTGACAACAACTTTTAATGCAATCAATCGTTTGCTGCAATATTCAACTCACTTTTCAATGCATAAAACATTATTTGTGTGGTTGACAAGAATGCAAAAACAACATTACCGCCCAAAATTCATGCATTCGAAGCGGCTATTTGAAAAAGGCGATGACTGCGCTTTAGAGAAAAATAGACCAGTGCATGTTTGTGTAAGTGGTTTGCAGGTGCTTCACCATAAATCGCTTTTTTCCCTTGAGATGCTCAGATTGGAAAAAAGCAGAAACAAAATATATGCATAAAATAAACAGCTTTCAAACATTATTTTCCCATATTGCTTACGTAGCTGTTATAACTTTATTATTGGAAAGTTGAGAAAAGCATAAATCTGTTTCAGAAACGCTCTTTGTTGCGTAGGCATTTGCTGAACATATCTTACTGTGGCAGCAAAATGTCGTCTATGTGAGTCTTGCATTTGCCAGATTACGCTTTTAATTTCCTTTACTCATGGGAGAAATTCTGCAAGTGCTATCAAGTTCATCAAAACAATCTTCTATATTTTCATTCAATCTTCATTTTCGCACGACACAGATTTGTTCAACAACTCGATCGCAGCTCTTGATGCAAAGTATTATCAGTACGTTTCGCCCATTGGAGCAACGTTCGGCATTGCGTGGACCACGATATACATTTGGAACCTGGTTGGCATCGGTTACATCGTTTACTCCCTTACCCTCCCTGACGAGCAAAGCCCAGTGAAGAGAGTTCCCACGCTTGTGTCAAAGGTGATGAAGTATCTGGCAATTTTAAGTACCATTGTGTATACATCAACCATGACTGTTTGATCTTGTAAAGTTTTGTAAAAATCTGTATGCACTAACGTTTTAGGCAAAACTTCGAAACTATCCGAAACATCAGTGTCAATTTTTTATTGAAAACATCTGCAAAATGTAAAATTTTTCATCACAGAAAGTGGCATTGGAAANGAAACTGTTCGGATCCATCTAGCATTTGGCTGAAAGATCTGCTGCCAACGNTATTTCTTGGCAATTTCTTTCGTGCTGTATTATTTNATATTGTGAAGAGCAACGGTTGCCAAAGTGTAAATCGTGACCCAAACAAGGGTNGCGAAATGTCACAAAATTTGTTGCGCCGAGGCNATCCAAACCTTCGTGTATTTTAAACGTTACCATTGCTTGTCTATGTCAGTCAGTAGCGTAGGCACTTGAGCAAAGAGTGAATTCCTGACACTGAAAGCGAACTTATCAGTTAACTGCGAAAAATCATCCTTACAAGCATTATTTTAGATGCTGTTTGAGGCTTGAGGTATTCACCAAACTCAAATTTGGGTCATGCTCGAAAACGTTTGGGAACCGCTTGTGTAAAGAATTTACATAAATGCGCTGAAACTACTGCGTTAATGCTGAATATAAACGCTAAAATATTTTAAACTCTAAAAATGAGTTATGCACATCATGTAAATAACCGCTGGTGGAAACATTTAACCACTAAAGGTAATGGAAAGATTATGTCAAAATATTTCACAAAGCACTTGATTTTCTGCACTGAACTAGCTGATTTAAGCTTTCAAATTTTCAGAATTTCTTCATATATCTTTTTAAGTGAATTGCTCGTAATCTCTTCGTTTTCTGGCAGAGTTTCTTGGTGTTGTTCATTGTTGGATGGCTTGCCACCGTTGGCTGGTTGTTTGCCTATGATACAGAAAATCTGGAGCTGTCGCTAGCCATGCTGCTGCTATCTGCTTTCTCATTTTATGGGGCTTTGGGAGTGTCATGGAAGCTTGTGTATGACAACGAAGAGGATCTTAAGCAAAATAGTCCAGGTTGAGATCGGACGTTCTTTCCCTTTTGTTTCAGGACAAAGCAACGTGTTTTTACAGATTTGTATTAAGCATTTTGTTCGTATTAGCAACCGCATCGTGTGCCTTTGCATTATGCACAATCTTGAAATTTTTACTACAATATATTGCGACTGCTGAAATAAACCTTTAGACAAGTTAAAGTACATGAATGAAAGATGTTTAATTTTGTTTTATTTTAATCTTGATAATGAAAATATCGAAAGTCGGTACATTCAGCCATAAATCCAGAAATATTTTTCAATAAATCCTAAAATGTAATTAAACATCTATCTGTTATGTAAAAATTTTAGTGCTTTTATTTCACTTTACTGTCATCTTTACATTCCTGTCAGTTTAACACTCACTGATTTTCAAATGCAATCCGTCATCCAAGTGATTCTGAACACGACTTTTACTGACAAGAAAAGCTACGAAAACTTAAGTAAAATTTTTAAATGTATATTCCGTTTTTTTGCAGAGCGTATGGCATTCAAAACTAGGACCTGTTTTAAGTATTTGCCATTCCAATGTTTCTGACCCAAGTTCGAACTTTGAAACAAAACAACTGTCCCACATCTATTCGTGCTTTCCCTCCCTAGAACTTCAACGTTTGCGAGCTGCCTCATGTCTTCAAAATCTTAAATATTAAACAAAGTACTGTTGAAGAAGCTTTTTGGTAATGTCGTCGATCTTATTTGGAAAAAGCACTAATTTTTTCACTATTACTGTGTTTTTTAAGATGCATTGCCAAACAAAAGGATTGTAAGATCGACGAGTTCCTCAACAGGAAATTTTCTAATATAGATGCAGGAAAACTTTGCCATGAAAATTACTTTTATTATTTTAGAGAAAAAGATGTTCAGCTAAAAACAACAGGTTGATAGCTTCGAGAATGAACTTTCTGGGCAATGAAAATTAAATGTCAGTGTATGGCAGCTAATGTGGCAGCTAAAACTTTTCACGGTTGCCAAAAACGTTGCGATTTGGCAGGCACATGTTGCAACTTTAACAAATGATCCCCAATAAAATTCTTAAAGCTCCCTAAAATGACGAAGCAGCTTTTAACTTTTCTACCAAGGCTACGGGCCAGCATTATTCCAGTACTGACTGACTGCATCACAACCCGCCTCCATATGCAGAACCCATCCTCTTCTCTTGGCCTAAAAGATACCATTTACTTTAAGCCACAAGTGGCACGGCTTTGTAAAAAATATCTCAAAGACATATCCCCAAGCAAGCTCTTGGTTATCACAACAAAGAACGACTCAGAGTAGTCTACACATCTGCTTCTCACTGGCCACAGCCGACTAACGGCAACCATCAAGCGTACGCGCAGTACGATCGCCAGCCTATGGAGCCAGACATCGACATAGGAAAATCTGCAAATCAAGCATTCTCAAGTTGAAACACTGGCCCTTAACGAGGGTGGCACGTATGGGCCGCAACCAGAAAAGTTGATACGATTTTTATTCGATAACCTTTACGTTTTTATTTTGCAAAATGAAAGTGCTTCCGAAACGAAATTAAAAGTGTTTTTGACATGAAAATGTTTTGATTTTGAAACCATTTGCGAAGCGAAAGTGTTTTTGAAACGAAGGTAAAATTGTTTTTAAAACAAAAAGATTTAAGTTGCAAATGCTTTCTCTTTCAAAAATGCTCACAATCCGCACAAGTTTCATTAATATTTTGAAAGCGATCCGTTTCTGATTACATTAAAAAAAAAAACGCAAGCAAATTTTTTCTTTAATCTTATATTTCGTTTCAATAAGACTGTCAATATTCATTTTTTAAAATGTAAAATTTTACGTTTTTGTTTCAAAAAGATGCCAGAAACAAAAATATTTTGAGTCTTTCAATACATTTCGTCCAAATTTGGACACACAGGTGTATTAATAAGTAGGTTTCAGTAAACATTTGACTTCATGAAACATTAGATATTATGGTTTCGCGAAACATTTGATGGAAGTCATCTGTTTTTGCAGAAATGTTGTGGTTGATGCGAATTCTCGTACAAAACGGCTTAGGATTGCCAGCAGCCTGGTTGACTGTGGCAAGCCTGATTGGACTGGCTGATGTTTTGATCTACAAAGACAGTCCCGGTCTTGTAGAACCAATCATGCGAGGTCAGTTACATAACCACTCAAGAGGTGCAAAGTGCGAATTGATATAACACAATTATAGTGCTGTGACTTAAATATTTGCAAATGATGTACATAGGTAACAACTCAGCTTTCGTACCTTTATGCGCAAGGTACAGTCAGCACTATGTTAGCTCAGTCTGCTAAGCGTATTTGTTGCACACAACATGTTTAATCCATTGTTCATATCGTCGCATGNTAGCGCTCTGGANCTCCATGAATAAAATAGTGAGACAAATAAAACAATAGTTTTGAATCTTTGAACTTACAGTTTTACGCACTCAGTGGGGGTAAGTTTCTCNACTTGTTCGGAAAAATGTTTTTAATTTTATTGTTATGCTGCTTGTTGATGTTAGCAGGAGAACGAAAGTGGTTTTAAACTTAAAATGTTTTTTATCGTTTTCGCAAAATCTTCAAACATTAAAAAAAAATCTTAAAAAATCACAGATGTAAAAACAACATTTACTTCATTTTTCGTTCATTTACATTTTTTTGTATGCATTAAGTTTTAGCAAAAACGAATGTTTTCAAAAAGTAAATATAACTTCAAATTGTACGTAAAAATGTTGTGCTGCCAAAACTTTATAGACTGTTGAAGATGATATTGTTTGGTTATACTCTGAGAAAAATCTACCCGAACAAACGTTTTGTCATTTAGTAAGGGGGAATACATTGTCAAATGACCAAACAAAGTTTGTGCTGGGAAATTGTGAAAAAAAGAATAAACAGACAATATTTACAGGCATGAGCAGCAAATACCTACAATAAATTTCTCACTGCAAAAAATCTTTAAGTCTGTCTTTTCGCTCACTAGGTGGTGCATCTGTGAGTAAATGTATTGCCAAAATAGGCCTAAGATGATTAAATTCTTGTTTTACTTCAGGAGGTCTTTCGATTCAAGAAGGGTCAACTGTGTCAATATCTGTGTTGGTCGGAATCGCTGTTTCCTGGTTCTTCATGGAAAACTTCGCTTTGTACAAATACGCCCAATACACCTTCACTATATATCCAGTTCTAGTGATTGCACTTGCAGGAGTGGTTGCTCGACTCAATACCATTCCAGAAGCTCAGCTTGATCTCGTACTTGCTGCTCTCGGTTTAGTGTTGGTTACCTTGGCCTTCATCGCTCAAATAGCAATTTTTGCGTATAGGAACAGTCAAACTCCACCGAAATCTGATGAGAAGAAGCTCGTTCCTTTAAATTGAATATTTTAACAATTTAAAATGATAGCCAGTCAGAAATAAGTAAACATTAAGAAGCAATTATTTTTTGTTTCTTGACAGAAAACAAAATTTTATTCTTTTAATTGCTTTAATTTCGTAGCAAAATTTTCTTTTCAGTGTGTTTGTTTTTTTGTGGATAATTTTATTTCCTTTGTTTATTCCTTCAATTGTTTTTGGTTGTTTGAAAATCGCTTTCAAATAAAAGTGACAGACCGTGTTCTCAGATTTGGTACAGGAAAAGCGGAAGTGCTGAAATAATGAAAATAACTGCCAATTAAAACGATATCAACCACATATTGCAGACGTTTCGATAACTCCTGTTATCATCATCAATGCATTGCAAATTGAACTGCAGTTATGTTGCTGCAAGTTCTTATGGTCAGTCAGGGGAAAAGCGCTGTGAAATATGAATAACACGAAAGATTGTCTCGGTAGTGATGTAGTGGCGCGAAGCATACCAGGGGCCGATCCAGGGGAGGGAGTTTGAGGCAACTGCCCCCCAAACGTCTGTTGCGCCTCCTTGAATGACACCCCTTTGCCATAAACGCGCCCTTTTTGGTGCCTATGGAAGTAGAAACAGAAATAAAAAATACTCTAGGCCTATAATAAACAATGTTTTTCGCTTGGTTAAACGTCAAGATTTACGTGCTGGACTTTACCCAACCTCCTACCGAATAGCATGAACGATGCTGTTCTTTCGTAATAGTACCACTCTTTTCTTATTTCTTTGCAGCGTGAGAACTGCCCAGCCTTGCGTTATGTAACTACAAACGCAATGGCTTTCGCTTAACGCAGTCCTCGACTTGCCGCTCGATTCAGGGCCGTAACGAGGTTAGATGGCGTCCGGGACAAGAAGCAGGTTTGGCACCCCCATGTTCGAACCTGAGGTCTTTCGAAAGCATATGTACTGTATTGAAGACAGTATTTGTGATAATGTTGGGACTTTCCGGCGCCTTTCGCAGTCATTTGGCGCCCCCCGCAGTGATTCGGCGCCCCCATAGTGATTCGACGCCCGGGGAATTGGGAATTGATTAGACGCCTCCTTGCTCCCTTTCGTTACGCCCCTGGCTGGGCTGTACGAAACTGATCTGTTTTTTACAAGTTTATTTCTAATGCGTGATGACCAGCCTCGAAAGGAAAGGCAGCGGTGAAAATAGGAATGCAATATGGAAAACTTACAACTGACTCAAGATTTTACAAGCCTCAAATATGAAAACGAAAAACCAGTTTCAGGACTGTTACTAGTGCAGTTCGTGAGTCCGCAGTATGTCTGCATCGTAGGTTTGCAACATAAAGGTGAGTGGATGAGTTTCATGACGGAACTTAGCACCTGATTGAATAATAATGCAGCGTGTAAAAAGCCACAGATGTATACGTTAGCAAACAACATACCCCTATGAGACAAAAATGCATTGAACGTGCCCCATTAGCTCGAAGAATTATGACCTACTGTAACTTTGCAATTTTGCAACTCCTCACTTCAAATACATGGACAACGCAGAGGAGTATTGAATTACTGCTAGGGGCGTAACGAGGTTAGATGGCACCCGGGCAAGAAGCAAGTTTGGCACCCCCATGTTCGTACCTGAGGTCTTTCGGAAGCAAATGTACTGCGTTGAAATGTACTGCTTGTGACATTGTTAGGACCGCCGCAGTTAACAGCGCCCGGGGAATTGTGCCCCTTGCCTCCCCGTCGTTACG
>JGI24022J15233_10010804_pt1 | contig 10378 bp, 10 predicted proteins | sample Ectturendosymbi2_FD_15233 | JGI IMG/M metagenome (IMG submission 15233)
TGATTCGATGATTGCAGCTTTTTATTTCTTTATACGTATTTCAATAATGACAGCATAAGCGAAATTTAAACCAGTCCAGTCGCCACGGTGGGCATTGATTATCTCAGTCCTTCCAAATTTAAATATGAAACACTGTAAATCCATAACGATTTTATCAACTTTTCACAATGTCAAGCGCCTTGGGCAAATATGAACACCCTATTCAAGACTTTCTGGCGACGGCTCTGGTTTTTAAACTTTACATCTTTTCACGCGACAGTTTCGTTGCGTTCGATTCGTACCAGTCTGAAAAAGCAAGAAAAACGTGAATCGTGAACTTAACAGTTAAAACCATTTGGGTACACTTTACGTGACGTGTTTTGCTCGTGTGTGTAAGATGTTTGCAGCCGTGGTAAGCGTGTTGCAACTTGGTCCACACGTTGTGCTTTAAAGTCTTTGTGCCGTCGCACATAATGTACAGGTGCAGTGTGTTTGTTTTTTTTTTAAACACAGATAAGGAAAAGCAGAAGTGATTCTTATAAAAAAACGTAAACCATGTGTTTTGCCAATGTTTCAATTGTGGCGATTTCGATTGGTTTGCCTGATGTAGGAGTTAATAATCCTGTTCCCGCCAGCCAAGTATGATTTCAAAAATTCCTTGCAATTTAACGCTCTTGCGTCGAAGGCAGCAACAAGCGCAGTCATCGTGGGCACTCCAGTAATGATTTATAATTTTTTATTGACCATACTTTCAAAGCGTCATTTTCAGATTTTCGCAAATTCATTAACGCTTTCCATTATTTTCCTGGCAACAATGGGAGTGGGGGCCTCAAAAGTGGATTAGGCTGGGGTTGCGGATCAGTTTTAATCTAGTCCTGCCTACCATGCTGTGCTTTCATACCTCTGCGATGATTCTGACTGCACGCATCCACGCTTCAGTGACAGTGGACCATAAGGGCATAGCAGTTAGATTTATTTAAAAGTTTAAGGTAATTTATTTAAAACATGTTGAGCACATTTCAGATCCAATGAGTTTTGTTTGATTCCCGTTTTTGCTGGGTGTCAATGTTTGAAAATGAAATTTCACTTCAGTATTTACGTTTATTGCTTGCAATGATGTTTGTGTAAAAGCCTTCAGGTGAACATATGAAAAAGTGTTTGCATTTGGATAAAAAATGTCTAACGTTGTTGTTACAAATGTACCTGCTGTTGCTATACCTGCTGCACCAACTCCACATCCGGGAGCCAAGTATGCGAAGACGTACAGGGGCATGGGGGTAAGAAATGATCAAATGATTGCATTGCAGTTTGCAATTTCACTTAGGTTTTTATAATTACCATATATTGCAATACAATGATTCGCAAAGTGAAGCTTACTACGTAAGTTGTCGTAGCGTTTCACAGTTGATATTTAGAAAAAGCACTCCAAAAGATTCTTTTGCGAATATATCAGACATCTATCTTTAAGTTGATGCCATAAAAACTAACCTAACTACACTCCTATCGAAGGAGTTTTGCAGTTTTAACTTTTACATAGTTTGCAAAGACCGATTAAGTAGCGTACTGAGACAAAGTGTGCGCCACTGAAGTCGTTAATCTGCGTTCGAAACCTAGTCTGGTCATACCGAAGACCTAAACAACCTTACGTTCGTCCTGTCCGGCCTATTGGTCGACTTCAATAGACGGGTGCAACACAACACATCCCGGGTGCAACACAACACATCCCGCACATTGCTGTGTGCGATTGGTTTGCCACCAGTGCAGAATTCACTGGGAATGTAACTACATGAGCCACAGTGCATGGCAACCGGAGATGGCGACCCGCAGACAATTCGTGAAAGTTCAAAGCGAGCATAAATGAAAACTTCCAAGTAGAAATGAAACTTGTTTCTAATATGTAAAGATTATTACAGGTATAATTATTTTTGAAAGTTCTGTTCAGGCATATTTAGAAACTTTCTTATACACACATAATATTTACATCTGTGTTTAACTGGATCATCGCAAGGAACATCACACACAAAAGCTTTTAACAAATCTATAACATTTGTTTTCTTATCTCACGAGTTGAAAAAGTAAGTGTAGAATTATTGACATTTTAGTGGAAATTTTATTGGGAGAAACAGAACATTATTGGAATTTATCCGTATGTATAAAATATACTTTGATACTTTCAAATACTGTTTTAATGTGAACACGGGAGTCCGCAGGGAGAGAACGGGCACCCCCCCTTGGAAATTGGGACTAAGAACCAAAAGATTTCTAGAAAAGTTGGAGTCAGAAACAAAATTCTGATTTAATTGATTTAATTCTTGCATTGACAATTTATTGGCCGGTTTGACACGCTCACTGCACAAGAACCAGGTTCACTATTCTGGTTTCATTCAAATGCAGTGGTGAGCTTGCATATTACTAATGTCCGCTCTTTTTCCTGCAGAGGCAGGTTGCGAAACTGGTGAACAAAGCTGAAAATCCATGAACAAAACTGCCATTTTAAACCAAACAAATTTCGATTGTGTAGTGATGTATGTTTTGGTCTTGAAAATGATTCCAACAATCTCACCGACGCGGATGACTGCGGTAGTTGTTACAGTAAGACACGGTGAAATTAACGTAAATTATAAAAAATTCAAAAAGAGTATTGCAAAACACAGAGCTGTGTGTTGTAGATTTGGTTTTAGTGCAAAACCTATTGAATTTATTGAGTTCGTTCATCAGCACCCTGATTTTTTGTTTTTTGGTGTTAATCAGAAATATGTGAAATATCAACGCAGCATAATAGAGTTAGCTACATAATGATAAGTGGTGAACTTGCGCAAAAACGTCATCTTTTTCGTATAAAGGTTGGACCCGCACACTGGAGATTTGTGTTTAGGAAAGATCTGACCTACGGTGCAGATGTGATACGTCATTGGCCTCACGTGTGGCATTAAAAAAAACACAACAAAAAAAAACAAAATTTACAAATAGATTCGTGACAATTTCATTTTGTTCAAAGCCAATGAACACTTCCATTCGCTTTCAATGAGATTAAAAACAATTGAAAAGGGGCACTCTTGCAAAGCGATTCAAAACAGCACAATTCAGGCTTGAACAAAAACTTGTGATCGCTCTCAGCAAGTAAAACTGGTCAGTGATAACCCGAAATTTGCGTCCGCGAAAAAAAGGTCATTTAGAAGAGTACTTGTACTTTTAGTTATTTGAAGAGTACTATTATTTATTGCTTTCGATTCTTAAAAAAGCAGGTGCATCGCACGAGCAATGCGTAAAATGCATTTTGTAGAGTATTTGCACGTTCAGAATACAATTTGAGTGACGACAGAGCAGGAAGTAAAGAAAGAAGCAACTAGTGCTGAAAGAAAAATAATTATTTCATGAATCAGCTGGATCCAGGCAAATGTTTAACAAATCCTCAGTTTCTTCATCAAAACACAGAAACACTTTGACTAAAGCAAACCTGATTTGGTATGTATTGAACACAAAATGTTTAAAAAAAGTATGTGAACTTTACTTAGCATTCCATGCAATCAAAGTTTTTTGAAAATTTGATTGCTGATAAAACATCTTGCAACTTCAATATAATAAGATTTTTGCTGTACGCAAAAGCTAATGACAAGCAATATTTCAGATTGCTCAGCTTGTTCTAGGATCATTATCCATTATATTCGCAAACACGGCCATTGCGCTCACATCCAGAAGTTTTAACCCTTTCCTTACTCTCAGCTACTCTGGCGCCGGTATTTGGTGTGGATTGCTGGTAAGTAAACGTAGATTTTTTGCGAAAAGTGTTTGGTGCAGTAACTTTCACTACTATTGGTGTTTCAGGTGGTATACATGAATTGTCCGATAAAGCATGGTGCAACTTTGTTCTTTGTTGACGCATGTCACTTGTCCAATCATTTAACAAATCTTTTGTGGTAGTATTTTTTTGCAGTGGCTCTCTGAAGAAAACCGGAATAATGATCATTGGCAAAATTAGGAAACAATGTTTGCTTATGGCAGTGATTTTTGATTCAGTTCTTGTTTCAAATCTAATTCGGTTTGGATGTTGCAGTTTGAAGCAGCGGTAATCATAAAAATCAGATTGGTTGTTATTTCCTTATTCAGGTGTTTGTGGCAGGGGTGCTTGGAGTCGTATCTGGAAGAAGACCGGAATCATGTCCGGTACGTTGAAGTAATTTGATGATTACGCTTTACCTAACACACTGATGTAAATGTAGACTAAATGCAACTGAATGCAAAGCAATACATCGCTTCACTACACCAAGTTGTACCATCGTTTTCCCTTATGAGCCTGAAAATAAAGTTTGCCAAATAATGGTGTTCACTTCTTGTTTCCTTATGTCTGCGCAGCGTATCACCATAGTCGGAAATAAAATGAAAAGCGTGCACGTGAGTTAGCGCGGCTTGACCACACTGTTGCAGCAACGGTAAATGCACAAAAAACAAATACTTCACTATAAGATTATACAAACATAAGCTGCACAAGATTTTTAGTGATTCACCTTACCATCTGTTTGTGGAACTGTCTTCCAAAGTGTCCACGGCTATGCCAATAAATGTTATGCAGGACCAGTTTTTCGTGATTGAAGCAACTACGCCGTCCTCAGCGTTAATGCATGTAGCAGAGCACAGTATGGTTTAAAACCCATAAAGCCGTATAATTCGTCAGAGCAAAAGCACGACTGCCTTGGTTCTTGTTATTCTTGCATCTATTTTCCAATTGTTTATATGTTTTATTTTTACACCAGCGCAATACTTTTTGTGCACACTCCTTGTTCATGATCGTATATTCCAAAAAAAACATTTTGCAAAGCATTTTGCACACACATGCATGTACAGTAGTTGCTCACGTTGCGCGGCCCTACCCACATCGCCCTATTACTCACCTGCGCACGGCCCTATGTTTTCCTTGCGTCCCAAAGAGGTTATATGTTTGAATTTTTGGCCAACTCAACCTGGCCCTGGGCGACAATCCAACAAGCCATTTTTCTCAAATGTTTTGGAAACTAGACGATAATCCGCGTCGTTAGAGTCTTGATTGACCTAGCATATGTGGAACCACAATCATAGCCCAAAAACCTCAATTTGCACAATAATCCAAAAATTGCAGAATAAGCATGAGGTTCCCACTAACGGCAAGTTTGGCCAGCGATAACTTCCCAGCAGCTTATGCTTGCAAGCTACTGAAACCCTCGAAAGAGTCGTGAAGTCTTGTAGTTAGGACTGAAAGAAAAGTTTTTGAGATTTGGGTTTTCAGTGGATGTCGCAAGGGTTGGGGTATGTTTTGCTTTTTCGTTTTTCTTTTATGACGTCATCACCCAAACAATGAGCCGAAATTGTGGCTCAAAGTTTTCTTGGATTCTAGGCTGTAATATGTGTCTTTAGAGTCCCTGATCGACTTCCTCGAGTTTCTGGTGCCAAAGTTATGGTCACAAGAACCCAAATCTTGTAAGAATTCCTTCGGGATTGGTGGGGATTTCCCCAATTTAATTCTGGTTATTTTGCCTTTAACTTTTAAACAAGAAACACCAGAAAGTCCGTCAAACCCTCTGACGCAGTGGTTCTCAAAGTGGTCGATATCGACCCAAGGAGTCAATTGGACCATCCAAGGGGTCAATAAATAATCACGGGGTCGAATGGGGATCACTGAATGGCCAGGGGGCCAATGAATAACTGCTGGGGTCTACTAGAGCAATGAAGTCTCCAACCAAAATTAGTGTTAACCGGGCAAGGAATGCAAACGGCGCTTTTCAACAAATCAAACAAAGTTGAGAGGGCTGCTCAAATCTCAGCTGCAGTAGTTCAAACGTACATTCGATTCGAATAGTTTTTTTGTAAAATAATCATCGTGATGACGTTATGAAAACTGTTATCAAATAAAAAAAGCTGTTACTCAAACTTACTTTGACACGTACTTTCCTTGTGTTAACAACTGTGGGGCTAGGCCACGGGGCCTGCAGAAAAATTTATACTTTAATTTGGGGTCAACGTGCAGAAACGTTTGAGATCCACTGCTCCCAAGACTGGTAGTGCAGCCTGAAATCAAAAAAAAAAACTTTTAGCCACAAAATGGGCTCGATTGGTCGATTCCCAGGTGATAATGACGTCATCCAAATGTAAACAAATATGGATAAACATCCTCTCTCATTTGGTAAATAACAACAAGAAACCCGAGATTTTTAGCTTAAAAACTGAAGCCAAAAAATTGGCTAATTGAATTGGCACCTTGGGCCGGGTAAACTAGGGCATAAAAACGCAAAGCACCCCCACTTGTGACGTCTCGCACAGGTTGCCCCAGACAGAAATCTTTTTTTTTTTCAGTCCAAACCACAAGTTTTGCTGAATCCACAGAGATTTTCAACACCTCTCTAGCTCTAGCAGCTGGCGAGTTATGACCAAAAGTGTTCGCCGGCCACTAGAGTGGCCGGCGCGGGTGTTAAAAAAACACAGAGCCCTATTGTTCGTTAGTGCATTAGCACGACTGCGTTGATTCTTCTCGTTCTTGTATTTAATTTCCAATTTTTTACATATTTTAATATTTACATCAGCGGTATACTTTTTGTGCACACTCCTTGCTCGTAATCGTATACTCCAAACAAAAAACATTTTGCACACACATGCATATAGTTGCTCACGTTGCGCATCACTACGCACTTCGCCCTATTACTCACCTGCGTGCTACGCTGCGCTTACCTTGTGCCCCAGCACTAACATTCGCGGTGCCTTATGCTCGCACTGCGCCCTCTAACTCGACATTGCACCTCCCTGCGCCTTTCCCCGTGCGATAAAATTGACACAATAAAGCTACGACATACTGTTCAAAGCCAGCCGATGGCACAACACTATCATTTCTTTCGCTCTGTCATATGCTCTGCGTCATCTGCTTCACTGCAATTTCTGGTTCTCTGTTGCGAAGAACAAACGATCGTGGTGAATCTCGTCACATTCTGAAGATTTTCGCCAATTACATCAACTTTCGTATGCCTCATTAATCACATGCTCTTCACCTGTAACTTCTTCCCGACCTTGACACATGCGATCAAAACGCCACAGTTTCTTTTGTCTTTAACAACCAATCACATTAAGGCGTGTTTACACTTTATCAACCAATCCCATTAAAACATTTGCTTGCTTCGTTGACACCCGTGACATCACTTGCCACAACCAAAATCATTTCGGTCCTGACGCCGCAATTCTAAACGTCGTCATAATTTTTGTTCTGCTGATGCAATGATAAACACTCTTCCAAGCGCGGTCTCCACAATCGTTTCCAATTCGGCTTCCTATCGTCACTTTCTGAAACCATTTAATTTCTCTCCAATCAATTGTTCCCTCGATGCTTTGACTTTCCATCTTTTTCAAAATGCACTTCGTCCTGTTTCTATCATGACATTGCTGACCACACTTGCTTCTTTTCGCTTCAGATTCGTTGGCGTTCCGTGAATCATTACCCTGCAAAACTTCCACATTTTACAACCGATTTGTACCACCTAATATGTGCGTATCGTTAGTACATTTTACAGTTGTCATTTCGGCTTGACTGTCAATAGTTTGGACTGGTTTTATGCTGGTTGAACTAAAACGCCGTTGCTGGATTGTCACAATAACCGTTGTCTGCTGTTCTGTTTGGTTTCTATTTTCTCCCATACTCATTGTGTATAATTTTCGTCATTAACATGCAGCGTGCACAATCCTATGCATCCAACAATTCGCAGTTCGATGTGAAAAACCTTTCACTTAAATTACAGCCACTAACCCTTGTGCAGCTTATGTTTTCATTACCACGTATTGCAAGTTTTTTTTTAACAAACTTTTTAAACAACGATGCAATACAATAAATGCGCAACAATGAACGCAACTTATTTGACTTTACACTAAAACTACATATTTTACACTAAACACAACATATTTTACGCTTTTCATTTCACACCGCGGGTTCATACACATTTGATTCTGATTCAACTTTGCGCATTTCCAGTGTAGACGATAAGTTCCCCGTTTCTCTTTCTTTCACCTATTTCTTCCGCCACGTCTCTGCAATCAGCTTGACGTTCGACTTGATCGAGTTCTTTATGGTCTTCGCCCCGAATCTGAACAGCAAAGTTGACTTGTCTCAGCTTCATCGCAATTTGTATGAGTTCTAAACGCCACCGCATTACTTTAGCATTATTGATCTTGCCACGGTTACTGACATTAAACATGAAAGATACAGACCGCTGGTCACTTACTCGTTTGAAATGACAACCCAGGATGAGGTGGCTCCACTTTCTGACAGCTTCGACAATCGCAGTGGCTTCTTTCTCGACGCTTGTCATGTGCAGTTCACTTTTATTTAGACCTTGTTAAGTCTAGCAGAAACATCTATATCTGTGCAGTGACACTTAACACGCCGTCGCGCCTAGATGTAGGCTTTATTACACTTAGATCAGAACGCAAACGCGCAAACGGCAGCATGAACACAACGGCAGCGATAAGGAAACGGTGCGCATTTGTCGGTGAGTTAGTAGAAAAATGACGACGCTCAGAACAATCAGCCACAGTTCGGGAAGCAATCAGGCACGAACAGGTGAGATTGCTCATGGGTCCAATCACCATATTGTAACATACAACCACAATGTTTACCCTAAAAACATATCACCAGTAAGGGACAGCTCCATATCTCAACAGATGTCCGCTGACTCGACGATCTGCGGGGCTGAGCTGAAGGACGTCAACAAGACTAGGTTCAGGACCGGCTTCACTCTGACGTATTTCGCCCTTAACGTTACAGGCGTCTTGATCATCACAGTCCTGCGTGAAGTCGTTAAAGATGCTTTGGCCTCCTTAGGTGGAACGATTGGGCAGCATCGAAAGGATCTCGACTGATGGCAAACTGTGTCCAAAGCAGGCCCTAGATCAGCATCATGCGAGTACCCAGACGCCGCTCACCCAGCAGGTGCGACGTCACTCAGGGGCACGGTCGTTTCTCTTCCAGACGGGAACCGAACATGCGCATACTGTGGAGTTGCATGTGCCAAGTTCCACCTCTTCCACGACAGGGTCGTATTTGGAGGAGCACCCATGGCGTCTAAAATATACAGACCCGGAGTACTTAAACCAAGTAGGAACCGAAATTCCAAATGTAGGGCGACGTCAAATGTGAAAAAACGCTCGCGTGGAGTTTCATTGGTTGCACGGCAAAGTAACGAACGTACACAATGCAACTTAAGGCAGTTTGCCACCGCGCAAAGTTATGAGACTTGGGCTACAAGCAACCCACCCTCATTCCAAAACGGTTATCAGTTCTTGCAAAAGAAATGCAGAACCCCTATCGGAGTGAATGTAGGCGGCATACCAAACAGCACAAACGATTGCGTCAAACACGCGATTACAGACTATGCATACAGACTAGACAACATACAAACTATACATGGTCACTGGAGTAAGGAAAGACGAAAGGAAAACGCGTGTTAAAGACATAACGCTGTGGTGAATTAGATGGCAATGGGCCTTAAATGTCAATACCGAGGTGTTCAAAAAGTTGTGTAGCTTTGACAAACTGCATTGAGCAATTGACGGTTGAGAGGTTTAACAGCGCTACACACACACAAGACTCCCGACAATTTTCTTAACGCCATTCGTAGAGTATGGCAAATGTTTTGACGAACTAAGTGATACAAGCACGACACACAAGGACGGCACAGAGCATCGTGCACTTCATGCAACGTGTTTGTGGAAACCTACACAATAAACACGAGATAAAGCATCAGAGGCAACTTTTATTTTTCCTGGACGCTGAACGATATCACACTCAAACTCACTCAAAAGCACACGCTAGCGCATTACTTTTTCATTTTTAAGTTAGCCCAGATTTGACACCGGACATCACTACGCAACAAAAAAATTTTAATGTCGAGGTTGGGATGTTTTCTGGATAATTTTTGGCCGCTGAATCCGAATTTGGCGTCTTGTTTCTCCTGCTGTCAGTATTTTTCAAGATATTTACAAAATTATATATGTTTTTCTCTAATTATCTAATTAGTCAAATATTTTTACTAACTTACATCACAACTTTTGAACCCGAAACCCCAGAAGGTCATCTAAAGTATCACAAGACTCGGATTGTAGCCTAGTTTCCAGTAAAACTTCAGCGTTATACTACCACCTAACGGCTGGCGCCCAGGGCCAGGCAAAGTGGGCCAAGATGGCCTAAAATTCCTCCACTTATGACGTCACTCACAGACAATCCGAAGCCCCTATATGTGGATACTACATAGGCAACAAGCAACAAAAGCACAAGATTTCTCCCGGAACGGAACTTGTCTCTGCATATAGGTCTTACTTTGGCATGCCTGTCGGAGACCAAGACAAAACATGGGCTCCTCATGTTTGCTGTAGAAGTTGTCGGTCAACCTTG
>JGI24022J15233_10010807_pt1 | contig 10377 bp, 6 predicted proteins | sample Ectturendosymbi2_FD_15233 | JGI IMG/M metagenome (IMG submission 15233)
ACAACAGTGACGTAACAATAGCAGCCTTTTCACAACTTTCCTCTCATCTTAATTATAAACTCTTTGTCCAGACTCCAAGCCAAGCAAGGGTAATTTTTGAACATGAATTTTATTTTTTTTATATTATTATAAATAGATGTTTTAATATTTTTGTTGGATTTTCAAGGGTCAATGAGAGCCGCAAGAAGGCTAGCTGGGAGCCGCATGCAGCTCTAGGAGCCGCGGTTGGGAATCACTGATCTAAGTGATAGTGCACTAAAATCACTTTGCTTCAGTTTTGTTTGTGGTCATCTGCAATTTGCTATTGGTGCTTGGGGTGTTGTTGGCATAACAACCTTAAACCAATTAAATGCATTGAACAACAAGATAATTAGAGCAATAACATACAGCTCTTTTAAGACAAAGATAACACCACTATATAAAAAGCTTAACCTTCTTAAGCTGGATGACATTTATAGCTTTGAATTAGGTAAAATCATGCACAAATTTCACTCCGGCAACCTTCCTGACAATTTCAACTGCCGTTTCACCCCTGTAAATCAAGTATTCTATCATGCAAGACGGCGTGCAACCAGGTGCATATTTTTGGCAAATGGCCCACACCAAATATGGAAAAAGGTCTCTGAAGCATCTAGGTCTAGGCCCTAAGATCTGGGACAATATTGATCCCTCTCTACATGATAGCTCCCCGCTCACATTTAAAAAATAGTACGACATGACATATAGTGTGGTGCTGAAACATGGAGTTCTCTCTGTCAACTCTAACCCACATTATCTTAACTGTAGTCCACTTCTTTTTCAAATTGCACATTCCCCATTGAACATATATTCCCTTCTCCCATAGCCACCTTTATCCCATACTTTTCTTAACTCTGTACATACTCCCATTCTTTACAGTTTACATATCTAGGTTGTGTTTGTTTGCTTAGGTTTTGATTTTTTTGTCTTTTGTTTGCATATATATTTATGATTTGGTTTTCTTGTTTTTGTGTGTGTATTTGTGATTTGGTTTTCTGGTTGCTGCTGTGTTCTTTTGTTATGCAGGAACAGCACATTGTTTCCCACAGACCACTTCTGGTGAACAAGGAAATTCGAACACTACATATCTGCAGATTTGATTCCAAGAGTTACAACTATCATCTACATGCAAAAAAATGCTGCAAAAAAATTGTAGAGCTTGCTAGATGCGAAAGGGTAACAACAACCCAGGCAGAGTTTCATTTTAGCTGGGTTTTACTTTCTCTGCCATGCCCAGATCCTTGAACCCCACCACTGAGAGACCGGTTGCGACCAGCACTCCCTACGCAACTGTGTTGATCATCCAGCACAGGGGTTCCCAACCTGGGATACATGTACCCCTAGGGCAGGGGTTCCCAACCTTTTTTGTTGCTCGTACCCCTTTGTCAGGTCAGAGCATTCTTAGTGCCCCCCAAAAAATTTTGAGATATACATTGCTCTATAAGAGATATATATAAGCTGCTCTGTGACCCAAGGATCTTCGTACCCCTTGATGTTCAATCTCGTACCTCTTGAGGGTACGAGTACCCCCAGTTGGGAACCCCTGCCCTAGGGGTACATTTGCTTATCTGAAGGGGTACATTTAAGGTTAGCAATAGAAAGGAAAAATGTATATATTATTTATTTCCAAATATTCTAACACATAAAAGTTCTATTAAAAATTCAGTGGATTTATTATTTTACTCAGCCTTTTTAGTTTTTGTCATAGAAAATTTTAGGGGTACTTGCTCATCTGTAAAAATTCTAAAGGGGTAGATTGTCAGACAAAGGTTGGGAACCCCTGTTCTAGCAGCTCTTTCCCACGAATATGCAACACCACGAGTTTAAACTGGACAGTAACAAAGATAAATCAACTGCTACAGGGCATCGACTCAATAACCTTCCAGTTCCTTCAATACCCTGGCATTTATGCACTAATTTGTGTTATTCTTGCCGAAAATTAATTATCGCCAAATCAAATCAACTCAACTCCACTCTTCTTTATATGAAATTATGTTCAAAATCACAAGCATCGTGTGAATCTTAAATACAATTTCGTTTTCACTTCCATGTGCAGATTGATAAAAAATTCGAATAAAACACATTCTAACCATAAATATAACAGTATCAATGCATGTTTATTCTGTTTACTGTGCACCTTTCCCAATGACCACATCAGTGCACCATATACTCGCAGTAGCTGCTGTGAACTGATTTGATCAGCTTTGTTCAAGACAACACGAATTTTGGAATCAAACATCTTTATGGAACTCAGTGCATCAGAAAACTCATCAGATATATCAAGTTTGTTAGCATCAAACAAGAGAATGATACAATCGGCTCTCTCTGCCAAACATGCCAGTGTCTGCAACGGCAACCATATGCTTAGTTAAACAAAGAACCATGAACTGATATCTAATTATTAGAGCTTTAAATTCAACCAATTAAAAGTTTTAACAACTTGTGAACTAAAACATAACACTACAGCTTTTACATCTTCCAGAAGACAATAAAAAATTGCTGTCTAAACAAATGCAACAGTGAAGTAAATCAGTTGATGAAATGAGATTCAACAGAAATGATATGTATATGTATATTTGGCAGTTATGACTGGAAACTGCTTCAGCAGTGGCAAGCCTTGGACTAATGAAAGCTAAGGACAACTCAGTATAACAAAAGCAGTAAGTTTGGAAAATAATCCACAAATACAACTAAAATTGCTGACCTACCTTAGAAAAACTGTAGCCTCTGTTAAGCTTTTGTTTTTCACCAGATAAAATCCCAGGTGTGTCAATGATAGTGACACTTCGTAATACTTCATGTTTTAGCATGGAACATTGCAACCGAGACAAGAACACATTGCCAATTGAAGACAAGGCAGTGAAAGGCTTGGTAGAATCTGCAACAACTACATCACCTGGTATTATTCCTTCTTCAAATTCACCTGTTCTCAAGTCTGCATCTGCATGCATAATAGCAGTGAAACAATCAGTTGTTGGTTCGGGGCCAATTCTCATTCCAGGATATCCTCTGTCAAGTAGATATTTGATAAATGATGTTTTTCCCACAGAGTACTGNCCAACAACTAGTAGCAATGGCTTTGAATCAAAATCCCCATCTTGAAGTGGAGGAGAATGAAGATCATGAAATTGATATGCTTCTTCCAATGGTTTAAGTTTTTTTGTGTATAGGTATTTCAATCCTGAAGAAACACTTTCAAAGACTTCTGGGTTATAACTCTCCAGTGCATCTTTTTTCTTCCATAATTTTTTAATTGTTTTGATGCAAAACATCACAGAAATACCCTACATCTACTTTTCAGGTAAATAACTTTAGTAAAACAGTCTTTCTTAAAAACAGAAATACACAAAATGATAAGAATTTGTACATCATACAACTTTTTTAAAAATGCATTCCTACTGACAAATTGTTTACAATTGAAGTGTTCAACTTGCATACAACTATGGACTAGAACCAGCACAAGGCAATACCTTGTAGTTAAAATACTGTGACTATCACCAACATAGTAGCCCAAACCCAACATAATGCTTGTCATTATATTGGGCTATGAGCACAATGACATAATAAAAGAAACCATTTTCTACATTTACAAAATTGTGTAGTACATCAAACGTTGTAAAACACTAGTAATTCCAACATATGCACTCAGTCACAATAAACTCACACAAGGAAACTATGTATGCAAATTGTCACAAAGTAGTCCATCGACCATGTACTTTCATTTACATTAGCAAAAGAACTCAAAAACAGTAATGATTCCTAATGTTTGGATTTGTCAGAAATCTAAAGTATGTCTAAACCAGTGGTCCTTGAAGTTTTAATCCTTATTATTATATGTCAAATTTTAATCAATCAGGATCAGTGTTCCCTCTAAGATTTTTGTAAGTCAGCTGGTGTCTAAAAAGTGCTGTCAAGATAAAAAAAAACTTAGGCNCCCTTTGTAAATTTTCCTAAAATGCGTCCATTTTTACCGAAAAACGTTTCATTAACCATTTTTCATGAATGACCAAGAAAAATAAGAAATGGTCTTCACTTTTTCCAACATGTACACACGCAACATTTTCTGATAAACAAACGAAAAAAACAGTCATCACAAAGGCAATAAATGAAATCAGCTGTATGCAAACTTCCTAGCCAAATGTGAACCTTTTCTCTCAGATGGTGGTTGCCCTCATACAGTCCTGAATGACTGTTCTTGTCTTTGTTGTACGTTGCTTACTGTTGCACTAAACCAGTTGTTTTCAACTTTTTGTACCGCAACCCATTACAGCAACCCACTCTAACCCAACAACCCCCATTTAAAACTTGAATAAAGCAAATGTAATACAGCTCTGTACATAAAATATCTACCATTGGCCCATCCGAAAATGGTTCACAACTCCCAGGTTGAAAATCACTGCACTAAACAAACAATACAATTGAATCAGGCTGATGATCTGACGATACTGCACAATTTCTTTGTTTAAACTTAGTCAAAACGTAGCAACTCTGAAATCAAAACAAGAAGCTTCGGTCAGGCCGATTCAGTCTGAGCCGTTTCGATCACGGGACTTGTCGGTATTGGTTGTTTTGGTCTCGAGATATTTAGATCAGACGATAAAATCTTACATGCTAACGTTTTATTGCAAAAGTACTTGAATCAACGAAAACTTTTATCTAAAAAAATTGCAATCATAATCCAACAGTTAATCAGCATCAACACATGACTTTCATGTTAAGTTTACTGCAAACATACTTAAATCAATTTGTTATAACACCGACTAACGTTAAATTTCACCTGTCAGACTGTTTTGTCACTTCGCTACAACATCAGTTTGTATAACACCAGCTAGCGTGACATTTCATCTGACTATATAATATAAGCATTTATTTTGAATAAACAAATCTTATTGGTTGTTTATGTACAGAAATGTCATGACCAAAATGTTTCCAGATTGAAAAGTCACGTACCCCTCAGAAATATTGACAAATTATTCAACCCAAACTTGGAACCCTGTCAGGTGCTGTACCATTCCGGGTCAAAATGGATCTGACAATACTGATGGTTAAGGGGTCATTCCACTCTTCCCTAACCAAATCTACCAACTGCACCGTGGGCCCATGATCGGCTGCAATGCACGGCACTGAAACAATTAAAGTTAATTTGAAACAAAAAAGATTTGGCACAAATCACTATGTCAATCACGGAATCGACATGGCACTAGAGGTACACAGACTCATCTGAAACTAAGTCATCATAAATCATATGTAATAAAAAAAAATGAAATATAATGTTCTTCTGAGTCAAAATCTTCGTTTGTGGCTGACATGCGTTTGAAGTCCAATGTGCAACGGTTCTTGGAAGAAACCCAATGTTTATAGGAAAGCTGCGTGTTGTTTATATCTTTTCTTTGGCCAGAACCTTTTCTGCAAAACTTGCAGGCAAAGAACTTCAAAAATGCGTCTGAGCTTCATGGCAAACAGCTTCGGTTTTGGACGCATAAATTGTGAAAATACGCCCGGATCTTTTTATTTCTTTGTAAAGCAAAAACTACCAAAATATGTCTGAACTTCACGGCCAACAGCTTCATTTTTGGACGCAAAAATTGTGAATATGCGCCCAGAACCTTTTCTGCAAAATTTGCAGGCAATGAACTTCCAAAATGCGTCTGAACTCCATGGCAAACAGCCGTGATAATGTACACAGAAGTTTTTTATAAACCTCGCAAGGTGAAAACTTCTGAAATGCGCCTGAACTTCGCAGGAATCAACTTCATTTTTGGATGCATAAATCGTGAAAATGTGCCCAGAAATTTTACTGTAAACCTTGCAGGCTGAGAACTTCTAACATGCGTCTGAACTTCACAGCAAACAGCTTTGTTTTTGGATGAATAAATCGTGATAATGCGCCCAGAACCTTTTCTGCAAAACTGGCAGGCAATCAACTTCCAAAATGCGTCTGAACTTCACTGCAAACAACTTCGTTTTCAGACACATAAGTCGTGATAATGCGCCCATAAACTTTTTATAAATCTCGCAATGTGAAAACTTTCGAAATGCGTCTGAACTTCGTAGGAAACAACTTAATTTTTGGGGGCACAAATCGTGAAAATGCGCCCAGAAATTTTTCTGTAAACCTTGGAAGCTGAGAACTTCTAAAATGCGTCTGAACTTCACAGCAAACAGCTTTGTTTTTGGACACATAAATCGTGATAATGCACCCAGATCTTTTTATATTCCTCGCAAAGCAAAAACTTCCAAATCGTGTCTGAACTTCGCAGTAAACAGCTTCATTTTTGGACGCAAAAATCGTGAATATGCGCCCAGAACCTTTTCTGCAAAACTTTCAGGCAATGAACTTCCAAAATGTGTCTGAACTTCACTGCAAACAACTTTGTTTTCGGACACATAAATCATGATAATGCGCCCAGAAATTTTTTTTTGAACATTACAAGCAGAGAACTTTCAAATTGCGTCCGAACTTCACAGCAAACAGCTCCGTTTTTGGACGCAAAAATCATGATAATGCGCCAAGAACTTTCTTCATAAACCACATAAGGCGAGAACTTCCGAAATGCGCCTGAACTCAACAACAAACAGCTTCATTTTTGGATGCACAATTCGAGATAATGCTCCCACAACTTTTTTTATAAAGCTTGCATGGAGAAAACGTCCAAAAACCATCTGAACTTCACGGCAAACGGCTTCTTTCGTGGACGCAACAATAGTGATAATGCACCCAGAACTTTTGTTATATACTTCACAAGGTGCAAACTTCCAAAATGCGTCTGAACGCTGCAGGAAACAACTTCATTTTTGGACGCATAAATTATGAAAATGCGGCCAAAACTTTCTTCATAAACCTCATCAGGCAAATACTTCCAAAATGTATCTGAACTTAACAGCCAACAGCTTCATTTTTGGACACATCAATCGTGAAATTGCACCCAGAACTTTTTTTACTGCACAGTTGCAAACAGAGAATTTCTAAACTGTGCCTGAACTGTTTTTCACCGCTCACTGCTGTATATCCATGCTGTGACCTGAGAACGGCTTTAATCGTGAAAATATGTAGCGCACATTTTTGAAAAATAAAAGAAATTTTGTTTTGTGAAAGTTTCTCCTACGGAAGAAATTGCATCCAAATTTGCGAGTGCTGACTTTCAAAATTTTTGTCAGCTGGTGTCCAAACAAAGTGCCGAAACTGCCGTTTTTTTTGGCTTAGAGGGAACACTGATCAAGATACCCCTTTCCAACAGTTTAATAACAAGAAATAAAACACAGCTGGTAAAGAAATAGCAAGGAAAACGGTCAATACAATAGCTGCATCACATCCATCATCACCAGTCTTCATGTGGCCACACTGTTGCTAGATTGCTAGAATGAGTGTAATGATGGAGTGATAATACATAGTTGAATATACCCCCCAACATCTAATCTCAATTAGAGATAGACTGATATATATAGTGGGCCGATATTTAGGTTTTACTGATATATCAGTATCAGCCAAAACAGCCAATTTCATCAGCCTCAGTAGGTGTTGACAAAAACGCTGCTATGTTCCTCACGAATCCAGACAACTTGGGCAAGAAAGCACAATGAACCAAGTCAAGACAGTTTTCTTGTAGGAACACCAACAGGTGCATTTTAATAAACAAGCAGATAAGATGAACCATGAAGCACACGACGGCTGTCACATCTGAACCAAAAGCATCATAATTAATCAGGGTTGAGAAAAACCCGTTTTTTTCAAAAAAAACAACCCACCTAAACTTTTTCGTTTTAAAAAAACAGGTTTTTTGGGTTTTTTAAAAAGAAACAAGATTTTGTTCTTTTTTTGAAGAAAACAGTAAAACCCCATTCTGAATTGTTGTTATTCCATCATGCAATATCACTATTTTCAGAATTACACAATAATTATACCTATTATGGCATTCAAAACTGAGGGTAAAGAAATGTACTCCATCTTTGTTTTCGCAAGTGTGTAGTCGGTCAGTTCACTCACAAGTAGTAAAGCTTGGCAAGCATGCGCACAACAAACAGAGAAAATCACTCCCACACAAACTCTGCAGTTTCATGTCAAGTTTATGTGCATGCCCTGCTAGTTCAGCATCTAGAGAGTGTATTTTTTCAATATATGATTTGGTATGGTCCAAAATCATAAAAAGTTTAGATGTAGAGAAGGCAGAAAAATTGGTGAAAATATAACAATTGTGCAGAGCTGAAGAAGATAACTATTGTAATTTATTCAAACTGTTCGATTTATTCTTTTCTTTTTTTCAAGTCCTTTAAATTTTGTTGTTGTTCGTTTTGTTTGATTTAAAAAATTATACTTAACTGCACAAGTGTTCTGGTTGTTTTATTTTTTACTTCTTAGTAGATTTTTCAAAGGAAAAGTAAAGAGTGGGTTTTTTAGTAGGTTTCATTAGGTTTTTTTCAGTGGGCTTTTTTAAAAAAACAGATGGTTTTTCTTGGGTTGGGTTTTTTTACAACAACCCTGTCATTAGTCAGATTAATTAAATAGCAAAATATTGAAAATGCTGCAATTTGAAAAATTTTAGCTCAAAAATCATGATTTTTATAATTTTTAAAAAAGGTAACGCATAGAATACATTACATTTTCCATAATGAAGCTGAAAACAAGATTAAAAATTTTGGAAATGTCAGCTATTAGTATTAGCTATCGGTATTGGCCCCAGAAAAGCCATATCAGTCGATCTCTAATCTGTTAATATCCCCAGGGATATTGAGGCAATACTTTATGGAACTCCTTGTTTAAACAATACAATATACATGAAATCAGTTAATTGCATACTTATTAAATGCATGTATCATTTTTAATCAGGTGTGTAATAGCTGTTTTCAATCACATTGTAAAAGTTGTAAGAAGTAAACAATGGTAAAACATGTTGTAAAGATCATTTGATTTGGTCATCCACAATTTCAGAATGTGAAATGCCATTAACTGCAATGAAAGCACCTCTCTAAAAATAGTTCTCTTCTTTAAATATAGATGGCAATAATGTTGTACTTTTATTGTACATTTGTTGTACTTACATTGAAACATGATCAAAGTGTCATTGAAATTGATTTTTAGGGCCTAATCTACTGATGCAACATGTTAATAAATTTAAATAATTTCATACAAATCTTAACATATAGTAGCTGATAATTCTTTATTTTGAAATAGGACCATTACACGTGTAATCTGTTACTAATAATTTTCATGAATATTTGCTGATATTCTCTGAAATAGTATGAAGCATTAGCCTATTTAAACTACCTGAAAAGATAACCATGCATAACCTAAGAAAATATCATGTAAATACTTTGTTTAAAATCACGTTACTACTAAATGAAATGTTTTTTTACTATTATAGTGTGAATTGGATCGACAATATTTGCTACAATATTATTTCCCTGATTTTAAACTTTGAATAAGTTTTAAGTAAAAACATTCTTTATCCATGATAATAGACAATTCATACATAAACATTTTGATGTGTAGCATCCATCACAATCATAAATGATAAACACTTATTCGGCAATATCTTTGCTGTATCAAGATTGCAACAATGTCTATTTTACCGGTGATATTCTCTCTCTGGCGGCAACAGATCGGCTGGAGCTATTGTCCCGGCAGTCGAAGATTCGGTCTCGTGGCATGACGCAATACAAAGAAATAGGTCACTTTGTCAGAAAAACACTGTCCTGCTCGTGGTGTAATGGTTAATTGTTACGTCTGCTTTGCCAATGGTTTGTGGTTCAACTCCTTCTTGCCTTGCTGACTTTCGTTTTTTTTTCTTTGCTTTTTTCCAGGCTCCACTTAGACTTAGGTGTTACCTTTAGGGGTTAGTGTTGTTAGGTTAGGATTTAGGGTTAGGTCAGGATTAGGGTAAGGTTAGAATTAGGGTTAGCTTAGTGTTAGGTTAGGGTTACTGTTAGCTTAGCATTAGGTTAGCTTAGCGTTACGTTAGGGATAGGTTAGCTTAGAGTTAGGTTAGGGATAGGTTCGGTTAGGATTAGGGTTAGCTTAGGGCTATGGTTAGGGTTAGGTTGTAGGTTTATCTTTTAGTTAATTTTACTTCCTTTCTACCAAGCCTTTTGCTGCTGCCATCCTGGGAGTAGGGGTGGGAACCACTTGTGGCACCAAAGTGCCAAAAAATGCGGTGGCACCGTGGTGCCACGGTGCCAATGTAAAATTTGGCACGGGTGCCAGCACGTGCTGAAGAGGGCACCGGTGTCAATGTGAAATTTGGCACCGGTGCCAGCACTGGCTGAATAGGGCACCGGTGCCAATTTGAATGTTGGCACCGTGGTGCCAGTTTAAGTTTTGGTGCCAATGAATAGAAATGGCACCAGTCTATTTCAAATTCATTG
>JGI24022J15233_10010810_pt1 | contig 10375 bp, 6 predicted proteins | sample Ectturendosymbi2_FD_15233 | JGI IMG/M metagenome (IMG submission 15233)
TCCCTCCTACGTCTTTCCTTGGCCCAGAGTGCCCCCCCCCCAGTTTTTTTCATTCTAGAATCGCCACTGGCCCCTAGCGCCATCGTGGACAGTTTCGCGATGGTTTCTTTTTTTTATTGAAAAACATTACATTCTGTAATATTATTGTGGACTCACAAGCTAAATCTGAGCTTGCTCAAGGTAATGTTTTTGTCAAGGTGGTTGCTGTATTGGGTGTGATAAAACCGTGTACCTGCTAGAGTCCTGCGCGGGTTGAAATTTTTTGTCCGCACCCGCCGCGCACCCGCAAATTTCAACCCGCCCCGCATCCGCAGGTCCTTCCAACCCTCACCCGTCCCACACTGTTTCCGTCCTAAACCTGCACCTGTTACGGAAAACCATTAAAAACTCATCCAACCTGTTTCGTCGTTAATGGAAATTTATTCAGTTGTTTATTTTAAAACCAATGGAAGTCTTGAAAAACACTACAAAGTAAAAAAGTTGTACCTAGTCAAACTTCAGCACTTCTTTCTCAGAGCACTACTAAAAAAGTGTGCCGTTCACTGAGGAACTCTGTTCAAATTGTTCTTCTGCTATTCACGATGTGATCGTCTGTACTATGTAAGAACTCGTTCATTACAAGGGCTAGTTGCCATTACGCAGAACGTATTTCGTTGAGACATGGAAACTCCAATATGTGATCTAGCCACCACTGGAGAATGTCTCTACATCAGCTATGTCAAACCCGAGGTCTGCATGCCGCCCAGTAAGATTTTTATTTCTTTGTATGTACAACACAACGACACAGCTTGACTTTATTTTTGTAATCTCAAATTCGCCATTTGCGATGCAATGTTTTTTTAATACTAAGGTTTTGTGTACTTAGTAAAGAAGCAAATATATCGTAATGAATGTCAAGTACTACATGCAGTAGCACAGTCCCATGCAGATGCAACTGCCATAACACCTTTGGCGTAGCTTGGGGGTACTTGGGCCATGGTTCGCAAAATATATCATTTCCATAAGTTGCCTCCCATTTTGTCTATTTTACAAAAACATCGTACTACAAAGTGCATACAATAATATTTTATGCACAAAGCATGCATATCACGTAAAATGTGACCCCCAAAGTTTTCTAGCATACTCGGTCCCTGTCCTAGTGTACTAGCCGGTATTACTGTCCGCCAATTGCCTTTGTTTCAATGCATGAACTTTCTGTGATGAAGCAAAAATGTTATACTTTCAATAAGGTCGAATACTAGTCTTTGAAGTTGGAATCTTTGTTGTAAAATCAGACATTGCAACTTTGGAAAATGATGTGCTCTCCAAAAACGTAACTAGTTTTTGCACAAACCACACGACAAGCTTTGACCAATGGATATATTCAACATTCAGAGATGAGGGATGTTGATTTTTTAACTCCTGATCCATATCCGAAAAATGTTTGCATATCCATACCCAATCCTTATCCGAAAAAATTCAGAAACTTGGTATCCGATATCCATCCGTGTCCCAATGCGACATTTACCCATTTTACACTGCACTGTTATCGGATTGACGCGTGAGCGATTCGTCGCCCTTGGCTTACCTTCGTGAACCCACTTGCGAACTCGATATTGGGGCGTTTTTACACTGCAAGGAATTCGAAGATTTGCTTCGTGCGCTTGACCTATAGTATTGCGAAAACAGGGGAATAGGTGAAAATGAAAAGATGAAAGCTGATTCCACTACAGAAAGGTGCTTTTCGTAGCTGTAGTTGGAATCGACGAGACGTGATTTTATTTAGCGTAGTCCTAAACATAACAGCCAGCAGAGAACATCGTAGAGAACTGCTGGGCGATGAGGTCATGAAAACCGCGTCGCATCGTAATTGCACTCTTCAAGTGACTAGAATTTGAACAGCTTTTTTACAGGGCAGGAAATGGGGGTTTGTTTTTACATTGCAAAGCAACTTTGTTGATTTCGGTCAAGATCATTAACCAGTCTGTTCTCTGCAGTACCATACAGTACAACAGAGTGTCAGATATGAGGATTCACAGCAATTTGCAAGTCGTAATCTATGAACACTAGGTACTGTAATTAACCAAATTACAAGGATAACCTATTTCACAAACTATTATGACACATATTATGCTACTCCATGTGTTCCATTATGAACTGGGCAAATCACAGCCACATAACTGGGATACAAACTTCAAAGTGCAGCCTATACTGAAGTCATCCACTTCAAATATTACATATTTTGCACAGAGGTTGTACCATTCTACTATACCAAGGTGTAATAAAAGCCTATTAATCAGTATTGGGGTAATAGTCCTTCAGTCCAATATATGATGTCTTGTAACCTTCTGAATAATCTTTAGTTTGCTCAACCGATTGAATTTTGCTGATTGTTTCCCTAGCTAGGTGTAGTTAGCCGACAGGCAAAACTATTAAATAAATTGATCCGTCATTTTTGCTAAAGAATAGCTTGAATAGGCTAATCTGATCCACGGTAGTGGTTTTAGCATCGAACAAGTACAGAAAAGGTTGTCGAAGACTTAATACAAACCACGTTACATCATTTTCATTCGAATCCCTTATTATCGGATTCCCAATCTACCTCTGCTAGTTGGATTTGCCGAATCGCATATGATTGAAAAAATGCGCGCTCAAGCAGCTCGGTGAGTCACTCACGGTCGTGCTTGAGTGATTTGTGGGATTCCCAACCAACGCGAATCCCATAACAGTGCAGTGTAAAGTTGGTAACTGTCTCAATACAAAACAGAAACACCCTGTTACTTTTGCGATCCAATCCATAACAATAACATCACGTGTTGTGTAATGACAATAGGAATTAAAACATGAGAAACAGAAAGGTAGTGCCTTTTTATGCCGCCACGGGCAACAGCTCTGCTGTGGCTATTTTGCCATTCGAACCATATCCAGCTTTGGCGACCTATGTAACGTTAAGTGCGGGACTACAGCAGTACGGTGAACCTGGTCGATTGGAAAGTGTCTATTTCCGCTGTGCGCGTGGTCGTCGGCAGTGGCGTGCAGAGGTCTGGTGATGCCCGGGGCGACTGCTTCATTGTATTTCCCCCTACTAAATTCTAGCATTGAGGAGTGTCGCATGGGGGTAGAGCTTACTAGGTTTAAGCTGTTTTTACGTCACAATATGACATCATATTCACGTTTGCAACTAAAGTTTTGGTGTAGTTTCTTGACACAATATTGCTATGCATATGTTTTACATGCACTCAACTTACTTGTTGATGTACAATGTGTCACTGTAATGAACATTTAGCAGCGCTCCACGTTAGGAGACCGGAGCAAAGTACAGCACTCAACGCTAAGACGACATAGCAGTTGATAACTGCAAATTTATCCGGCAATTGGTTGACACAGGGTAGTAGAACACACTCAGTACAACGTCAGTGCTGATCACAACTGCAAAAATTTAAAGCAGCGCATTAACAGCAGGTTTACCAGCACCATATTTCTACCCCGTCGTTTACCGAGGTGTCGAAAACGACACCGAAAGATTTACAGTACACTACAGCCGCATTAAAAAGCAAGCAATGCCGAATTTACTACATTTTTCAAATATCTATCTACACCAGCTGTGTTTTCATGTCATTGGAGTTAAAGTAAAAGGCATTGCAGTGCAATACTTCAAATTTCGAATAGCGAGCACATGTGACTAACTCTGGCAGCTGATCAACTTGTTAAACATAGGGCAAATGAGATGCTGTGATACGGAAGCAGCTATTTACATAATTATAATGTAATAGTGAAAATAGTCTTGATACAGTAATGTAAATCACAGAGGAACTATCAACATGAAGCAAATTTGCTGAAATTTGAAAATAAAACTGCAAAATTTTCTTCCTTTTTTCCAAATCTTTAAGTTATTTTTGAGATGCAAGCAGAACATTTGCCACAAGCTGGTTTCTTTCAAGCGATGCACACTGTTGCATCTTGCTCCATGACAACGTTTTCGAAGGAGTTTTAATTTGATGGAAGAAAGAATGGCCACAACATTTTCAAGTGGAAATTTTTTCATACGCCCTTTGTGTATCCGCTGAAGAATTAGTTTCCGTTTACTCAATAGTTTGTCGGTTGACTTTTGAAACAACACTTTTACTTGATCCATATTAATCGGATTCCTTTAGCATAAATGTCATGAAAAACCAACGTGACTTCAGAAGTATCAACTGCTCATCCTCTGTCAACTAAAAGTTTCACCAATATTTTCACTGATAAATGGAAGCTAATGTCTGGATAACAACACGTATTGTTGTGAATCGGACTGGTCCCGGCCCAGTGTACCTTCGGTTCGGGTTATCATCAAAACTCAAATACGTTAGGATATTAGTAGATTTACCAGGTAACATTTCTTCTGAAGACAATGGGATGCCGTGAATTTCATTGTAAAGAAAATGAAATGGGTGATTTGTGCCGTAAAGTTCTCGGACATACTGAAGAGCAATAAACGACTCTAGCTCACACACCATCAAGTCAAAGNCATTCTCTTCTTATCTGTACACTTCTTGGTTTATGCATTTGACAAATGAATGCGGATGAGCGATTTTCATTGTTTCGCATTCTTGCATCGCGAACAAAATCAACGAAGCATTGAAGCGGAAATCGAGTTCAAGAAACGGGGGAAAAGCAAGGAAAAACTGCTTAGTGGAAAACTTGATATGCCAACTTTCACGTTCAATTTGAAAGTGAAGACGAATTCCTTCTGAAAGTGGTTTGTAAGATGTGGCATTGCTCAAAAAACGCGTGTTCTACTAAGATTATTGTCAAATAATTTTATTGGACAGCGAGTCTTATTGAAAGGCTAAAAGCAAGACAGGACGTTCCAGAATACAGATAGCAAAAGTGTAGAAAAAAATTGCTTACAACAAATTAATGGTGAAAGACTGATTAAAAAGTTCGAACAATGCTGCCATTATGGAGTTGTGCACAAACATGTTTTAAGTGTTCATCTCAAATGACTGTACTCGTGTATCGTGTATTGTAAAGAAAAAATGGAATGCCCAATTAGGCGAATCAAATATTTTTACACCCACATCGCTCGCCTCGCCTTAAATCTACCCATGGTTAGTTACTGTATCGATTGCGGTTAATGAATTTATTTTCTGACAACATTTGCGTGTCAGAAAATATTTTTTTTTCTGTTTTTTCACTAATGACAATAGCACTAAAAATCCAATGAAACTGAATATTTGAAATGCGTTTGTTTCAGTAGACAACGAACATACTGTATATTGAATTGTATCAGCGAAAATTTCACATGGGCTTTAGGGGCCGTCATGTTTGAATATCACCCAATGGACAGTGATATCATTTCACAATTTCTTCGAAAAAAGTAAACGTTTTAGGAGGACAAAGAAAGGAAAACCTATGAACGTGCGAAACGGAACGCCTGCTGTAAGGTTCGTGCACACTAGCTTATGTAGGCAGTGCGCTTGGTCAGTTTAGCTGTAGTTATATGCCGATGATGGAACAAATAAGAAGTAAAACAATATAGTTTACTTCAAATCGCGGGGAAGCATTTTGTCGCTATAGTGGAACAAAGTGTTGTTATGTTTTTAGAAACATCAAGAAATCAGGAACAAACGTGTTTGTAACTAAATCTGAATCTTCAACCCCTCCAATGAAGTGACACTCTCCGAATACGAAGTGAAAGATGAAGCTATTGACTCTTTCTTTGGCATTTTTCGTTGTCTGCGCGAAGGAAGGTATTGAATTGACAGTAGAGCTTTAATTTAGATTTATATGGAATGTTACTGAGAACATAATTTGGTGTTAACTTCGTGCAAAGAAGTCACAACCTACTACTACGTCAGTTGACTTAGGTATTTGCTACTTTTTTGAAAAATTTAACGCCTTATTATTCAACTTTACTAAACTTGTCGCTTCGACTACGAGTAGTGGCGTACCGGGGGTTTCCAGCGCACGAACACAAGTCAGTTTGGGCGCCACCACGCAGCCCGTTTGTGGCGGCATAGATGCGAAGAATGAGTTAGGAGTGAAGGGGCGTCAAAAGCTGACTCGTGCCAATCATATATTTGTTTCTATATCCGTCTGAAAACTTCATATTAGTGTGACGTCACGGAATTGACGCCAATGCCTTTGAATCGTGGAAACAATTAACTCTTAGACAACACTGTGATTTGTAATTGTAAAACTATCGTAGAGTTATAAATCTATTCGTTTCGCGTGAGGCTTTCCCACTTTGACATTTCAATCACAATTGAATATAAACTGCTGCATTGCGACAATCCAAATTGCGATGCTACATTCGAATTGTAGCAACTAGTGAAAGAAAATAGAAAAACTAGGCAATAACTTCTCTGATTATCTGCAAAATCTGCAGTAATTGCATGACACTGCATGAAAAAATTTTATGGGCACACAAATCTGATCATGCCGCATAAAATTGGCCAGAGTTGCACCTTGTTTTCTAAAGTACTGGTTTGTCAGTCGTTTCACGATCCGGAATGCAGCGTACACGCTTGTTCCCCCTCTCTCCAGGTCTGGTCACAATCACCGCTAATGCGAGCGGTAGAGGGTTCCGGAGCATGCACTCCAAAGATTTCGAGCAGGGTTCCCACGAGGTATTGAAAGTATTGAAAAACTACGGAATTGTGAAATCGGTTTACAAGACCTGGAAAAAGTATTGAATACAGTATCATGCAAAATGTAAATAAACTATTGAAAAGTATGGAAATTCCACATTCAGCCATTTGTTTCTTCAAATTTCGTTCTTTACCGCTGATGACAGTTTTGCAGATGTTTTTTGCATTGTGTTCCATGAATAAACTTTTGGAAAAAATGAAGATAAGTGGTGGTATTAAAGTTTTTCATTTAGTGTTGAAATAGTATGGAAAAAGTTTTTTGAAAATGTGTGGGAACCCTGTTCGAATTTTGGAACGTCATAAAGACTGACTGAGAGGAGACTCACCGATGTAAAATAAAGGGCAAATAGAAGAGTGCTTATCAAAAACTGAAGGCAATGACTTTATAAAAAACTATTGGACAAATACAAAATTGCAAACTCCTAAAGCATTTCTTTGGATATAATACCCTGACAAGTTAACAGAAAATAAAAATGATGGGGATGTATACTTTACCTGTAATACTTTACCTGTAATTGTGTTTTTTGCCTTGGCTGCTAAAGATGCATCGATTATTTCGTCCAAGAACGGATATAATTTCAATGTGCTACTTGTATTAACCAAGGAAATGTCTGAGGACAGTGACACTCCGTGGGAAGATTTACGTTAGCAATTGTGTCACCTAAATTTCGACAATCACGTACATGGAGATGCTAAAGGACAAGCTACCAGAAGAAAATGGTTTAAAATTGTCAAATTAAACAATTACTATTTTGACACATTCAGAGAAANATTCGTGAATGCTGGAGAGGAAATGCGGCAGATGCTATAGACCGCTGCAGCACTGCAATGGTGTCACGAGATTCAAGCAGNTTGAGAACCAGTCGCGCAATCATGCTTTGCGGAAAAGAACTCGTTGTCAATGCATGCATGAGAATGGAAANGCGCTTACTTTGTGTCTATAGACCAAAGACATCACAGTATACACTGGTTTGATGCAACCAATTTCTGTGAACGCAACAAAAGCCAAACGATGTAACAGAGATACTTCATGATTTGACACTTTCCACTCTAACAGCGTTAAGTAATTAAATCAATACACTTGGTTCATGTACACCAGTGGTGCTCAAACGTTTTGTCTCATGTGCCACATTTGTCTTTCAGAAACCCTTCGCGGGTCACAAGAATTAATAATCTTATTTATGAAGGTAAACGTTCCTGTATCTTAACTCTGTTAAATTATTAAGTGTTACGTTTTCTTTCCAATGAAAATTGCTTCGCGGGCCACTCCAGAGGGCCTTGCGGGCCACATGTGGCCCGCGGGCCGCGGTTTGAGCACCACTGATGTACACCAATGCATATGAACACAAAGTATGGTTCCAGAAGCTGAGTAATACATAATCTTTACACTCTGCCAAAAAAAGTGCCAAACACGTTTCATTTTTTATTTCCGGAGGAATTTTTGACCAGATTTCTATTGATTATATTTTATCATTTTAGCACCTGAGTTTGAACGTGCTTTTGGCAAAACAAATTGTCAAGTTTTGATTTGTCTTGTATTATATGGATGAACATCTGTAATAAGTTTAAAATAATTGTTAAACGTAGCAGGTAACTGCTAGGTAGTATATTTGTACATGAATTTGATCACTTCAAGTTTGTATATATCTTTTAGTTAGATAATTTTTTGCATTTTATAAATGGCAGTAATTTTATTAGTCAAAAGTTTATTTAGATTTAGGCATCTAATGGCACGATTTAAAACAACCGATATTGGCTGTATATGACATGAAGCTGCTCTTCCCCAAGCAATAATTCCATACTGTGCTCGTGAGTTTGTTAAGCTGTAATACAACGTACGTAATGCTTGGTTATTTACATAATGTTTAACTTTATACATTGCACCAACATTTTTGGATGTAGTACAACACAACTGTTTGCAATGCTCTTTCCAAGTCAGTTTTTCATCTACAATTACACCGAGGTACTTGAAAGTCAAAGTTTTTTCAATACGATTACTGTTCACATTTACTACAAAGGATTCCCTGCTTACATGTTTGTTTGTGATCAACATATACTTTGTTTTGGAAATATTCAGTGAGAGTTTGTTTGCGGTTAGCCAATCCATTGCTTTTATCATTTCACGATTAACCGAGTTTTGTAATTTTCCCAGGTTGTGGTCACTTTGAACTAAAACTGTATCATCAGCGAAAAGTTTAACTTTCATAGAATTTGACTTTGGTAAGTCGTTTATAAATATTAAAAAAAACAATGGGCCTAAAATTGAGCCCGGGGACCCCAGAAACAATTGAATTTAAAGATGGTTCAATATTTCCCGCATGAACGTACTGTTTTATGTTGGAGAGATAAGACTATATAAGTTTGAACGCATTTCCACTAACACCGTGATGCTCCAATTTTGTTAGCAAAATGGAGTGATTTGCTGAGTCAAATGTTTTTCTTAGATCTAAGAAAACCGCACATGGTATCAGCTTTTTATCGAGGTTTTGAAGAAGGTTTTCGTACAAGTCTGTAATAGCCAGGGATGTGGAATGGTTGTTGCGAAAACCGTATTGCTGCTGACTGAACAAGTTGCTTCTGGTAAAATAATCGTTCAGTCTAACGAACAGTACCTTTTCAAAAAGATTTGAAAAGTACGTTAAAAATGATATAGGTCTGTAATCAGAGGGAATTGCGCTATCTATCGACCTAAAAATCGGTACTACTTAAGCGATTTTTAGATTGTCCGGAAAGACACCGTAACATATGCTTTCGTTTAAATCTTTGATAGAAGAGCTGGCAGCAAGTATTTTGACAATTTCAAAGTGCACACCGGAATATCATCGTGTCCACACGATTTTTTAGAGTCTAATCCGTTAATTAGTGTAAATATTTCTTCAGGAGTGGTTGGTGATATATAATAGAATTCACTTGGCGTGGTAGAAGATATTTCTTTGTATTTGCATCAGTACCTTCAGCTGGGTCAGCAGGGGTGGACTTTGCTTGAGCTGATGCAACAAATCTATGACGTGTATTTTTACGGAAAGTACTACAGAACAATCCCTAGATGTCACAACACCCGAATAAGACCGACTCTCTGAACCGTTGGATTAAAATCTAGTGATGGCGTGATTAAGATCCAACGGCTGCCTATCACCTATGTGAACCGTTTTGAAGCTATCACTCCTGCAAACCATGTAAAAGATTTGATTGTTGGAACTTCGAAGAATTTTTGCCACCGCCCATAAAAAGATCGTTTCGTTTTCATACATGATATCGCAAACTTTCCGTGCTGTTTGTGGTAACTATCGTAGAAGTGAAATGCATCCAGAAGCGAATTCACACTGATTAAAACTCCAACTTCAAGTCCACATTTCTGGGTGGAACTTTACCAAGGCTTACTCTTGCCAAATTCGATGATCTGTGCGGTGAGCTCAACCCGAAAAAGGCTGAGTTGAAACATTTTTATCGTGTATTTTTACAGAAAGTACTACAGAACAATCGCTAGATGTCACAACAGCCGAACAAGACCGACTCTCTGAACCGTTGGAGACAACAACGAGTATCTCCGACGATGGTACGACGATTTCAGATGCTGTGACGTCAACAACCAATACGTCGATTGCAGATGTTGTGACGTCGACAAGCAATACGTCTACGGGTGAGATTGTGATTACTAGCGTTTGCATCGCTGTTGTATCAAATCCATAAAAACAGTTCAGATTTAACCTCAGACTGCAGGCAGGAGCAGTGCTAAAGCTAGACAACGACTGCTCTGCTGGTGC
>JGI24022J15233_10010812_pt1 | contig 10375 bp, 4 predicted proteins | sample Ectturendosymbi2_FD_15233 | JGI IMG/M metagenome (IMG submission 15233)
CACTCTTCTCATTTTCCCGCGCCAAAACACATCTGCTCTTTTGTCAGTTTAACTTACTCCCTAGGAACATTGAACTCAATGCTTCCTGGGAAACAAACACGCTGAAAAGAGCTGGTTGTATCGTGCGACGTCGTAGCAAGCGAGTGATAACAACTCAAAACGTACCCGTACTTAGCACCCAGTCGCACTCGCATATCACAACGCTCGCCTGTCATATCATTACGTAGCATCTCCGCGCTACCTTTAAATAAATAAACAAACAAGCTTAGTATCTTCGAAGAAAGGGCGAAGAGCACAGATTAGCTCGTTGCGGACAGGAAATCCGCAGTTTACTGCAACTTTTCTAAAAAATACTGTCATAGTCGGTTTGTGCCAAAGCCCAGCAATTGTTTCTGGTTTTGACAAACGAAAGAGCCGTGCAGACTCGATTGTTCCTAGTTGGGACTGCTGGTACTGTTTTCGGTGCTGCCACAAAAGTTAACTGTGCAACGGGAATTCTTTCACGTCTGTGCGAAGTTGTTTTCTCGTGGTCTTTTAACACACCAGCGAATGGACCCCTTATACCAGGCCCGAGATCTAAACTGGGGACAAATCGTGAACAAAATCAAAGCGTTCGTAGTTGAGACAACCGAGGTACGAGTGATTTGTCGCGTCAGTCCTTGCAGGTCGCGACCTTTGACAGTGTTCTGCGCAAGCAGACACTCATAAAACGAACGCCTTGCGACGGACGTGTGAGGTGCGAAACACATCACCTAATGTCACCAACACAGGAGCATGTTGAGGAAGAGTAATCAAGTTTAATAAAGGTTTGGGACGAGTTATTCAACTAAATGCAACGTGAAGTGGAACGATCACTGCGCGGTACACTGCGGAATTTTACGAAACAGCATGCAAATCCATCTCTAGACCTTCACCTTGCTACACAAACATAAAAGAGATTTGTGTATTTCTTGTTTTCAGAACGTTGACTTTTAGTTCAATAGCGATCCGTTTCATGAATCGACTAGTTTCGATTCGGCAAATTTCGCTGCTTCAGCGTATGCGACTGCAGTGGAATGCTTTTTGCTTTGATTGTTTCTGGACGCCTACATCTTCAACAGTTTCACAGTGGTCAAGAGCAAGCAGATCGGCAGCAAACGCGAATTACGTTTGAACACAGTCACTACTGCATCACTTTTATACTTATCACATCATGACAGCTCGTAAACTATACTGTGAGAATTTGCAAAAATTTTAATTTATCCGTTCATAATTTTCCAGCACTGTGTTCCTGTCGCATGGTGGTTGAACAGCGTTCTATTCTGAAAGCTGTCACGAGATATTCTTACGAAAAGATTGCATCTATCTTTTGAAGTCACGCAAACAACGCTCATCATTTTCAACAATCAAGCAGCAACAACTACGGAATAATCTGCACCAGCCCAATTCCCACACGCACGCCTCAGTCACCGTCATCGCCCCGTAGTCTTACTTGCACGTTACCGCCGGAAGGTACATCACATCTTCGTCTTCTTCCAGAAACTCATCCGCGTTTGGCGGAATGTAGACTCTCTCCCTGACTACTATCGACATTTTGGCACAAGCAACTATCCAACTCTAACGTAACGTTGCTGCGAGGAATAAGCGACCAAGATGCGTTAGGTTTCGTAAATGCGATGCGAATGATAACTTTTTCAGGCGTTAGGTCAACCCGCGTCACGAATTGCGTGCCGAAACCTCAACTTTGTCGCTATCTAAACACACTCGTATATTTCAAAAGACGTGACCTTTTCACATATGCGCGGTTAAACAAACCGACACTCCGACGTCAGATTGTCAAGTATGCAACTAAACGGAAAGTCGCATGCGACCGCCTTGTCGTTGAAACACTGTTCAAACTTCTAATATTTGCTTAGTCACAAGTAAGGTAACNTCCTTAAATTCCAGAGGCTAATAAACCAATTTTGATCTCATTCGTGNCTTTTAACAGGTGTTTGCCAAGGCTTGAACGTCTTTGGGACAAACTAACCNTNGAAAACGATTTTGACAAAGCCTCGTCAGGTAATTTTGAGGTGTCTCATTCGGGAGGATTAATGACGGGAAAATCGTTGTTAATGGCAAAGCGTTAGCAGAATGACCGGGACATTCCCATTCAGCCTATTGATCGCGTGGTGACCTACATGTGAAACTGACTGTTTTGGTTTGCGTCTTCTAGAAATAACTATGCTAAACATGACAAAAATCTTTGCATTTCTACGGTATTTCCCTGAAGTGTTGTTGCCTTCCTTGAGAGCGAAACTCTTACGCCATCCCAGCAGGCATCGCCCAAAGATAAGCAACATTTCGCTGCACGTCTGCGAATAAGCTGTAGAGAAACCTTCCTCTCTTTACCGGATGTGCCACTCGTAGCGGACAATTAATTCGTCTTTGTCTCCACGAACTTTTCACTCATTTACAATCTCTAACGGAACCCAACGTTCGTCATGTCCGTTCGCACCGCGTAGTTGTCTTGGGTCTGTAGAGGCTGCGTGCAAACGGCAATTGCGGCACGAACAAGTTGGTCACGTGATCTCGCTTGATCGTCGACATCTTGCTACGATTAACCGAGAAAGTGTACTCGAGCTCCTTATTCAGCCTACATTCTAGTTTTGGGAAGAGCAATAAGAAAAACGGAAAAGTAGATAACGCAGGACATATAAAACTAACGTGAAATCCTCTGTCGCTTGAAATTTTTCAATATTATTAGCAGGGATGTAGTGTTAACAAAAAGGTATGTGGGAACGCACCCAAAAAATTGCTATTTCTTAACAGCTTCAAACTCATTTTTAAGCAAAACATGAAAAAAGTGTGGGAATGCCGTTCCCACGCGTTCCCGTCCCACTAGAACCCTGATTATAAGCATCGTGTATGGCAGGGGAATGAAGATGTGAAAATTTAACGACATTCTGAAAACGTTTGCAATCAGCTCTTCAACCATGATAGAGAATTATGAAGTTGTCGAGGGGAGCTCCACGAGGCAACATGGGTAAAGGTTTTTTTCGGTGTCCCAGCACTTCATTATAAGTTTCATGAAACTGTTTAAATGTTGGCGCCAGTAAACAACTCCCACAGATGATGATCGACGACTATTGGCTGATGCATCGTGAAACTGCATCTAATCAACGTTTGCAACGAGAGAAATGCAAAAGATATTTCACTTCAACCTGACAGGGTGAGACACGTTTTCAGATTTTCCTACGGGTGACTCACACATCACCACAGGCGGATCCTGGGGGATTAAGCTAGATCAAGCCCACTTACATTTTCAGTTAACTTTTTAAATCGGTGATTCCCGGCGCGCATATGTGCATTGATGTGACTTTTTGGGACTCCCCTCGTACATCCTTTCATGGACAGGGAAAAATAACGAAAATATTAATGCAAAGCTTGTTTTTCTGAACTTGGGCTGCGTGGATATGCTTTATTTTATTCGAAATAACACTTTTCACATTTCATATTCAAGCGAAAAATAAGGCCCCTTTGTCATATAAAACGCACGTAAGTATTTAAACTTTTGTTTTATTTCGAATAGATTGAGCTGCTTAGTAAATGGACGAAAGTTAGGCAGGTGACTTAAGCTATCCTAGGACTGATTACAGTGCATGTAACTACAGGCTAGGCTGGCCTCGAGCGCTCAACGACTGCTCTAGTTTTACTCATTGACTTTGTCGGCATTTCTACAGAAAAGATATTCCCCGCCAGACATGCGTCATAATGCGCCAAAACACTTCCGTTTTTTGAACATTTTCCGTGGTGAGAACCCCCCAAATTTTCCTCGAGGGCCTCGATCTTTGATGGGCGCAAACCGCCACGCGGTTGCTCGGTTCTCACAATTTACATACCGGACAGACGATAAACAAGTCGGTGGCATAACAATGCGAGTATCGAGTGCGAATTGGGTGCTTTGAACGGCGATACCTCGTCACAACGTTGTTGAGTGGCTCTTGTTATGCAAGAGACTCAATCGAATGCAATCGATATCGGAGGATTCGCTGCTTTTTAATTACCGCCAATATTGAGGCGGACGGTGTCAACCACGATTCCCCTCAACACAACAAAGGTTCTTTCATTTTGCTACGTCAGTTACGTTTCTTATTAATAAGCCGGCGACATTAATAACGCCGCCGGAAATGGCTGAGAATGCTTCATATCATTTACATGCGGTACCAAATACTTCACGTTGTGAAGTCGATTTTCGCCTATTGCCCTTGACTTTCATGCTCGTCGCCCAACGAGACACTGTAACTCAAATACTAAACGTGCAGTCTACATCAATTGTGTTCGGCATCTTTTGCATGTGGTCCAACATTCGTATGCTTTAAAATGTTCTCATCAAGGGAAAATTACCATCATCGAGGTACTGTATATTTGCCAGTAACAGAAACGAGCAAATGTTTATAAAAACGACTAGTTTGTGTGTGTCTTGAAAAGCTTTCGTTTCATCCGATGAAAACCTCCTTTCCCTTGTCTTTTAAAAGGAATTTGACGAGTGCATTTGCAAGGCGTCCATCACACCACGTGCTTTCAGATATAAGTAACACGGGCGTTGCTATCCAACCACGCAAGTTACTCCGCAAATATTTGTGAATTTTCGAAGCAGACGTTTTTTCTTACTCTTTTCACTGAACGCAACAAACTGCTACTACTAACGAACTTCGATTTGAGTTCCTGAACATAAGCTAAAAAAACGCACGACTTGTTTTACTTACTCTCCTTCACACATAAAGTGTTCACTCGCCTTAACTGGCGAAGACTGATCGCACAAGCCCGTGCAACTAAACCACGACGACTATAATTCATGCATATTTGATGTCTACTTCAAACGATGTTAAGGTTTAAAAAAACATCCTCGCGCTGACAAACTGCTTTCCGGTGTCAAGAGATATTTCTGATCTCTTCGAAATTTCTGACCTATTATTGTTTTTCAGTTATTTTGCTTCTGAAATAAAGGAATAAAGTTGGGCGATTACTTTTTTGATATTTGTTGTGTCAATTAAAACTTTTTGGTTAAACGTCAGACACCCACAACAAGCTACAGTATGGGAATAAATATAATCANTGAAAAATATTGGACTTAGTCTTACCCTCAATTATATTTCTTTTTCTTCGAACCCAAACCTAAACCGACACGCTTACCTAACAAACCCTAAACACGCTGACCTAACAAACCCTAAAGAAATTTCGCTTCACACCGGATTTTACGTGGCATCTTTCGATTTCTATGATCAACTGCTTTTCGGTCGCTCAGCTACCAAAATTTTGACGGGTGTAGGGTAGAACGGCCGTTCTAATGCACGAAGCATACACCTAGCCTTCCTTCCGCCCACTGCCTAGCAGCAGCAAACAAAGCACGCAATTATGAAGTATTGCTTCCCGTCATGAGCTGTCTGCACGATAACAGGAAGCAGTACGTGTTGTTTTTTTGTCTTTTTGCAGGAGCATAGTTGTTTCGGTCAGCAACGCTGTTAGTCACATGCGCTGTTCACTTTCACGACCTTTACGAAACCAACCGGAGCCTTAGTGCTGTACCGTGGCCCCCGTGCTAATCCCACCGCTGTGACCTTTAAAATCCATCAGCATCTCTTAAACTAAGCGTGGACAAAACTTAAGCAAACTGTTCGTTTGTAAATAGCTTTGCCAAGGCAGGGTCGCGGTCAAACGTCAAACGGCTCGTCGCAAAACGATGTTAACTGCAACCTCGTTCGTTGCGTCATGATTGCTAATCTTGACGTGCGAAAAACCTAAGCTAGCGCAGCGAGCAGTGGCAGTCTGTTCATCCCCGCTGTCCACTGAAACTTTTGAATCAAACGATTACAGGAAGCGATCATGCAAAGTATCACAAGTTGCCACCAAAGTTGGCGCACACTCAAGCCCGCGGTCGTCACACGAGTAAGGGAAAGGCAGGTTAAGGAATTTCGTTTGAAGGTCAGGCTTACTGCAGACGAAAACATGTACGACGGAGGAAATGCACTCTGGCATGAAACATGCAAACCTGGATAGTTATGGACGTTCCACTACGGAAATAAACCAGAGCGTGTTGGGCAGTAACGAGCTCGTTCTGCGTATATCCTCAGCCAAGTCGTTCTTCCACCACAACGATATTACTTTTTACGTTTTTTTATGTGCTTCGCATGGCCGTTGAAAAAGACGCGTTTTTACCCCAGCATGTGACTTGCTTCTTTACATCTTTCTAGATTACTGTATTTTGAAAAGCAGAGCGTACCTCATTCACATCCACTGCTGAAGCATCGCGACGACCTTGCTAGGGCAAAAAACTGCGTTTTTTCATCGCGTGAACATTTACACACGAAGACAATTTATGTTGATCATTTGTGATCTTTAGAAAAAATGTTACTGACGTGATGGAAAAATTGTGAGAATTTTACATATAAAAAAATAACGTTAAGCAAGTCTACGTCTCTGCGTTTCCTAGAATTTCTCAGCCATTTGTGCAACGCCTTCTGTAGTTATCTGACAGGTCATTTATCAAGCTGAAAACTCACACCATCCTTCGTATTGCTTGGCAGCTGGTGCACGTAAACCACCATGCAAAATCGGACGCGCAAAACAACGTTATCAGACAACATCTGCACCCATGCCAGCCTCGGACGCTCGACATCACATCACGTCACGTAACAGCGCAAGAACCTGCGCGGCAAGTATAACCGAAAAAAAGCAGTTGGTGGTCAAAGGAACTGAAACTAGCATGTTAAGAATTTATCTTAGTGTAGCTAGTCTAAGAATTTAGTCTAGCAGCGACTACACTGTGAAGTGCGCTGCGACGTCCGTTGCCATGGAACCAAACGAACGCCCAACTTCAGAAAGCGCGTGACTAATGTCTTCATTTTTGAGATACCATCGGCAGATGCGCGAAGCTAAGCTAAACAATTAGAGGTTCCTGAAAGACAACTGCAATCGTCAACCGCCACACTTCCCGAAGCCTTGAACGACTGGCGCCCGTGCAGACCAGGCACGTTTGGCAGATTGCACTTAAACGACTTCCCCTGCAGCGGTGGGAAAGTAATTTGCTTGAGAGGTTCGGATGATCGTACAGGAAAGAATAACTTTTCGGAGCAAGTCGCTTGTGCCAAAAACGCTTTCCACGCACCGTTTCATAATCGCACTACCGCGCACATGATCAAAAAGTGCGACTCGAGTCACACCGGACAAGCAGTTCAACTCTCATTTGCCGCTGAACGCGTTTGAAGGTGAGACCCCTTCCCTGAATCCTGTAACAGCCAATGTCAAAGCGCTCAGAACTTGGACGAGAAAGCACGCTTTGTGCTCCGTTTTTAACGAACGTTTTGCTGACGATGGAAACAGTACATTTCTGTAACGTCCACTACGTCTTTAAATATTGATTGTTGCGCTTTCGCCTTTTTTTAACAAGACTTCCTAGTTTCACTCTGGAACAACCGTTTTGCGCGTTTCAATTGCTTCAAGGTTACATGAGTAAAGGAACAACTTTACTATAGTCAAAACTACGTCCAACTAAAAGAACTCCACCTGAACGATCTAGTATCCACGGAATTCAACTCATCATCGTTCGAATTAAGAGACTTTCGTTTCTTCGAGCCAAAGCGTCGCCTGGGTGGAGATGGTGTCCACAACTTCACGCCGGTAGGTGTCGCCAAAATGCCACCGAATTTCGACCAGAACGTTTTCGAGTCCGCGGACTCGCATTCCTCGCGGCCAAAGTCCAAGTCGGTGCGATTCCGGCGGGGCAAAAACGCATTAGGCAGGGAAGATAAAGACGCCCTCAACTCGGTCTTTATGTTTAAACGACCAGCGCCCAAACGCAGAGTGTTAGGTCGCCTCTGGTCTAGGATATCGTCCGAACTCTGGCGAATGGGCAGTCGCCGAGATGTCTGCATGATTGACCAACCCGTTTTTTACTTACAAGAAAAATTTTATCTAAACCTTAATCTTACCTGAAAGGATAAAAACCAGCGTGTGGCGGTTAAACTGAGGTAAATTACAAAACTACACGGATTTTTATTGTGATCAAGAACACACAGCTTTGATTTCCAGAAGTGCTGGCTGTTTCACGGTCCAAATTTGATGAAGTCCATACATCTGACAGCTACGCAAGTGAGAATGGGACCAGAAATTTCTATGTTGGTAGTAAAGAAAAACTCATTTAGAAGCGTATATTAATTGCGCTGATCCTGTTAAACCAACTGGCATATGCACGGAAACAGCAGTAAAAAGCGAAGTGAATCACGAATACATATTGGGCTAAGGCACCTAAGATATTCCCGGTTAATTTCAGGAATTTTACTTTGAAAAAATATGGAATTTTTAAGTTAAACACCACGACAAAATTAACTCTTTCACATACAAAAGTACAATTTTTCATTGAATACAACCAGCGTTTCTCACCGCATACTGCAGTTTCAAAATGACGTTTGCAAAATCGCGAAGAGATTTTCCTTCAAAGGGCATTTGTGGTCGCACGTTCTCAACTCACAATGTACCCGGCTGTGTCTACGTCACAATGCACCCGGCTGTGTCTACGTAACTACGATCCAAAACCGCAGGTGTCGTTTCTTTCAAATTAAACATGTGTTCTTAACCTCATAACCTGTACGTTGTTTAATATTTTTTTAAGAAACCTTGGGAAAGCGCAAACGCCACTGTCCTCAGCGCCGTTCTGCTTTCACATATGAGAAAAGCTCTGAGACGCGCAGAATCTACTTTGGTTTGACGTCTTGATACAGCTCTCTGCATACAGAAGTAGTCTCTTCCCTCAGTTTGCGCGGAGAAAAAAATACACAGGACCTTCACGAGTGCCAAACAAGTCATGGCCCTGATTCGACCACGAAACCACTGAAAACGTCTCACAAGATTTCAGTCAAACGCAGACTTTCGAGGGATTTGTTGGCCGCCTACATCAGCACTGCTGAGAACCGGCGCAGCCCAACTAAAAAAATAAATTCAGGTCGTCCTGTTGCGACCACAGCGGTTGATTGACACGTTAAAACGTGATTGCTTTTCTGCTCCCGAAACGATTACGACGACGGAAGATAATCTCAGGCTGTCCGTTAAGCTTTAAAAGTGCAAGTCTCTTGAACGTTTGTCTCTCATGCAAGGTGCCAAATAAAGTTGTTTTTGGTTCTAATGATGAGTCAAGTCTTCGCAAGGCATATCAAAATAAGACTGCAGCCGAAGGCAAAAAGATGTTCGTGTTACATCACAATAACTTGAACGAAAGACAATCCTGATGCTGCAAAGACAGAGCTTCATTTATTATTTGAATACCGTTTAACTTCACCTCACGCCAGCTCCTATTTTTAAGGATACAAAAGATCCTTGCAGATGAAGGTTTGCAACTCTAGTTTTATCTAGAGTTTGAGTCCTTAATGCAACTATTCAGGCATCCACATCTATCCGCGGACTCCTCGCCTATGCTTCTGTTTAAGCCAGGCGTGTTCGTTTGCCGCAACACCAACCTCATCTAAATAGACATTAACAAATCTAGTTGTTATCTTTTTTTTCCGTCTGCGCTCGAGCATGTTATTAACGTTTGTTCTTCTTAACTTGTTTCTTTTTGTTTTCCCCCTTTTCATTCTTCTTCAGAAATAAGTTTGGAGCACATGCACATTTCAGTCGATGGTAATTTTCAGGACCTGACCTGCATTTCTGCAAACGGACTTCTTCCGATAACTCAGAGCTGCATCACCTTTCCACTGCTTCTGAAACCTGTCTTCATCTTATGTCTTTTCACGTTGCACTTATTTTAGTCCAGCAAGGATAAAAGCTAACTATCTAGTGTTCGTGCCGCATTCCACAAAAACAAAATGCCCACCTTTGCTATTTCGCTCCGTCCACCTTCCACAGAATCATAACTTCGCCACATAAGGATTTTCAAGGTGTAACGAACTTAAACTTGCATGAGCGCTCAGATTGCAGTTGCGCGTGATTTTGAAGTGCTTCAATTTAAAACAATGGAGGCCGAGCTTGCAAGTGGAAAGCAAAACAAATATCGGTACGTAGAACGGAGAGAAACTTCGAAGACTTTCAACTTCGATTAAGAAACAATAGCACAATAACTAATGATTTACAAAGCACTGCGAACTTTTTGAAAAACAAGTGCTTCATCGTCACTCAATCTTCACTGACGATGAAAACATTTGTTTTTAGAAGCGTCCAATGCGATTTCCTTTAAATCAATGACTGTTGCGTTATTGTTTCTTAAAACAATCACTGTGTGCTGAAGAAACCCAGGCCAAGAAGGTTCGGTCAGCTTATATGCTGTCAGTGCGCATTAGCAGATGCCTCTGGGGAGTCGGATACCCGGTAACCGTTGCCGCTAATCTACAGTAATTAAAGGGGGGGGGGCCTTATAAACTCGAAG
>JGI24022J15233_10010823_pt1 | contig 10370 bp, 8 predicted proteins | sample Ectturendosymbi2_FD_15233 | JGI IMG/M metagenome (IMG submission 15233)
GATCATACGTTTATCCAACGTTTGATCAAATTCAGTAGCGGATTAAGGGAGGTGCTGACTGGGCTACAGCCAGCGCCCCCACCATTTAAGGAGCCCCCATTCCCTAAGTCGGTAAACAGCTTTACACCGTATTTACTCGATTGATAGCCGCCCTTGCTTGTTAGCCGCCCTTGATTGTAAGCCGCATAAGATAGATTTAAAAATTTAATGTAAGCCGCCCTTGATTGTAAGCCGCCCTTGAACAATGAACATAGGTTACAATATTTTCACTAGTGGCGCTATGAGAGATTTAAAATCTTTTCAATAACAAACAATTTTCGAAACGTTGCGAATATTTTTCTACAGTGATGTTTTTTAACATGCGTTCTTGAAGCTTCGTGGCAGCGCCGNCCTTAAGCCGAAGCAACTGATGCAGCTGCATTGGGCCCCGCGCCTCTGGGAGCCCCGCGCTATCCGGGCCNNCTTAGGTAAATTGTTCGTTTTTTCCTGATGCTCCTTGCGCTCGAGAGTTCAGTAGACACGGCTTATGAGCCTCCTTGTTAACAAACAACGCTCTTGTTGGAACTAGCGATGAATTTCCTCTATTATCGAAAGTTAGCAAACGTGCTCAATTCTCATGGTAAGGCTTTGTATCTGCGCTTTACCATGGTTGTATAGCACGGCTGACTGAACACAATGACGTCATAAAACCACTGCTCAGAGGGTCCCGCGCCTAGGCCTTGCATTGGGCCCCGCACCTTCCAGGGCCGGCCCTGCTTCGTGGTTACATATTTTGTAAGAGAAACCAGTTCTAAAATGTTTTGTGCTCCAAGTGATGGATGACAGACACAGAAAACTGTAGCGCTTGCGCTGAAAATAAACCGGTATTGTAGGTTTGAGCAACACAACATAAAAAATATTTGTTGGTCTCAATTCATTTCGTGAAAAATTTCTTTCTCAGGACGCATGCAAAATAAAAGTTTGTCTCCGAAATTGCTAATTTGTGAACTGTGTTATTACATTGGTGCAAAAATTTCATTTTGCTGGAAGGAACAGATGTTTTCTGAACCTTTCTTGATCTTAGATTACCGTGCGTTCCTGCTATCCAACTTAGTTCAACCCATTAAATCGTTTCCTACCTTTATTTCAAAATTTAAAAATTTGCTAATTACCTGCGGTGTTTTTTATCTCGACAGCATGGAAAAGCAAACGCATTGGAAGCATGTTATTAAACGTCATGGACATAGAGCTCATTGCCGATTCGTTGTTGTTAACAAACTTTGTGCTTTGCAAAAGTTCATTCGTTGGCTTGCTGTAGTTCTGCACCAAATTCTCAGCTTGTGCCATTGCCAAGGTTAATTTAAATATTCTCCTCCTTTGCCAGAAGCAGCGATTTCCTTACAGGAGAGAAAACGTAGCTCTTGCGAAGAAAAATATTGAACTGAGTCAGCTGCACTGCAATGCAAGTCCAACAAATAAATAAATCCCAGAACAAAACGCAACAAATTTTTTTGTAACAAACTGTTGATGGTGCGTCAGCACTTGCTATTTTCACTGACCGTTTTCGCAAGCTCTTTAACCCCTGATGCCCACAAACGTCAAAACGAGATAGTCTCATAAAAACATTTATAGGAAGCTTGTTTTTGTTAACACCTCGTTCAAAGACGCAGTAGGTTGACATTGTGGTCTGCTGCTTCTGAGACAAACCTTTTTATAAAAACGATAAACATCCACCACGTTTCATGCCTCAACAGTTGTCTGTATTGCTTCGTACAGAAAACCCTTATCTCTGGAATTGCCATTACATTACTTATTTGCAGTTTTTCACGTACAACAGAGTTTGGGGAATCATCAAAATGCTAGGCTGAAGAAGCAACGCTTTGTAATTTATCGAAAACTCATTTCTCGAAAACTCAAATGTGCGAAAACTCAGCGGCCGATGAGGCGATCGTTCTTAAGCGCCATTAAAAACTGACTGTCATTACCTGCCGGATATCATTACCGATAAAATGATACATTCTGTTTACGTAAGGACGTTATTTTGCGCATTTGCGAATGTAACAAGCTGCTGTGTAATGAACCGACGTCGAGGGTTTTCAGCATCGGGAGACAGCTCAACAAAGAGATTTGTTTACAACATTGTTCTTTTTTCACAAAGTGAATTCAGTGTAGGTTTAAATCCAATCCACCCTACAGGACAGTAACACATAAACCTGAAGTATGTTTAATTTGTCCTTTTGTTTGATAAACATATAGGTTTTACATTTTACGCGGTATCATCTACACTTTTATTATATTTCATAGTTGGTAAAAGAAGATACACTCATTTTTATGTTTGTTCTTCAAGATCAATTGCACAGAACTCATCGTTCACGTATGAAATATGAAACGTTTGCGATTTTAATCATGTTCATGTCGTATTTCCAAAATATACGTAATATTGCAACTTTCATACCACGTGACCAGGCGAAACAATTATAAGTAAAGCCTTCCCAACATCTCAACTTCTGTGTTTTCAGAATGAAAACAGAAATGCCTCAATAATTTCAAAGTGTGTCTGTCTAAACTGGTAGATGATATTTTAAAATATAAGCATGTACGGCAAACACTTACAAATGCCTAATGATAACAATTCAAATTAAGTGTCAATGTTGAAAGGCGTAGAAGTTACCGTACTTGCAAACAATCAAATTAGAAAGAGGTTTGCTGAGATTGGCAAACTTTCAGAACACTTCTATATTAAGTACTGTACGTTGGCCTGAGTAGAAATTCCGCGACTTGAGCGTCTTTTACTGTTTGTTTGCCCGTAAAGTCGTAAATTTTCCTTACAAAGCTGGTAATGACTAGTTATTGCTGGAGACGAACTGCGTTATTGTTTTTCGACAGTATTGTAAACAGGATTTGACTTGGTTTGGAAACATTCGCGTTTGTTTGATCCGGGGCCCCATTACAGCATTTACAGAAAAATCTTCGGACAAAGTTCCCGTCTGCTTTTTAAACACTTTGCCGAAGCATGTATCTCTCATTTTATCAAACTCGACACAAAGCGTTGCCATAAAATGCTTGGCAATTTCAGCCTCAGTCAGTCAGCGCCACGTTTGCTTTGCTTGAATCAATAAGCAGCTTCTTTCATCCAACTTCAGTTAAATACAATATATGAAATCTTGGACAACTTTTGGTTGCATGTGATGATCAATGTTAGTTTTGTAAGAACGCTTTCGTATGAGGTTCATAAGAGATATTACTACCATAAATATTCACAACAAACAATCTCGTGATGAAGTAGCCTGCAACAGAAAACATAATTTGTGAAAAAAGGACATTTTGGTAAGCGTCACAATGCTGCACATCATCTTTCAGATTCTGGAGTTTATTAAATGCTATGCACTTTTTTCTTAAATCTCTTCACCCCCTCAAAATTTGAACAAACACAGTGGACCCCTCTTCAGGACCGCACCAATAACGTGACCATCACGCTATCACGACCACTTTAACGCGGTCCTGAGTACTTTCATACGTTTATTGCATTACTTTTTGTTTAATTAACGAGGACACCAATGTAGATAGATCATGATCACAGTCAAGCTGTTACGAAATACCTCGAGCAACACAAGCATACAGTCTATCAGCATGATTAGACAGGAAAACTGGTAACTTTACAGTAGCAACTGCTTAGCTGCGCTTGTCCTACATAGGCCCGGATACAATTTGTTACTTGAACATTTCGGGTGAAATAAAGCTTGTGGTCTACATAATCTAACCTCTGTTATGTAGCTAACAAAATCAAAGTGGTCGCGACAGTATGTGTAACCCTTGGGAATGCAAGTGTGATTAAATCCACTAACGTACCCACCCCGCGAACACGACCGATTACCGTCCTGAGGGTGGGCGTGTTATCAGGGTTCCACTATGTTTTCCAAAAATTAAATGGTGCAAATTGTATAGCCTACCTTCAACACCGATTCGATTACATAATGCTACCAGAATGAGCTACTTGACTTCCAACAGCAAAAACATAAAGTTCTGTTACTCGCTGAACACTGCTGTTTTTGAAAAAATCTTTTTCTTGCTTGGCTGACTGCGGCATTCGAAAAGGATGGACAGGTTTTTCGAATTTCAACTGTATGCAATGCTGCAATGAGTATGTGATAGAAGAAACGAAACGAGTAACTTATAGCGTCGCCTTCCTCGTTGGAAGCATCATTCTAATTTTTTATTGTTATTTCTTTTTTGTCTGCTACTTTATGGCTGTCAAGCAATTTAAGGAGGTAAAATTTGCTTGCGTTAAGTACTGCATCAGCTTCAGAAATTCTTCATCTTCTGCGGCTCTGTCTATAAACCTCTTTTGTGCATCAGAAACCTCTGACTGTAGGTCCAATGCATTGTTTTCGGTGCGCACAGCTGCCTGCAAAACATTTACGGTTTGCAATGCACCGACACCGGAAGTCATTGAGTCTTTTGCCGGTTTCAGACCAATGTGTTTTGACGTTGAATTTTTTTTGCTGCCGCCCTGCCTCTTCGCATATGCTCGCTGCGGATCATTTTCTTGTAAGGAAGTAATTGGCTTCAGGTACAGCTTTGATGAATGGCTGACTGCAACATGCATTTCGCACATCCACAGAATCGTCAGTGCGTCCAACGCGCACGCACACACGCGTGACGATGGCACTGACCACGTTACGCTTGAAAGCACAACTAACTAACTGACCAAGACTGTTTGTCTAAATTTTTAATCGCCGTTAGCGATTTTTGAAACAAAGTGTTTCGTTTTCATTTTCAGAAAAATATCACAAATCGCCGGAAAAATGTTTCGAAGCTGAGGTTGTCACTTGAATCGAAGGTTTACTTTTTACGTCAGTTTGTTTTCTTGGGTGTTATAATGTATGGACTTTTTCTTAATTGAACATACCCTTTTTTTAACTTTCGTCAGCATGTTTAAGCAATTTTATGCAATGTTTCGTAAGTCTCATCGACCCTACGCCATATCTAGTTACGCTACACTGACTTCAACCTAGAAATGTAACTAGCTCTTCTTAGTCTTACACAAAATTCATTTACAATTAAGTACACAAATACAACATGCACAAAGCCACGGGAGCGTCCACATATTACATCATCAGATAGGGGTGAGAGGGGCTTTCAATATGTTGATGGGGTAATAATAGATATCTAAAATTCTGATGACGGAATATGCAAACGCTACATACTGTAGTATCATAACAACAGATATTACTTTCTTTTCTTGGGTGTTATACTGTATGGAATTTTTCTCAATTGAACATACCCTTTTCAGTAAGAAATAGCTTACACTATTTTTATATCTTCCGTTAGGTCAAAATTTTATTTGCGATTTTCTACAGAAGTTTCTTACATATTGTCCGCGTTTACAGTGGCTTGCTTTATTCTAGTGATTCTGCATTCAGCTTGACAAGTGATGCTAAATTCGAAACGTGTTCTTCACCCAATTTGTTCGCAAAAACTTTCTTGTCTGACAAGTGCGGCTTTTGAACTCCTTTTAGTTCTGGGGTCATATCAAAACTGAAGTGCTCGTGTGGTGAAGTAGACTAGGCAGACTCAACGCAGAATTACAAGTTAAACAATCAAAAAGTACCCAGAAATGGAAGTAAACAAATAGACCAGGCAATACCCTAAGCCTAATGCAAACCAAACATTTTAATATTGGCTGATACCTGGAAACTTGCAAATCTGGGAATCTCTTGCGTTTTCAAAAAAAACAGAAAAAACAAACTTGCAAATCTGGGAATCTCTTGCGTTTTCAGAAAAAAAAAAACAGTATGAATTCTTGCAGTATTGTTATGAGATCAACCTGATCTATTAAGTGTTTGAGAATGTGCAAAAACATCCTGTGGTTTAAGTGCTCTTGGTCAAGTTCGTTTTTGTCAAGCAGTTCTTCAGCCGTCGAAGGCACGAAAACAACAGCTCTGCTGTAGCATTTGACATTGGCAGTGGCATAGCGAGACTAAGTGCTGCCCGGGGTCTACCATAAAAGTGCCGCCTTTGCACCTCTCAAATTTGCTTGCAAGAATTTAAAATGAAAAAAGATCATGTTTCGTGCTTATTTAAAGATTTAAGGATTAAAAAGCCATTTTGAAGATCACAGTCAAATCTTCACAAACGGGAATGGGTCTTGTTTTTCGTTGTCGATTATGAATCTTACTTTTTTTCTGCATGTCGCTACTTTCATCATTATCACTTTTCATAATTTTTTTGCTTTTTTACTTATGCGTATATGAACCCAACGTGTTTCGTCAAATGTTCTTCCCTGTTGGTTTTTCGTCTCCAGTAAGCCCGCACCTTGACTTTTTAATAGTATACCCATTCCAGGGGATCAAATGAAAAAATTATGGGATGTGTTGACGGCATACCAACTTTGCAGATGTAAACATTCAAGTATGTTATTCCGTGTAGTAGCCCTGTCTGAAACTAAAAAAGTATACTATCTGCGTATAGCAGGCTATAATATTAATTTCATAATATGATTTCAGTGAGAAAAGGACGTTTCATTGTTTACTTCACGTTTCAGTAGTGGTTTACTTCTCTTAGAATTTATAAAAGGCTTCAAACGTTAACTCTGTCAGCACTTGCGCGGGGCCTTCTACAGGTGCGGGACCCATTTTGACTAAATAGGTCAGATAGGCCAAAACTGGCTCTGGTTGAAAAATGCTGACTTGCAGCCTTCACCGTGACCTGCACACTTGGTGTAGCTGTTGGGCTTTTTCAAGGGTATTGTGAGGTGGAAACGGCGTTCCCACACCTTTATGCACTAAAACATGGCTGCGATCTCACATATGTGGTAGTGACACGTAGATTCACACTGCTAGACAAAAGTCTGCAGTGAAACAGGAAGATCCAGGGTGGAAATTCATGTAGGCGAATGTTCACTTTGTTCGAATAATTTGGTGCAGTCTTCCTTTTTATTTGGTGTGGTAACTCCGTTCGCACATCTCTTTTTTTAGCACTACACCCTTAGCCCTCTTCCAATCACAGGTGCATAGTGTTATTCCTTGCCTTCGTCCGTTACCAACCGAACCGCCGCCGGAAAGTCTTAAATAGGAAAGCTTTACGTTTATGCAGAGCTTGGCATTCTAAAATTTGACATAAAATCCACTGATTTATAGTGTTCCATAGTTCAATTTGGGGGGCTCGGAAATTTGTTTGGTAGGGGCTAAGCCCACCAAAGCCCCCTGTGACGACGGAACCGGTTACCAAGAGACATCTATTTCAAAAACTGTATTAGCAAACGATGCCAAATTCATCAAAATGAGAGCAACACCTTTTCTAAGTTTTTCTTGTTGAAATGACATTTTCTACGACTGCAAATGTTAGTATCCGGTGGAACAAAGGGGACTTCTACGAAACTCTACTGCCTACCGGTTGACACTGATTCACTCTACTTGCAGTTCAAACTTACAATCTGAGCTCTAAGTTAGCCACGCAAACAAATCAACTGCACTACCCACTTCGAGAACGTCATTTTCCGACACCATCACGTCACGCAGAAAAATAGCAGTTGCATTTAAAACTGAGCAATGTTAACTTTGCAGAGTTCTTCACTTCAACCGCCAAAATTTAATGTTGATAACCCCAGCTAATGACCAGGCTACAACTTATGGCACATATTGGAAATATCTAGCTGAACATTAAAAAAGTATGAGATGTGCCAAGAAATGTCTTTCTTAAATTTTGGTGACGGCAAGCACCGGTAAGCCAATGCCTGAACTATGTTTCTTACCGGGGCGATTGAGGTGAACACTCTTCCCAAAGAGCGCCACGGCGATTCACTCAGTGGCCGTGGATCGACCACTCAACCCCCCGATTGAGAGGCGGACTAGCCATCGCCGCCCCATCGAATCGTTCGTCGCCAATGCCTAGGTGTCAGGTGATGTTATGATGTGCCGTTGGGGCGTTGCTAAGGAACCAACGATAGGAGAAAAAGGATTAAGATGTCCTTGACTATTTGCCGTGATTTCATGCAAGGCCTTTTTCATCAGATTTTCAGAGGAGGGGCAATATAAACCTTGAAATACCAGATCAGTAATGTTTGGTAATCTGCTGTCAAATGTTATCTCTTTCCTTTGTTCAAACGACTTTTGACTGGGATGGGAGAAACGGTTTTGTCTGGAGAGGAAGGTGTAAGGACTGGGGCACAATTGCTCCCCAAGTAAGTGCGTCAAAAAACCCAGATTTCAAGATAAACACCGGGGTACTTTAGCACGTTGGATTTGACCCAGATTTTTGAGTAAACTTTTCATCAATTTGCTCATTCCACAGCCAGATGTGTTTCTTAGGCTAGCCTACCAGTCTAGAGCTTCTAAAGACAAAAACTGAAAAGAATTAAACCGTTTAAAACCTTATTTAAAAGTAATAAAGAAGAGTTACAACTTTTTAGCTCCATTCATAATGCATGTTTATCAACAAAATGCCGCCCCCCAGAAGGTTCCGTCCGGGGCCTAGGGCCCCCTCCCCCCTTTTTACGCCACTGGACATTGGTACTCCCAACCACAGCCGTAACATTCGTGCAGCACTCCTGTAAATTTCCCTTAGAGCAACGGCGAGAGGTTTGCTGACATCAAGTACAGTTTCGAAGGCATAAGGTACAAAGACCATGGTACGTTTTTCAGTAGTTTTAGTTCACTCTGTAACTGCATTAGACACCGGTATGCAAAGACAAGACATAGCATATATACAGTGGCTAGTTGTCTGTAGATGCCAATTGTGTTGCCACTGCAAAAATAAAATATAGTTATTTAGTGCTGCCAATGCAAATACAAAAGCACAATTAAAATTGGTATGTCAAATATTTCATTTTGCGTATAAGATTCAGCAAAATTTCACTATTTGGAATGGTGTTAAAACGCTTGAATTACACCAATTTTTCGATGGTGTAGTACGAAATTTGTCCTATGCACAAGCATATAAAATTACTGGTAACACTGTGCGACAACACCAATGCGGTAATTAAGCAAGCCCGACCAGGGTGATCAGATTGTTCACGGTTTATTCTGCCAATCATTTACGAAATTCTGCCAAATTACAAATAATATTGCCAAAATACTGCCAAAATTATGCCAAATTTTTTCATAAACGATTTGCTTCATCAATAGAGGCATTACTAATTGTGTTGCTTAAACTTATTTGAGAAAAATTCGAGGTTTAAAAGTGGGGGTCTTTGCCCATGCGCCTGCACAGTTCCTCCACCTCTGATTATTGGAAAGCTTGGCAAAGATCGTGCAGTTTAAATCAACGTTATTTTTGTCAGTGCACATAAGATCAGCACAAAGCTATGGCAATGTATATCGTGTTTCTTTATTGCTAAGTTCGCGTTTATAGAGAAAAAAATCTTTCTTGAGGTGGCATTTCATCGAAAGATGCTGTAATGCGTTTCCCTGCTGTTTGTGGCGTTGTAACAGATTTCTAAATTGCAACAACTTTCTGTCATCAGTAAGGTTCATTAATAAAAGTGGCATGGTAAGAAGAACAGTAATCTGATAATCTGATGTGTACAGATTACAGAAAAACACAGAACTCTGTGATACTGACATGAAGGCAATTTTGTATTGCAACTGATTTGCTCTTCTATAAAGTCCAGGTCCAAGCTGTGAGGACGAACTGTGTGTTTTTTCATTTTTCCTGTTTTTCTGCTTTTGTTTTCCGGGTTTCTGTCGGTCGAGTGCAGTGTCAGTCGTGTGTATGCTGCTCAGCCTGCACAATGCTTGGCCTTTGTAATGAATGATTTTATTTTTTTGTTTGTAACCTATGGCATTCAAAACCAAAAAATAAACAATGAATCCACTAGGAAATAAACAATTTGAAATGCTTATTTTGTATTTTTTTCATGACCTGCTGACTCCAAACTTGGAAAGCCAATCAATGGCTCAAAAGATGCGGATTTTCGACTAGTTTTTTTAAAGAAGCACAAAACTCTCTCTTGCGGTTGAGGCTCAAGGCCAGATCAAGCGGGCCAAAAAGACCTAAACCAACGCCAATTGTGATGTAACCCACAAAAAACTTAAATCCAAAACTTCCCAACTTTTTTTAAATCGAAACTAGAAGACTTTCCGCATCTACAGAGAGTATGAACAGCTCTCTAGCTCTGTTGCTCGGCAAGTTATTGACTGGACAAAAATAAACCCACTCAAGTGTCTTGTGGTCCTAAGGGTTTTCAAGGCAGTACACTGTTTGCCGAATATTGGTGTAAACCGGGAGTCCGGGAGCAGCATATTTACTATCAGGGGCCGCATAATGTGTGGGTTATATCGCTGGCGGTCCACATGTAACAACAGATTGTATCCTAAAATTCTACCTTTGTCTTACTACGAGGGATAGAGGCTTCTTATGACATACTATCTTAAGGGATAGAGGCTTCTGGC
>JGI24022J15233_10010825_pt1 | contig 10369 bp, 5 predicted proteins | sample Ectturendosymbi2_FD_15233 | JGI IMG/M metagenome (IMG submission 15233)
ACGTATAGTTCTTTTGCATTCTGCTTTTTGTTGCGGTTCGTTGCTATCTTCAGTAATAAACGTCATCTTATTTGCAAATACAATGTGCTGTTGACAAACGTGAAATAACAGAAGACCGGGATACAAGGTTCATAGGAAAATACAAAAAAGAGTTGCAGAAAATATCTTACAACATTACTAGGTTTTTCCTTGTATGGCATGTTTGATTCAACCTCGAAAATCATGTCAGATGGGATGGTGCATTTTTGGGCCTTTTCGGAGAAAAAACAAATAAAAGTCAAACCACTCGTCCTCGATTTAACCTTGGGTGCCAGGTATAAACGGGGATAAGTCAAGTTTGATCCTAAGATAATTTTCCGTCTGGGTTCCCACACCCTTTTTGTTAGCACTAAATCCCTGTATATAATATTGCAAGGTATGGTAGCTAAATATTTTTCTTGCACATTTCCGCTCTTTAAAAATGTTACAAATCTTTACCTACAAGGCATCATGCATGCAGCCCCACCCCTAGCCAAATCTCCATTGATATCCTTTTACAGTAGCAACAAATGTTTGGCCAAAATTAGCGTAGGCTACTTCACAAAATGATTTACAAGTCATTTTTACTACTGATGGGCGGATGATGTATCTTTTCAATCTCCCCTTGTCCGCCCCTGCATGCTGTTGGGTACTCTTTCGGTTGTCCAAACATCGTTTGTCTGGTAGCCTTTCCCAACATCAATCAATCTCCCAACCAGAATCATCCAAGCCAACTAGAGAAGACTTCAAGATATCCAAAATAAAACGAACCAGAAGTCTTTCTGAATACATACCCATATACCAATCTAACCTACAATGTGATTTCTGCACACCTAATCATCTTGCAACCAGGTCCGTAACTAAGGGGAGGGCTTGGCCCCCCTGGCAAAACTTTCTCTCTCCCGAAAAAATATCTTGGACATATTGTATGCATAACCATTGCTTTCGTACATGCTAGCGATGTAAAATTTGGTCTCCCTCAGAAAATTCTTCCCCCCCTGGTGTCCAAAGCTGGTTACGGGTCTGCTGGTGACTGTTGCCTTGTGACTTCTGTCAGTTATGCCACTCAGCTCAGTCTTTTCACAATTAAATTTTTCAGGTTTAACATCAAATTTTAATCGGCGAAATTAACCTCAGAAGTTTTATTTTAGAGTTATGCATGCATGACGACACGAAGATATATTTGAGATTAAACAGAAATGAAAATGAACATTGGCAAATAGTACCACGTTTCACCTGATGCAGAAATATAAATGCAGTAAATACATCATCCAAACAAAGACTCTCACTGAGCACCTGTGACGAGCAACTTGTCAATCAAACCCGTTTTGCCATTGATGGGCAGGGGTGCCGTTGGACCCGTTTCCCGAGTCAGCATCAGAATGTTCCATTACAGAATGCTTCGTTTTGCCAGTGCCTTATTTGCAATGATCAAACCGGTTTCGTCCGGTTCGTTCTTTTTTGTTGAATTGCTGGAGTCGGCTGCACCCAACGAAACTCTTCCATCAAAATAAGTAATGTAAACACAAAACGTAAAACAGTACGCTGTCTGCTTATTCAGGTTTAGATCAAGTTACTACATATATAAAAACCTACCCGGCTAGGCTTATGAAGATTGTGAAATACAAAGCTGACGACTGAAACCTTTCATTATTTGTGCAATGGTCTAACAATCTTTCTGAAAAAATGGTTTTGATTGTTTTCAAGCACAAAGCCAAAACTTTGTTATTTTGATATTCAATAAAAAATATCAAAATCAAATTTTTCACAATAGATATGAAATACAGGACATTGTAAAACGTTGATTGCAGCAAGGATTCATTATCCGGTTGCGGATCATTACAAACGGATTTTGACATAATGTCCATATTTTTAAAACCCCAAATCACACAAATTGTTGAAAAGAGACCCAAATACAAACTCATAGAAATTTTTAAAGCATCTTCGCTCATATTTTGCCTGAAGTTATCAGTAGCAGGAATGCAAAACATCCAATGTGAAACATTCTTTCTCACTGATGTCGATAGCGACCCTAGATATGTAAACAGACACCTGGTCTCGACCAAGCAGAGCTGTAAATGATTTTTGTTGCGTTTCCAACTTTTAATTCCCATAAATGCCTCATTTTCCAACCAAGAATGCGAAAACTAATCGTTGCCAGGATTGTCATTTGCAGCCACTGTCATTTTTCAAGACCAGAAACAACGGAACAAAAATGAAATCTGTTAAGCCAAAAAATGTGGCCACATGGACCAAATGAGATAAACAAACCGAAAACCAGAAAAGGCTTTCTTTCCTAAAAACTTCAAATAACAAGAAGATAAAACTTTTGTCTATTCCGCAAAGATTTTTAGCGCTCTTTTCAGTGAAGCACTCCGGTTTCACATACGGATAACCTGTTTGGCTTAAAATGCTGATGATAAACTTTTAATTCTCTTTTGGTTGTCTTTAGCCAACCCCCTCATTTTTAACCCAAAACTGCTGAATTTTCACTTTTTACAGATGATTAGTTGCAATACTTCCAGGTTTTCTGTGTCGCAAACAAGCGCTTTGAAAACGCAAACAAAGAAACCTGATAGCGGTTTTTAACACACCGATCAAAAAAAATCAAAAACGGCGATACTGTAAGTGAAAAGACGAAGCATCGTGGTCAAATGCGGATGTTATGTGTCGGAAAGCGAGGCCTCGTTCCTATTAACGTTTGTAAATCACTCGTTAACCTGTCAAATGAAAACTGGCCTCCGTGTTCGATGCTTTGGCGTTGATTCCTTGCAACAGGTTTGCAACGCGTGTGGCAAGGAAAGGCGTCAGGTGATGATTTAGGTGGAAAGATTATGTGTGCGATGGATAAATGGTTGAACCGCTCTTCATAATCAGCTGCAAATTGCAGAAAATTCATTATCCTGTATTGCTCTCAAACAATCCAAGGACAGGTTTAGTTGTTGTTCTGTGCCAGCTTCAGCCAATAGTTTAAGCATTCAATTTGCTTTCATGCGGGAGAATGTTTCAAAGCTTGTGACATTTTTATCTTCGAAAACGCTGGCCTGCTGCAACTTAATGAATGCTGAACTTGGTTAAAATCAATGAGACATGTGCAAAAAGGCAAGCGCAACGAATCCTAGCCGCAAAACTAGTTACAGCCTTTTCAGTTTGCGTGAAATGTATCTAAGTTGCTGGGATATTTTACGCTGTCTAAATTGTTGCGTAATTATAACGGCTTAATTTGCGAAGCTTCATTTAAATAGATATGTTGGCAATACCTCAGACTGACCTAAATTATCGCATTTGTAATAACGCGCATTATCATAACATCATAACACGATAACATGCAAAATCAGATTAGCAATTCTTTGGTTATATTTAATCGCAAGAGCTGATTACGTTGTGCGAAGGTGATCAAAGTATTAATGCCTGACAGATGAAAAAAGATAAAGCTTATGCTATTTGTGCTTGATGTGTTGTCCATGAGGCGTGTTTTGCTTGATGTGTTGTTCATGAGGCGTGTTGTTTTCCACGGTTGAGAAACTGTGCTCCCGAGATTCTTCCCAGCAACGCGTGAAAACATTTTCCAGAATGCTCAGCTGTGGAACGGTATATAGTTCAGACTCGACAAAAAAAATATAAGGAATTTTCTATTGAAGCCAAACACTTTTTACATCGTCAAGCTCTACTGTATATTCGCTGCAAGTTTTTCAGCAAGCAAGCGACTGCTTGCTGATTACAGGACTGATGATGCGTAAAGTTACGTGATATCGATTTTCTTTTTTTAATAATTTACTTTATGATAAACTAGACTGCGTCAACTTGATGACGTCTACTTGCCGTTGCATCGTAAAAAACTTTTCGGGGAGAGCAGTATTATAATATATTTCGCCGCATAAACATATGCAAGGTGTTTAAAATTAGTTCCATCGAAAGTGTTTGTCATGACGAAACTTTGTCTACGTGTTTCAGCGTAAAAGATTCAAATGCGAATGCCAAATTGAAAGTGGGGTGTGCTTGACGCAAATTTGCTTAGATTAGAGCATAGTTGCCCAACCTTTTTTGAAGCTGGCGCCCCTTTCATGACGTAAAGTTACGTTCGCACCCCCACCACCCGGTTTAAAAAAAAGCGCAGAAATCACAGAAACAGTTCGATTTTGCAGTATCTTCATTTTTGAAGATACGCCTCGTAATACTGAAACAGAAAATACTCAGCGTACTGTTTAACTTCCACACCTTAGTGGTCATTAGAAACAAACCTAGTGATTTTTGTTGCTGCTTCGCTGAAATCATCCGCTCATACCTCAGCACACAATTACTCAGAGCCACGCGCAAATCGTTCGAGAGGTTCAAACGGTTCCGATACTTGTTCTCCAAATGAAGTAGAGAGGATAATCCAAATTCGTACAAATATGTTGTTGCAAAGGGCACTAGAATAGACAAGGCATTTGTACTCAGTTCCTTGTAACTTTGCGTGGTTGAAACGTTCTTGTAACTTTGCATGGTTGAACACCAGAAACGTTCGAGTTCTGCAGCATCAAACAACAATCTCTTTACTTGGTTTTCTTTCTAGCCAATGTGATCTTTTTGAAGAACATCACCGTCTGCCATTTGATAAGCGTTGAAATGAAATAGATCTGCGATCCAATGTTCAATGACACTGAGATCTCTCTCTGAGACAAACTCATCAAAGGAAGCTTGCAGCATGTCAATGTCAAAATAAGCAGAAATGTCTTGTTGTACACATTGAAATATTCTTCCGAATTCTTTCACTGTTTCTTCCAGCCACGTCAACGCCAATCCTCAACTGACACTGCTGAGTGCTACTGACTGCTCTACCTTTTTACAGCACAGCACACGTGCTCTGAAAACACTGTTAAGTATTGCGCCATAAACGTTTAAACGTCACAATCGCATCAATGGCAATCTTCAGCGTGGTAACCTCAGCGAGAGCAGAAACAGCAATGCACACGTTTGCCATTTAAATTGATAAATTAGTAACGTTATCTGGCATAATTAGGCTGGATAATGTTTTTTTAAGTCAGAGCCCTTGCAAGCTTTCACAAATCTCGGTTCTTTTGAAAAGAAGTACACCCAAGAACATACAAACTCCCACCTTGTAAAATCGCGTTTCGGACCCCAACAATCTTGTTTCGGGCCCCAGGGGTCCGAGAACCCGCGGTTGGGAACCACTGCCTTAGAGTAACTTGGGTTAGATCAGGCTTTTTAAGGAAAATGTTAGGTATCCGGTATGGACCTGTAGGGACCCGATTTCTCTGATTCTAGGGGCCCGATTATCTGTGATTCCAGGGACCCGATTTGCAATTCTAGGGGCCCGATTCGGGTCCCTAAAACACCTTAAAAACCTGGTAGGATATGAAAAAGCAAATGCAACAGACAAAATGTCAAAATAACTTAATCTGATATGTTGCTCAAGCGTGTTGCAGACGTGTTGCAGTTACTCAAACGGAAACCTGCGGGAGGAATGCGTTCCAAAAAATCTTCCCATGTAATGTAAACAGAACGGTTCAATTGCAAAGATTTCCCTTTTAGTTTGACTTGGATTATTAATATTAATGGGCACACTTTCTTAATGTTTCGTTTCTTTGTTTTCCTCCTCCAAATTGTGGGTCAAAACAAGACGTAAAGTCGTGAACCAACCATCATAAAATGTTCAAATTATTTGGTTCATCCACTGTACAACACAAATATTTGATGAGCAGGGCAACGCGTTTTTCGTATTTGTTCGTTTTGTTTTTCACATCAACGAACGCCTTTTTTGTGCTTGTCTAAGTGTTTGCTCTTTTCAATAGTGTCCGCGCGCATGTAAATAACTCTTTGTGCGCGTACGTATTGATACGTTCATGTGTTGGATCGTGAGAAAGTATCGCATTCTTGTGTTTGTTGTGTTCCACTTTATTTCCCCCTTCCATGAGAACCTTGAATCTGAAATAGAGAAATGAATGAGAAATAAAAAGCATTTTTCTTCTTTCGGTATGGTTTTTGAGGCTTGACTGGTAGAAACCTGTCACGATTCAAAGTCCAGTTGAAGCAAGATTCAGTGCAGAACCAGAAGTTGAAGGTAAGGGTTTTCCACCACGTATTTTTTAAATGATCGATACGAATATCTACGAGAGAAAATGCGGTTGGCGCTTTTAAGCACCTGGAAACCTGTTTTCATAAACTAGCTTTCCTTTAATGTCAGAGATGTGTTTCATCTTTTTCTTTTCTTGCTCTTACCCTTTCTAGTACTTTCAAAATCTTGTGTAGTTTCTGAGTGAAACGTCAAATTAAAGGTGCTTTCGGGGGTTATTTTTAGCTGACCCGAAGCTGATGCGATGTAAATTTCAAGATCAGACCTGTTTCATTGCGCTCTAATGCTTTTTCATAAATTACCTATTCTTGGTGTTGACACTGGCAATGGCATACGCATGAAGAATTTATGTCCAAACCCAATTGTTCCATCTCACCTTATAATCACTTCCCAGTCAAGCACTGCTTTTGACACAGTGATGGGCCAAGAGTGGCCTGCTTGGCAATTCCGCGGTCGGCAACGCCAGAAGCGATAGCTAATGAAGGCTACCTGGAAATGGCCCTTGTGCGTCAGCAATGGCTCGTAAATCAAACAGGAATGGCCTCCAAGGCCGGAAATAAACTGGTGGCGAAAGATAGGGTGAAAAATTCCTGTGGCAACGCGTGAAACAAATGATCATAAAATTTGGCCACATTAACACTGTAACAAGTAAAATGTGAGCTAGTTCGAGAATAGATTTCAGAGATAAAGACACCGTTTCAGTGGATGTAAAAAGGACCACAGGAAATTTCAAGCATATTCTGCTTACACGGTTGCTTTCTGTTACGTACAGTAAGTGTTGCTGAAATTTAGCAAATTGGCTGCGCTCTCTTTTAGATCGCCGCAACAATCGCCACTTCGTGTGCTGCCATGGCAACAAAAAGGCTTGTGAAGCATCTGACACCACTTGCTCTTATGATACTTCTGTCATGTGCGCTCTTCAAAGAAGGAAGAATGAAAGAATTTGGTGAGTTTGACTTTACATGTTGAACGTTGAGTTTGTGATTCTTGTACGCATTTACGTTTGTGGTGGGGACACTTCAGATTGGTTGACATCATTCTAATCTTTATGGTGCAGATTTAACACTATAGGACATGGAAATAGGTTTGTTCATTTTTCATATTGTGTGGAGTTGAATCTTTTCTCGGAAAGGTTTACAACACCAAATTCATCCAGTTGCAAAGCACGATCCCTTCAACAAAAGCAAAGTTTGAAAAAAACATAGAAAGCGAGCAATTACAAGTGGTTTGATTCTTGTTGGTAGTTTTTGAAACTGCATTATTAGAGTCTCATCCATTTTATTAATTTCGAATATTACTCCCCAATTGGAAGATGATTGGGGCTTCGGAAGTTCAGTGGTGTCTGCCTCGCAATTGACAGTTTATCTTGATCACGCAGGTACAGGTATGCCGCCCAAAGATAAGTTCAGGTGTCAGATCACCAAAATGGCACAATATATTGAAATAGGAGAATGATAGCCACAGACACGAACGCTATTTGATCTTTTGCAAGGACCCAAAAATTATTCGATCTGATTGTTCGAACGCACTGATACAGATATACTTCATTTATATTCGACTGAGCAGCGGCTGAAGTTCCTGACAAGTCTTTACCGGGATTTTTAAGTAAAGTTCCAGCGCTCAACCATCGAACCACGAGACCACGTATGAGATTCTCGTGATAGTCCCCAAGCAGGCTCTGGACCGGATTAACCACTGGGCACACCGGGCAATTGCCCGGGGCCTCGCGCTTTTGGAGGTCTCGCGCTTGAATATCAAAACACTCCTTTGCTTGATTTTCATGTTTTTGGGCTGTTCATCACGCGTCAAAATTGTAGAGATTTTTGATTGCTGCGTTTAGCATAGTATGGCCTACAGGTTAAGGGAACTGACGTTGCCATTTATCATTTTTGAGTGACTTGAACCAAACAGCACCACACTTTATGGGCTCCCATTCAGTGATTTCAAATAAATCCAGATTGCACACCAAAAAAACATATACGTACAATAAAAACCAAGAAACTTGTATTACGAGAAAAAATATATGAGTGTGCTTATTTGAATTAAAACGATAATCGAATACTGATTTAATTATACTGTAGCTCCTCTTTCAAATTTTCGCAAATATTAACGTAATTTGAACGAACTTTTTGTTACTCTAGAGCAGCTATGTCCAACCCGCGGCCCAGTCGAAGGTTTTGTGCGGTCCAGTTCAGGTGTTCTCTGTAGCACAAATATCCTACATACTGACAACCCGTCCTTATTTTTATAATCTTCAATTTGATATTTTAATGCAGATAGTCCTCAGTGCCACTTTATCACGTTTGTTACCATTGCAATTAGGGTTCGAACGATTTCAGTACGTTAGCTTAAGCTAAATTTAATTTGCTAAGATAAAAATAAGCTATTCAGTGTGCGGCCCTTATTAATATGCCATTCATTGTGCGGCCCTGGTCAAGACAGTAACATAATTTTTGGCTCTGTAAGCCATTTGGGTTGGACATAGCTGCTCTAGAGTGACGTGTTTCATAGATCTGGTAACATACTCCGATGTTGATATCTCTCACTAACTGTGGGAGTACATTTGTTATTATACTAGGAAATTTTGTGCAATCTTGAACTGCAGCGGTATCTAAAATCCCATAAAAATATGATCCCAATGCCTTCTGTTCTGCTTTAAATTGAAATTGTTTTTTAATTTGTATGCATTAGGAAACATTGAAATTTAAACAAGCAGTCCTAACACTTGTTTCACCAGTTTCTTCAGTTGGCGTAAGAACATTATATAAATAACCCTGACAATGATCTTATTTGAGGATATGAAACCGGTTGAACACGTTCTGCTTCATCCGATATGCGTACCTCACCTGATATGCGCATGCAAACACTGTAATATCAAGTTATCTTCACATTATTGAACACATTGAAGTTCCTGATGAATTTATCACGTCAAAAAATCCATATTTAATGCAAATTGTATTAATTAAACCTAGACGTCCAAGGTCGACTGAAAAAAGCAGATCTGGGTGGAAAAACCTCAGTGGGACCCCTGGTCATATGTGGAAAAACGCCTACATCCGTAATTTGAAGCAAACGTTTGAAGATTTATTGCCGTGTTATTGTTACGCAATAAAGACCAACAGTACAAGAAGCGAGAAAGTTTCGCAACATGCCAGTAGCAAAGGGAAGGGGTCAGCCGCAACATTATACGGTTTCCAGTTGTGTTCAGGGTTCAGGTTCAGGTAGCGAGCCTGGGGTTTTCCACAGCCCTGGGGCTTTCCCAACCTGTATTTTGATATTTTGTGTTTTTGATATTGTTTCATTTTTCTATAATTTTCATGTTTTTGATAATCTCTGATGTTATTTTTATTTTTTTTTGTTTCTTTTGTTTGGTATTTTTTGTGTATGTTTTTTCCTGTTTTTCAATATTTCAATAAGTTTTTTATTTTGTTAATATTTTTGCATTATGGTAATATTTTTGATATTCTCACGTTAATATTTTCAATTTTTAATTTCATATTTTTGAGAAAGCTTGCAACAAGTCACCACACCGCTCCAACTGTGGCGAAAAGGAGTGTCACGTTTTAATCCGACAAGCAAATATACCACCTGTCCTTGCGTTATGGAAATATTTTTTTCATATCATCACGTTAATATCTTCATTTTCATTATTAATTTCATATTTTTGGTAACTTGTTACTTGGAGGTTTTGTCTAAGCTGGCCACTTCATACTCTAACCCATCACTGATTGTCAAAGGCCAAGGCGCGCCAGGACATGCCACGTTTTGATCCGATAAGCAAATATTCAGGCAACCGGCCAAGATCGCCTCATTTGAACACCATTCGATGACCAGGTGGATGTTAGTATCAAAGCAAAACTCATTCTAAACATGCTAACTTCATCAGTTCTTTTGCGTAGCATTCTTCTTTGAACGTTTATCGTGTTTTAGCAATAGCAAACAAAAAATTACTCATTACGGTTGCTTTAACGTAAAGCACGAAACACTTTACAGCTAATCGTTAATCGGGTTTACATTTCGAATCTTACGACTGCTTTTAACGAAAGTAGCAACCATTGCAAAGCTCGAATGCTAGATACATATATCTCATTAGCAGTTTAAACTACCATTTCTTTCGAATGTTTATGCTTTCTGTAAGTTTTGTTTTTCCTTTGTGTGGTCGCACTTCGCTTAATAACTAACTATCTCAACCATTGCATAGCCTATGATGATGTTGCACAATCTAACCACACCACTGCACCCATCTGTAACTAACCCCGTTGTGTAAAGGCATAC
>JGI24022J15233_10010829_pt1 | contig 10367 bp, 6 predicted proteins | sample Ectturendosymbi2_FD_15233 | JGI IMG/M metagenome (IMG submission 15233)
GCCTTTGACCATGCTTGGGTTTGTCGTTAGATACTCGAGTTTTGTTTTCTTTTTATGAAAAACAGCATTTAATATGTACAGACCAAAATGTGTCTGCTACATCCTTGACTAGCATGGCACTGATAGTTTTAGCCAGTTCCTTTAACTATACTTCTCTGACTGTGTGTTTCTCAGTCAGCGTATGCTTCCTAACAAAGTGCCTTTCTAAGCGAAGATTTTGTTGTAGGACATTCATTGCTTCAATTCAAACACAACCACAAGAGCAATCTTTTCCTATATTTAACTCTACATCCTCTTCCTCAAATTTGCGTTTTCTTGAATCCACATTTACCTCTCTTTATACGCTATGTTTTACTTTATTTTGCAACTCTAAACTAAGAACTGGGAAAATTTTGTCCTTCACTTCTCACTGCCACCATTGAGAAAAACAGTAGGTTTTGCTTGAGATATGCTCACTTCGGCCTAATGCTCTGTCACAGTACAATGGCTGGGCATGAAACTCGCCTTGAGTCTTTGGCGCGTAGGTAGAACGATTGTGCAGTGAAGTTTCTTCGTGTTACGTAGTCAACGCAGAGGCTGAAGTAGAGGCTTGAGCCAGGGGGAAACTGAGTTGAAGGAGGTCCGGTTTTTACATTTAGTTTGCCACTAGGGGCGGTTCGCATCCCTGTCCCTCTTCAGTTATGTCACTGAGTCAACACCTTTGTTGCTAGTAGACGAATAACTAATTTTGAAAATTTTTCAATATCAAGATAATGTAGCTAACAATAAAAAAGTATTTTCGTTAAAAATAGAAATTTTAACAGATTTTTCTTAAAGCAGCAGAAATTTTCAAAACAGCCGCAGGTTGGCCACCACTGAATTAGACCAGCAGTAGAGTTGAGAACATACAAATGAAAGCAAAGTAACAAACCATCTAAAGACCAGTCGTCCTTTGCAACAGAATAAATCTCTTCTACATCAACCGGGGAACCACATTTTCCGAAACCTCCTTTTATTCGTATATGAACAAATACGCCTGTAACACACGGCATAATGTCACAGTTTGCTTAGCGCTGCTTGTTTGCGTAATCAGAACTGGGAGCCACAGCTTGTGGGAATGACAAAAGTCATGGGCCCTGGGCCCTAAAATCAAGAGGTAAATTTTTATTTCTTAAGAAACAAACTTGGCAAAAATTCACATCTTTAGATCCCTTGGTTGGCCTTCTAACGTTTGTGGTTGGCAAGTTATGGCCAAAAATTCTATGATTAATTAATTAATCCCTTAGAAGGGATCAATTTGACAAACTGAGTCAAACGATACCAGACTTTCTAAAACACTCAGTTGTGGCTCTACAAGACAACGTTAGTTGTAAAGCGCCATCAAAATACCATGAAAGGATGATTAGCATAATTAGTATTAGGTTCCTCACGAGCTGTGAGACCTTGCTGCTGTTTCCAAGTGGTAATGGTATTGTTAGGCTGTGTTGCATGTGCTTTGTTCACCAACGCAAGATTAACTTGTTAATTTCGCTTGTGTTTGGGCCAAACTAATAACGATTACGCTAAGTATAGTGTGCAAAGAAAAACTTGCAGAGATAGACACACGCACCTCTGTCGCAAAAGGCTGTAGCGGACCTGCGGGAATGCTGCATACAAAATATTTTCTTCCATCCCAACTCAAGCTGGTTGATGTTGAGCCTCAAGACGGAGTTGGTCGGATCCTCTTTCGATGCCGTGTAACCGCCGATCAAATAAAGAAATGCATCTATTTCAACGACACATGCTTCGTATCTGGGTTCCGAGCGTCGCTAGGAAACAAAACAATAACTTCTGTGAACATTGCGAACATGACAGCGTCAAAGTGAAAACCGTGGGGGTCTCCGGGATTATTTAGAGAAAACAAGCAAAAACCAAGATCAGTCGTCTTCTGCAATACCGTTTGTCACGATGGCCATACATTTCGGCTTCAATCTAACATTCAAAGTTTTTAAAATATTGCGGGCGATGACAACAAAAATATGTATCTGTAACAGCACAAGATTTACAACTATTGCAAATCGGAAACATAGAAAATTTTTGCAAGCTTAGGTCGGAGAGAAGACATAAGCTAAAAATCGCCAACCAAACGTCGTCGCTTGCAGAAGCGATCAACCACAACTTACCGATATGATTTCCTGGGAATCTGTGAACGTGTCAATCAATCGAAAAACGGTAAAATCTTGATTGCACGCGAGAACGCACTGCTTGCGATCTGAAGGAAAGAAGGCAATTCAAAACAAATCAACGGCATAAGATCTTGTTCACAAATCCAGTGATTGCCATTCATAGGCGTAGCCATGGCCCCTTTGGACCCCCTGGCCCCCCTAATTTTTTTGGAAAATATAGTCATTTTGTGCTTTTAGAGACGTTTTTCCAAACAAAATAGTGTTATTCGCCTAAAATCATACATTTTGTCCCCCCCTAAATGTTTTGGCCACCCCCAAATTTTTGGGCTGGCTACGTCACTGTTGCCATGAAGGGTGAAGACCAGGGTGGTGACAAAGATATTGACCGCTTTACCGCGGAGTGACCACACAACTGGAAACAGTTGCAGTGGGGCAATAATTGTCAAGCAAAACGACAAATCACCCAAAATGAGATTTTGCATTTATTATGTATACGTCATGCGATGTGCTGGTTGTCTATATGTGAGACCAAACCTCAACAATTTGGAAGAGAACATTTAGAACAGAACTGAAAGAGGGTTTGTTATCAAATCGCCTGAAAAACACTTTGTCATTAAATCGTCTTGCATTATTCCGTCTCTTTATCAACAAAATATCTAAACTCATCCCACTGTCGCATAGGCTTACACATTAACGTTATTTCAAAGAACTTCAACAGCAACTTCTATGCTTGTTGAACTACGAGGTAAGCTAAAATATCACCGTGTTTCGAAATTTGTGCATGCTAAAAACAGTTGCAAAACAAATTGCATGGCTGATAAGAATAAGTTGTTCGTAATGCGTTGTCAATCATTTACGCAAAATGAACGCACCAACGACGATAGAGAAACACAGCATCCCTGCAAGAAAAACAGTGTGCACCTGGTCGCTCTGGCTCTAGAAACTTTAGATTGCTCATCGCATTCATCACTTTGTGGTTACTGGATGGATTGTTTCGGACCAATTCCTGCCATCAAAGATTCAGAATAGGACAAGGTGCTGTCGGTAAACCAGCCTCAATCTATTTGAATAATCCTTCCACTTAATCTCACGATATTTTGACCATTGTCACTGGCGTTTACATTATCAGTATGTAGTTATTTTATCACGAATGCGATATTCTCAACAACACAAGTAATGAATTGAGTGGGTTTTAATTTTTGCTTCAGGTTTATCAATTTTTCTCTATACAGAAAGAACAGTCGAGCGCATCAGACCAGTTCTGATGGTTTCAAACATTGTGCCGAAACGCAATCAAAATTGTTTACGTGCAAAGCTGAAGCGATAACACTGCCAACATCGTTTACATACACCGTTAACTGCAAACGTTTCGTAAGATGTTCATACCTCATTTGCTATTGTTCCTGTAATGAAAGCTTTTCGAAAATGACAAACTTTTAATTGATCGAAAAGATCATCAAAGTAGTCCTTTCTTACTTCACCATCATATCTGGTCCACGTTACTAAGGCCTTGTACGCAGATTCCTCAAATTCAGCCTAAAATTATTTCACGTTATCTGAGAAGCAAAAGCAAGAAAAGAAACTACAGAGCGATTGACAATTTTTAAAGGTTTTCTACAGGTAGGCCTACGTGATCTGAGAAAGCCTACTAGGTATTTGGGCATTGGATTTCGAAAAACGAGTAACAAGCGAAATGACTTGAGCGATGTCAAGAAGGATCCCTTGGGAGTGTGGGTATAAAACGAAATTTGTTGCGCTTCAGTTACGTGATGGTAAAGAATTCTCAATAAACATGAATGTATAAACTTTGAAGCTATGAGAAACCACGTGCTATGATCTGAAATGTGAAGAATGTTTACTTTTCAGTTGTTTTAATGTTATCATTGTTGTTGTTGCACACGCATATTCTCACAGTCAATTGACCGTAAAGTCCTTCCAGATTTTAACACTCTTATCTCCCTATCTTCGTTTTCAACTTCTCCGACAGCAACTACTCTTGCAAGAACAAGGCACATTGAGTGCAAGCTGGGAGTGGGGACCAAAACAAATTCAAGTTTTCTACGTGATGCCAATGCCAGGATTTTATTTGGTTTCGTTGGTATGGATGGGCCGTGAAAAAGGGTGCACAAACTGAATGCCACACTTTCGCACGGTAGATGATGAAATGGATGCCGATTTTGCGCATTTGACCTAAGGTAACCTCGCGCGATGAAAACGCCGGAAACACCGCTGGTTTCTGCGTCAAGGCAGTAATTACGGTTCTGCCTGACATGACGCGGCTCGGATAAAACGCTGAGTTTATCCGTGAGTCGGCAGCCACCTCGTAGCGTAACAGACATGTTTAAGGGCTTGTATGCCAATGCTTTTCGGTTCGGCTCTCAGCTTTGGGAGTTTCGTTTTGGTAGTAGGTGTTGCACAAGTATGTGGCCCTGGGCGCCAACCGTTAGATGGTAGTATTTCGCTAAAGTTTTTATTGGAAACTAGACTACAATCCGAGTCTTTTGATACTTCGGATGACTTACTGACGTTTCGGGTTCAAACGTTATGATCTAAAGTAATAAAAATATTTGATTAATTAGCTAATTATATAATTAATTAATTTGTTTATTTTAGATCATAACTTTTGAACCAGAAACGCTAGAAAGTCGATCAAAGGCTCAGAAGTCTCGGTCTCAAGTCAAGTTTCCAACGGAAACTTCAGCGAAATACTTTGGCCTAGCGGTTGGGCCCTAGGCCAGGTAACATGAGCCAAAATGACCCCAAAACTACTTCACCTATGACGTCACTCACAAAAAATCCGCAACCCCCAACCAAAAAATTTTTTTCGAGTGCAGACCAGAAGACTGGCCGATCCGTTTGAGCCCTTGAACAGTTCTCTAGCGCAATCGGCGGAGGAGCTATGGCGTTGGTAAGGCATCCGAAAACTGCTGTTTTTGGGCCGAAATCTAGGTACGAATATATCGCACGCCGGCTCTCAAAGTGTTTGAGCGCTCTGTCAACCACACCCAAGGTAGAAACTTTGAGCAGGTGATCTTTGTGCAACACACACTTGTTTTACCCACGGCGGCGGCTTTTTAACGATGCATGATTTTTCGCTCTTCTGCCCGATTGGAGAATGCTTTTTAATGGATGTGATCTTGGCGATTTTTTCGCTGGATGCGTGCTGGGAGACTGTTTTACGGAAGCGCAAAGACGTTTTATCTTCTGCTTGAGGTGTACTTTGGTTGCTTTTTCACGGGCTGTGTTCTTGCAGATTTTTTATTCGTAAAGCTCCACCACATTTGTTGAAGTCCATACCCTACTTGACATTTTTCCATTCTATTCTCAGATGTTTTACATTCAAGCAAGCAGATTTTCACATCACTAGACTCTGAGTGCTTGTCGGTATCATTATAGCGACTACGCATCGCACCAGCGCAGAGGTCTCAAACACGCGGCCCGCGGGCCGCATGTGGCCCACGAGGGCTTTTTGTGCGGCCAGCGACGCTGTTTGGGAATTTTCAAATAATTAACATTTAGGTTGCCAAGTGCATCGAAAAAGATGCCGCGAAATAATTGAATCAAAGCTGAATGATACCCAGTGCGGTTTTCGTCCTGGCCGTAGCATTATAGACCACATTTCACTCTTCGGAAAATTTTTGAGAAATCTTGGCAGTATGCCAAAGACGTCTACATATGCTTTGTCGACTTCGAGAAAGCATACAACGGGGTTTCTCGTGAAAAGCTTTGGGGAGTGGTGTGGGAGTACGGTGTTGACGGCCGCCAGTTACTTGCCGTCAAGTCACTGTATTCCTGCTCCGAAACTTGTGTCCATGTCGGGAAAGTTAAATCACAACTGTTCACCGTTGGTGTTGGACTCGATAAGGGTGGTGTGTGCTGTCAAGGCTCCTTTTCATAGTCAAACTACATTAAGTGGATAGACAGTCACAGCCGAGTGGACGAAGATGTCACAGTTGGGAGCTGCAGGATCAACCGTTCACTTTTTACAGACAATTTGCTACTGCTAGCATCTTCTCAACAGATTTGCCTAATCAGCATGTACTCGATCGGTTTTCTGCTGCGTGCGACCGAGCCAGAATGAAAATCAGCACTAAACACACTGAGGTATTGTGTCTCCCCACAAACCGAAAGCAATGTATACTGCAAGTGAGCGACAATACACTGCAGCAGTTAGAGAAATTCAAGTACTTAGGGGTGGTAGCCTATTTATCAGTGACGGAAGGTGGAGCGAGGATATTGATGCACGGATTGGTAAAGCTAACGCAGTTCTGCGTGAGCTTGGTCGCTCTCTGGTCACAAAACGCTCTCTGGTCCCCCGTGTTCGAACCTAAGGTCGTTTGGGAGTAAATGTACTGTGTTGAAGAAAAAACTTACATCACTGTTGGGATTTTTCGGCGCCCCCCAGTGATTCGGCGCCCGGGGCATTGTTGCCCCCTCGTTTCGTCCCTAGTGTGACACTTCGCGACGAAGTGCGCAGCTGTGAAATTTGCAGAGCCCTGAATGTCGAACCACTTTCCCGAAGAGATCACAGCTACGTTAAGTCGGCATGTATCCAAAACGCTCCACGAAAGACTGGTGAGACAAGTCCTACTGGCTTAACCCACGGGAAAGCGGCCCAGAAGTCGTCCAAGGTCAAGGTAGAGTGACTGCATCTCCGACCTTGCTTGGTCCTACCTTGATGTAGAGCCAGCCGAACTACCTGAAATTGCTGTTGACCATAAGCTGTTCCAAGTCTTCCTAAGGCTGTTGCCCCGCGACCTCCCTAGAGGAAAAGCGGGCATGGAAATGAATAACATTTACGTTATTCAGTTTATTCACCGGAGTTTAAAGTGCTCAGCTGGTGAAGGACGAATTTTCTTAGACAGTTAGAATTGATTAATACCAACGTAGAGACGGATAGAAATGATTTGCCTATTGTTCATGAAATCTTTTCGCAGGAAATAAGATGTAAAATCTGTTTCTAGTAAGTTCAGGTACCGCTATTTTTGCGTCAGCGTCATAATGCGGCCCGCGGGTTACCTCACAAGTCCTTATTTGGCCCAAGAAGCAATTTGAGTTTGGGACCCCTGCACTAGCGTAACATATGTTTGTTTCTAAACCTACTTTGTGCTGGCTGATCTCTTCCACTGGCCCCATAACAATTGCAGACACCACCGTTTCGTCAGCATTTCTCGGGTTATTCAAAAATATGGTTTGATCGCTGTTTAGTCAGAAATGCAGCAATGCTCTTTGTATCAGATGGTCACCGAGCACAAACCCTAACCTTGAACTGCAAACATCTTTCTCATGCACAAAAAACTTCATATAAGTAATCTATAAACGAAAGATCATTTATTTTAATGCGCTTTAACTTGGTGCTAACGAGCTAAACTGTCAAGTAACATCTGCACTAAGGTGCAAGGAAAATAATTGTGAATGCTGCAGCATTAAATACCATTCTAGTTTGATTGACAAACTTTTTGCCTGCATGAAAGAAGGTATTTGTACGATTAAAACAAAATACTCAGTATTATACATTAAATCAAGTCTTTTCTGCCACTTGACGGATTAGACCTAACAACAGTTTGGAACTGTACTTTCAGAACAACACCGTATTTATTCGATTGTAAGCCGCGGTTTATAAAGCTTTTTTTCCATCAAGTCGTGCGGCTTACAAAGAAGGGCGGCTTACAATCGAGGGCGACTTAATTTTTTTTCTTCAGTTTATCGAAAGGGCGCCCAGTCTTTCCTTGGCTGCATTTTGTTGACCAAACTCTTTTTGCATTATGTTTCCTCTCTTCAGCATCACGTGCACACGTGTTTACTCCGTCACACGAGGGATTATGATGATCAGAAGGCAGTGGTTGTGGTGTAAGCATCATCACCACGGTTGCCAATTAAACGCAAAACGTGCTATACATGAAAGTATCTCAGAGGCTTAGGTAACCTACATGTTCAAGTGCAGCTTTCAACCAAGGACGGCCAAGAATCGAACAAATACATTACGGTTCAATCGCACGCTTATCAAATTATGACGTCACAACAGCGGCACTGACAGGCTGTCCCACTCGCTACCAAACCGTTGTGGCAGATGCAATTGCAATGTCTTGTCACTGACGGGGTAACAATAATATAACAACGGCGCAACAAGTACTGCACAATGCAGCACTAAACGTTTAAATTCCTGTTTCTGCGAACACATAAAACGCTTTGAAAACCCCTGGTTAAGAAACATTGTATAAGTTTAAAAAAAAACTTTTAAGCTCTAAGCTTCATTTTGTTTGCGGGAACCAACCAATGACTAAAATAGGAAAGTGCATAAATCAACTAAAAAATCAAAAACTTTAGCAAAAAACAAAACCAATACCGATTCGATTGACAGACTTGCAGTTTCATTTCTCAACTGAAAAATGCATTCGATTTTTGACGACTCCAGATGAAGAAAGTCTTTCTGTTCACAAATCCTGCTCAGGTTTGTGACAATAAACTTGCTGCAAACTTTTTCGAGTTTGTTTGCGTTGTATATTTGAGAGGCAATCCAACTTTTGATGCAATTTTCAACCGAGATGATTTTTGTCAAAAACAGTGAGCAGAATTCCACCAATTCTTGACAAAAAGGATGAAAATTTAGCTCCCTGAGTGACGCCATCACACGACAAACGTGAATATAAAAAAGTTAAGAAACGCTGAGCCAAAAAAGTTGAGGATTTTTCAAAATGCTCCACGTTATCCGTATATAAATTACTGCCCTCAAGATAATGGTTTACGAATAATCTATCATTTTTCAACGTAAGCTTGCGTACACGCATGGCAAATTTGAAAACAAATTATATTTGAAAAAGTTTAGAAATTCGCATTTAAGAAAAGACGAAAAGTCTGTTCGAAATCCCGAATGTGCGGCCATGTAAAAGAATTTAACTACAGTAAGTAAGTAAAAGCGAAGCCTCAACATCGACTTGTTGTGTGTATTGTAATGTTTTGCAAAGTTCATATGCAATTACTATTGACATCAATTTGCAGTTACACGAATTTCATTTATTGGAGTACCAGAGTTTAAATAACCATTCAATCTGCATTGCAAGCAATACGGGTTTAACCATTGGTGCGGACGCATAATTCTTTAACAAAAAATAAAACCTATATATCACAGTCACTCACGTTATTTCAATGTCAATACAAACTATTTATGAAGCAAATCACTTACTTGGAACAGCCAAGTAATTCGCAGCAGCCATTAAGTCATAAACATTACTGTCAGAGATAGTGACTTCACCAATGTAAATAAACGAAAGGACGAGTTCCAACTCAGCAGCCGCCACTCCCCTAATTTCGATGGAATCCTGATACTTCTCAAGCATCTGAAACAAACCAAGGTTTGTTTCGCGTGATTTTACGCTCAGGGCGTGAATTCCACGCCAGCTCAAGACTTAACTTTGCATTTCGCTTCGGTCTCGCCCAAGCACGCCTTCATGGTCGCTTTGTTTCAGAACAAACCAAGCATAACAGAAAATTTACATTATAAAAAGCAGCCCAGAAATTCTGAAACGACGATCATCGAAAAACAGCTAGTCTATACTTTGAAAGTTTTGTGGAGTGAACACATTAACACAATGCTTCGCTGTGACTGTGGTACACGGCAAAACCAATTAGTTAATGCAACATGACTGCGCACGTCCCGTCACAAAACTGCCAATGACCCAGGAAAGGAATTTCGTGGCCAAAACATAAGAAGCTCGTCGCAGAAATGAAATGATAAATGCAGGATACTTCGAACAACTATATCTTCTCATTTCATTCATTTTCACATCCTCTTTCAGTCTGGAGAGCGTTGCAGGGGCAACTCACGATTTTCAGCAATCTCTGGTAGTTTTGCTGGCTTCACATCATAAGGGGGCCAAGCTAAGCTGAAGAAGATGTGTAGTCATGCCACCTGGCCTTTAAACGACCTTTGAGCCGGTTTCCCGTGGGCGTACCCAAAACGGCTTGTCTCGCCAATCTTTCCTGGGACATTCTGGTCACGTGGTAAATACATAATCTACAGACGAAAATTAGGTACCGACTAAAAAAGCCAGGACCCAAGATTATTTTGATTTGTACAGAGTCGGGAACTACACTGGGTGTCATGTTGAATTGCTTGCTGTTTTTTTTTCTTTCTAACTGTTTCCACTTATTCCTGATGATGGCTTACGCATAAGCCGAAACGTCGAATAAAATAATGTTTTCGATTATTGTGGCTGTTTTGTT
>JGI24022J15233_10010831_pt1 | contig 10366 bp, 7 predicted proteins | sample Ectturendosymbi2_FD_15233 | JGI IMG/M metagenome (IMG submission 15233)
TACAATCCGAGTCTTTTGATACTTTGGATGACCTGCTGGGGTTTCGGGTTCAAAAGTTATGATGTAAGTTAGTAAAAATATTTGACTAATTAGCTAAGTAGATAATTAATTTGTTTGTTTATTTTAAATCATAAGTTTTGAACCAGTCTTTTCTAATTAGGTTCATTTTTGTGGGGAATTTGTGGCTTACAATTTGCAGAATTGAATTGGGATGCCACACATTTTCTGTGTGAGAAATGTTTTTTTCAAACTTGCATTTGTCTTTGGGCCATTTGTTTTGATGTTCCCAGATGGTATTGAAACTTTTGAAAAAGTATTGAATTTTGAATTCAGTTTATAAGATCTTTAAAAAAGTACTGAATTTGGCCAAAATGTATATTAGGCAGGGGCAACTCCAGGTTAACAGGTGCCACTTGGTCTCATCACATGATTTATACTGACTGACACTAAAATTCCCATTTTCTCATTCTGGTTGGCACTATCATTGCCCTGTGATGTTTGTTAGGTAACAATAAATGAGAAGTTCTCATGAGAGCTTGTCCATTGTTGTGTAATGAATGCCACAGAACTTCAATGTTCTATGCAAATCCATTGCTTCAAAAAGCATTCAATCTGATATGAATAATATTTTGAAAAATATTAACACCTTCCTTGCTGGGACATTTCTTGTGTCACTTAGCAACTCCATGATTCGCCAGGTGATTAAGCTAGAGATCTGTTCAAACGCTTAAATGATGCAGTGAGACTTCTAGTTTGGATTTTAAAAATTTTGGAAGTTTTGGGTTTTGTTTTTTTGTGGGTGATGTCGTAAATTGGGTAGGTTTAGGCCTTTTTGACTGAGGTCATCGGGCCCTGGGCCCCAACCGCAAGAGCGAATTTTTTGACTCAAGTTTTTTTTGTGGAAACTACGCTACAATCTGAGCCTTTAGAGCCCTTGATCAGCATTCTAGTATTTCTGGTCCCAAAAGTATGGCCCNAAAACTAAATTTTTGGTGAAAAATCAGATCCTATAAAACATAACCTTGGCCATTTTGGCTGAAAGCCATAACTCATCAGCTGATTGAGCTAGAGAGCTGTTCAAACCCTCTGAAGACTTGGAAAGTCCTTCAGTTTCAATTAAAAAATATAGGAAGTTTGAGATTTCTATCTTTTGCCGGTGACATCATAATTGGGATAGGTTTAGAGTTTTTTTCAAAAACTTGCCTTTAAGCAAAGGCTTTGTAGGTCTAACCATTAAGCACTAGCATAATAACTGAGTAATTCAAGCTTGAATAGCAGTTTGTGAGTGAAAAATTTTGCTGTGTCAGTAAACCAGCTACTAACATCAGCAATAACCTCACATTCTTTGTTGACTGCTTGCCGGAGAAGTTAGCAAAGCGGGGCACTTGATTTGTGGCTTTGAATTCACAGCATTGAATTGTTGGGATGCCATCAAACGTACAGTCATTGAATGGATCTTAGTGAAAAAAATTGTTGTCCTCTGCTTGCTTGGTCATACGTCTTTGCTTCAGCCTGTTCATCTTTACAAATGGGTTTGCACTTCCACTGTTTTGCCAACCTTTAGAAAGTGTTGAAAAGCAATGCACAGTGAACTGTTGCTCATTACTTCGTTTTTGTAATACTTGTCAGTTGAAATCCTATAAAAGCAATTATTGTGAAAATATGGAGCAGGGTGCATGTACTAAGAAAACATCGGTACTGCAAGGAATATGAAGGATAATTAGCTTCCTAAGTTGGACAGTTTCAGCAAGCTGGATTAAAGCGTAATGGGGCATATGTGGCATGCAGGTCCTAATTTGCTCATCCCTGAGCACTTTCAATTAGTTTCAATATATCTTAAAAACATCCTGTTCACTTATTTGTTACATTATCAAATCTGTTAAGTGAAAAAAATTAACAGTAGTAAAGTAAGGAAAATTTTAGAGCCTGCCAGAATTAACTCACTTCTGGCCAGAATTAGAAAAAGAATCTGAATTTCTAACTGAAACAGAATTCCAGTAAGTCCCAAGTCACCAGTTCACAGAACAATTATTTGCATGTTTACTGATCTGCTTTCAGCATACTTGCATTTCAAAACTATATTTGTTACTAAAGTGTCATGCCAGAAACTTATGAAGTGCTGTGCAAACCCTTTTCCTTATTTAATTTTTTGGTGAAATGGTGAAAATATGAATATTTCACTGATGCATGAATTGGCATTCTAGAGTTGGCAATTTTTTAAGGCATCAAAGTTCTTTGACACCACAAATTGATGGCATCATAATCTACTTTAATAAATTATAAAACATAACAAAAGGAAAAATTTTGCTATTCTCATTGCGTTTTTCTCTCTTCGCCACTAAATATTAGTAAATAAGGGAAACACTTTGTTACAAGAAACCAGTGGGAAACTTGCTTGAAAAAGCTGAGCGTGCAAACTATGCATCAACAACAAGTAAGCATGCTGTGCAAGCGATGAACCTGCTGAGTGGTACAGCGAGTTGAGCATGCTCCACAAAAACTGGTAGGCTGGGTTCAATTTCTTGTTGGGTCATACCAAAAACGAAAAAACAGTCTTTGCAGCCTGTCCAGTCTCATTAGGCATTGATAGGTAGACACAAGGAAAAAGGTTACATGTGGCGCTGTCACTGACTTGCCACCAATGTAGCATTTGCTATTGAAGTAGCTGTGTTGCCCCCTGGTGCTGTGGTGCAAGCAAAGATATGGACTGGACCACTCATGAAACTCAAAGGAGTATAATGAATTTGAACCATTGACAGCAATTGGCAAAATTTGCAGGTGTGTCACACTTGCCTGCATTGTGACATGTTTGACTATTACTTCATATGTATATCAGATGCTGCACCTGGCGATGTGGAAAGTCTCTTTACTCGAAAACTTCAGCAGTGCTGTGTTGTGTTTGATTTTGTTACGGACCCTCTAAGTGACCTTAAGTGGAAAGAAATTAAACGAGGAGCATTAAATGAAATGGTGGAGTACATTACTCATAACCGTGGCGTTATTACAGAGCCAATCTATCCAGAAGCTGTTCATATGGTGAGCATATTTGTGTACAGTTAACCTTTTAATGATATGCCATACAAGTTCTCTAAAATGTTATGATAAAAGACTGATTTATATTCTTTTAGGCATGTGAAGGTTTCCTGATTTTGAATAAATATAAGTGATTCTAATTGAGATTCAAATTGATTGATTTTCATGAAAGGTTGTTTTTAATTGACCCTACTATAACTGCAATTTAGAATTCAGTGGTCAGCAACCTGCTTTGTACTGTAGACTATTTGAAGTGTCAAAATAAAATAATTCTATGTGCAGGTAAATTTAATGCAAATCCCCATAATGCTCCATCAGTGGAAGGCTTGAGCTTGTTTCATTACAACCAGATGGTCCTTCCTTGGGGTGATAGTAGATAATGACACACGCAGACTGCAGCGACACACACAGACTCCGCTTCACAAAGATATTTCATGTTTTGGGCTATAATTTATTTTTTTATTCGAACTGGTAACAATTCTATGCTGACCACAAGTGGTTGCTAACCCTAACTGTAGATAATCTGGCAAAAACGTTTCAATATGGACAACTGTGAATTATGCATTTGCGATCGATGCACCTTTTCCTGCAAGTGACATCTTACCATAAATTGATTACTGCTGTGTTGCAATATGGCTTCTATGACTGCTTTTTAGTTTGCGGTGAACACATTTCGATCATTGCCTCCATCATCAAATCCATCTGGTGCTGAATTTGACCCTGAGGAAGATGAACCAACTTTGGAAGCTTCATGGCCACATATACAGGTCTGTTTAGCTGCTTGATGTATGATCTTATTTCATTTGGTTGAAATGTGATCCAAGTAAAACAGGTGACTAAAACTCAAAGTAAGTGCTAACTTTCGTCTGGGCTTGCCTGAGGTGCAAACTACATCCAATCATCCAAAGCTATCACTCCTTCATATGGTGATATTGATACACTACCATTTAGTATTTACAATTCCTCAGCCAACATTCGTTTGGCATAGATGTTGTGAATTTTTGTCATGGCATATTGCTAGGTGCTTTATCAACCTGCTGTGCCTTTCTGTTAACAGGATTTTCATGATAGGGTTCACAAAAACAAATATTTTTTTCTTTAGTAACTCTGCTTGTACTTTGACACTTCACTGATTGAAAGTAAAGATTTTGCCAAATTTTTGTTTTAATGTTTGAATCTTGTTTTTTACTCATACTTTTCAATGCCTGCCAACATATTTTTTCAATTAGAAGGACCAAGACAGCAGCGGGCCCGCAACCAAGAGGCTGTTTTTTTTCGCTGAGACATTTTGGTCATTTGTCTCACCGTTGTATTAGAACTCGCCGTAACGGTGTTCATTAGCGTATTGTTTCAAACATTCTGACCAAAATGACTGAATTTTTGTGGGAGTCATTTCAAAACAAATTTCAATCTATGACCAAAAAAACAGCCAGGAGTAGGTGGGCATCCGGGGAACCCCCCCTGAAATAATCAAAATCACGTTTAGTTGTTAGGCGCTAGTTACTACCATACATATATTTGGTTAGCATATCGTTTATTGTGTCAACAAAAATCTGAGAAAATCAGCCTAGACATCCCAGGCAGTTTGTCGTGGAATGTCCAATGTCCATATATGCAAAAACGATGTTTTAGCTTCAAACCACTTGAATAGATGATCGAGCTATTTAACTTGTTACATTTTCGGTACTAAAAATGTTTCTGTGCGGCATTAATTTTGACACTTGCTTTTATTTGTTCTATGCAAAATCTGGAAAAGGCTTGACTTTTTGAGAAAACGTTCATATGTGGACATTCCACAATTCTGGAAAAGGCTTGACTTTATTGAGAAAACGTACATATAGAAATTTAATTCAGCTTGTCACTAAATGCATGCCACATGCGCTATTTTAAAATCTCTGAAAAAAACGTGCTTTACCAATCTGAAGCGTTAACTGCATTTCTTAGTTTTTCATGATTTCAAATGTGATGAGAGAAAAATATTGAATGTGGTGGAGCGCAGTCAATTTTAAAATTAGGGATGGCCAAATGTCATTGTTTATAGAAATCATTTGATTGTGTAGGTTGAGATGGAATGTCGAGTAGCTTATCCTTATTACTTGGAGTTTCAAAGCGCCTGAACCTCGCATTTTATTTTACGTGCTTCTTGGCGATTGTTAAGTCAAGTATACCAACGTAGGAAGGAGACGTGCTGCGCAAGCGATGTTATTGATTTACGCTTAAATTTTGCGTGGTGTACTTTGGATTACGCAGTAATGCACAGCTTACTTCTCCACCAGCTTTGCCTCTCGGAAGAATCACGGGGGGAGCATCCCTGGGACGTTTCAATATACATCGTGATTTTCAGCAAACTCTATCTTTGCTGGCTCTGCACCAAGATGGGACCAATCCAAGTCGAGATGTAGTCATGCCGCTTGGTCCTGGGTCAGTTTCCTGTTAATGTAGCCAGTAAGACTCGCCTCGCCAGCTGACAGCCTTTTTTGGGGCATTCTGGTCACGTGGACGAACCATTGTAACTGAATCTCTCTATCCAGGGAAGTTGCTCAAAAGTTGGGGCTTTGCGAATCTCACAGTTGCGCACTTTGTCGCGAAATGTCACCTACTCAACTCTTCGCGAAATCCCACCTGTGCCGCTCGTACTTGAGACAGCAACCTTTCAGTCATTGCCCAAGATTGATGACCATAGGTGAGGATCGAAACAAAGACCGATTTAAAACTTGACATCTTTGCGGTGTAAATCCCGTTCTGTGACCACGCAATGACAAGGTTCACGCAATACTGTGTTTAATTTACCAATCCGTGTGTCGTTCACCTTGTTCTGCCTTCCGTCATCGTAAATACAACCCCGAGGTACCAGAACTTCTCGACTTACAGCAGTGTATTGCCGCTTACTTGCAGCGTACACTGGGTTTAGATTCTAGCGCGACATAATATGCTTTGGGCCTTCGGGTGCTCATTTTCATTCCCGTTTGATGGCACGCAGCTATAAACCAATCAAGTGCATGTTGAAGACCCTGTTCAGAGGATGCAAGTAGTGCCAGATCGTCCACAAACAGCAAACAGTTGATTCTGTGCTTCTCAACCGTGACAACCTCGTCTACTCGGCTGTGACTCTCTATCCAATTCATATAGGCGACGAAGAGTGGTGACCCTTCGTCGGAGTCTAACTCACTCATTATGAACGATTGTGATGTGTCTTTACCATAGCGGCACTTAGATAACATTTCAACGTTTTTTTGTTCCTTGCAACCTTAGTTGACTCGCGCTTCTGAAAATTCTGATGGAATATTATTGTTTTAAGGCAGGGGTGGGGAACCTGCGGCCCGTGCGAACATTTGATATGGTCCCGATCAGTTTTTACCCAATTTATAGTACAACATCTTGTCAAAACGACGTTCTGTAATAATCAGGTACTTGATAGTATGTCAAGAGAAGCCTCTATCCCTCATAGTTTGACATAGGCAGAGTTATTGGATAAAATCGATTGTTTTCTGCGGCCCGCCAGCGACGATCCATCATTTTTGCGGTTCGTTATAGCAAGAAGGTTCCCCACCCCTGTGTTAAGGGCACGGTGCTCATGTATAATTATTGTATTAAGTATTGTATTTCGAATACTTTGGGAATTTTTTTAAATTTGTAACGTGAAGGTCACCAGAGACCCTGATTGAATGGATGGCTTCCAGTTATTTTTCAACTTCTGTAGATTTTTTGCTTGTCCTAAGGACATTTGTATGGATTTTAATCATTACAGCTTTTGCCAGGGTTTGATCGTGCGCTGTTGTTTTTGTTTTTTAAACATAAGAAATAGTATTTATGTTACGGCTTTTCAAAGAAATTAATGTCACAAGGTTGATTTTGTTTTGTGAAATAAAAAATTGTTTTTTGTAAAACTGCATTGTCGGATAACCTTTTTCAAGTTTATTTTAATAACCAAATGCTTTTTATGGTCTTAAGTTTGCAACTTTGTTCGTCGTTGCCACTGTCAGGATAGATGCATGGAATTGTAGAACCAAGCATCGTGGCAGAAAACAAAAGCGATTCAGTGTTGGGTCGAAGTCCGGTAGCCGTGAAGCTTTTGACGCTTTCGAGATTGCTCGTTGCCTTGAATGCCTTAATGTCATTCATATTGATTGTTTTGTGTCGTGGCACAAGCGCATTAGTTGATAGATTCAGATTGAAATATCCTGCAAACTGTTTTTCGCAGTCAGAAATATAACATCTTACAGTATGCTTCATGGGGTGGTTTTTGCGTACCCACCCTTGACATTATTTGCGGATATGCCAAACGGCTTGTTCCTTTTCAGCTGATCTATGAATTCTTTTTGCGGTTTCTTGAATCTCCCGATTTCCAGCCTCACATTGCCAAGAAGTACATTGACCAGAAGTTTGTTTTGGAGGTTCGTTGTTGACGTTTGTCGTTTGTGTTGGTAGCAACAAAGCCAAAATAAAGACAAAGACTAATTGCACCCATTTTTTTCAGTTGTTGAATCTCTTCGACAGCGAAGACCCCCGTGAAAGAGATTTTCTCAAAACGACTCTACATAGAATATACGGAAAATTTCTGGGGCTCAGAGCTCACATCAGAAAGCACATCAACAATATTTTTTACAAGTCTGTAGCTTGTTTGTGTAATTTCTTGCAGAAATCCTTCAGTTATGTAATCGTATACGTTTATTTATGATTTGCCAGGTTTATATATGAAACAGAAAGACACAACGGTATTGCGGAGTTGCTGGAAATACTTGGAAGGTAGATGTTTTATCGAAGTCTTGTTAACATTCGCTATAGATTCACGGGCGCTAAGCAACAATTGACCCCATTTGGATTAGTTTGTTCCGCCAAATTTATTGCTAGAAGTATTGCGATCGCTGCCCATGTAATACTCTCAGCTGTAGTCACAATAGTGAAGTGTTATAGAAACTTTCATTTATTTCGACTGCACTGTGAACTTAGTCGCCATTAAACCATTCAAGACCTTGCAGTCTTTGGCGAAGAGATTAACACAATTAGTACGATGTTCATGACAGCACGTCGAAATCATGCAAAAAAGGAAGCAAAAATCTATCGAAAGTCATCACCTTGAAGTGAAAAGTTGTCTGAACTTGTGTTTCAACATGTGTATTTCTCAATTTTTTCTTCACTTTGTCAATTTCAAAATCGCCGGTAGTTTCAGTCTGTCAGAAAAAATTTCAATTCCCCGTTTGATTGAAAAAAGAAAGCGGGTTGTTTAATTGCTGACTAAGTTTTTGTAGAAGATCCATGGGTTTTGCGGATTTACAACGAACACTGACGTTGCTTGTAGCGTATGCTGCCTGTAGTTCAGCGCTGTTCATACATATGTAAATATTGTTTTACATTATTACAGTCCATTAGTGTTATAAATCATCCGAAATTCGATTGCCCGTAAGGTCTTGTGGACACTCGCAGCAGTCTGGTGTTTGGTTTGTTTTTTTTGGTTATTCTTGAAAGACAATTTTTCAGTTGCGATTGTTGATAGATTGAAAAAGACATGATGGCAGTTTACTTGAACGCATCGGCTTTATAAAACCGGTTGTACTTCGCCAATTAAGCAAAAACCTAAAATGTCGAAAAATGCCCTTGTATTAATAGACACGCCGGTCTGTTTTTACGTAAGTACGGTTTTGCAATGTTCACTGCACTTTGAGAAATGTCAGTGGACATTTTTTATACCGCTGACTTCAACAACAAAAGCTTGAAGCAGCTGGGTGTTGTTGGCATTGGTCAACAACGCGCCCATGCTTTTGTCAAAGAGTGCTTTCTTGTATCACAGCATCATCAACGGTTTTGCTTTACCGCTGAAAGAAGAGCACAAGGTGTTTCTGGTACAAGTTCTCATACCGCTGCATAAAGCTCGATCCCTCACTGTGTACCATCCGCAGGTCAGCAGAAAATTATAATCAATGAGAAGGTGTCCGTGTAAACAGGACTAATATTTGCCGAGGCTTCGCGCTTATTTTACGCCTGTGTGTCAAACGTTGTACGGCGTTTGTAGCTTGTTTCGCTGCAATGTCACGCTGCTGTATTCGCACACGTTTGAAACGGTATGTATAAACACATTTTAAACGAGTTCCATTGTTTCTACGACGCAGTACATCTCTACTGTGACTTGATAAAGTGCATTGGCACAGCATTAAAATGTCTCTCCTGTTTTGTTGCAGCTTGCCTACTGTGTGGTACAGTTTTTGGAAAAAGATTCGACCCTCACCAAGCAGGTAATCACCCGTTCTTCTAGTGCGTGCTGCAGAGTAACTTTGCGTGAACGGTTTCGCGAGCGGTTTTTTATTCAAATAAGTTAAAGCTTAGGTGCCCACATACAAGGGCAGAACGGGGCGCTTGTTGCCATCCGAATGAATTATTGGTTCTGAAATATAGCAAAGTTTTGTGGCCAACTTGCCGCTTCTGTCAGGTTTGAGATATTTTGTGGAACGTTTATTTCAGAGATAAAAATAAAGAAGTTAAAAGTTTAGTTCAACACGCAGAAAATTACTTGGTAACTAAAATTATTTTTGTTTTTATTTTAGATTAACATTTCCAATTTAGTTTTCTCGGCATTTTTCGACTTGCGTTTATGCGCAGAACACATCGAATGGTCATTCCATTGGTTTGTGGCGATGGTTCGCTCAGCAGCATTTCCGACGTGTGTTTGCAGAAATTTGCTCGAATTCGGTCATATTGCGATATTGGCGGGCACTGACGTGACATTGTTTGGCAGGTGATCGATGGCCTTTTAAAATTTTGGCCGAAAGTGCACAGTCCCAAGGAAGTCATGTTTCTCAACGAACTAGAAGAAATTCTTGACGTGATCGAACCGTCCGAGTTCACAAAAATCATGGTTCCGTTATTTAAAAAGCTGGCGCAGTGTGTTTCAAGCTCACACTTCCAGGTACAGTTTGAACTTCTTGGTAGTGAACTGCCATTGGCGAATTTTTTGGCAGTGGCACTTCGCAGTACCTGTAATGCCTACGTTTATCGTTCACCAATCTCTCGCAGCACTCTTGCAAGTTACTGATTGTTTTGACCATATTCGTTTTTCTGTTCGGCGAGTTTATGACTCTCCTAAATGCGTGTCTTCACTATCAGAACGCATCAGTTGCCAAGCATGGATCAAATACGCTCGGGCAGATCGCTGTTCGAACTTCAACTGACCTTGCCTCTGCCAAAGCGGGGAAAACCCCAAGTTGTGCAAACGTTTCGGTGCTCGTGCAACTCGTCGCGATCATGCAGCGGTGACGCGTCTTATTCGCTTTCCGCCATGTTGTGCTGCTGCGGTTTGGACTGGTTCTGCGTAAGGAAAAATCATGTGATAGTGCTGAGG
>JGI24022J15233_10010832_pt1 | contig 10366 bp, 10 predicted proteins | sample Ectturendosymbi2_FD_15233 | JGI IMG/M metagenome (IMG submission 15233)
GTGTCAGGCATTTCTGCTCTTGCTTACACAAATGGGGTATGGCCCTTTCTGCGGCTTGTGTGGTACAGAAGAACATACCGTTGACAATGTTGTCCTTCATTGTCCAATCTCTGACCGCTCTGCATGACCTAACAATTGAATGGCGGCTCAACACCTGTCCAAAGATCTAGTGCATCCTAGCAGTTGATTGAAATAACTTGCTCAAATGATGAAGAAGATCACTCCCCCATGGTGTGTGACAAGTAGTTTGTGGGATGCTCTGTGCTGTCAGGAGCACAACTACTGTACTTGCACAGTGATTGCTGCATTGGTGAAAAATCAATTGCAGTGCTACGTATGAAATTTTACCACCAATTAATGACAAGTGTGTCTTTGGTATGATCTTCCCAAGAACCAAACACTGCTTTCCAGCTTTGGTCACACCGGTCAACTCATTGGACTGCTTACCTGATATAATGTTGTGCATTCAAGAATTTACAATCTGTAAAAGAATAACTCTTTGGTTGCTGTTTGGCATTTTAATGATACTATTGTGCCAAAGAAAGAATTGATAAGAAAAAGGAAGGGAATACCACCTTGATGCAAAGTACACATACCTGGATTACATGTCAAGTACAAACCAGTACCAGGTTCAACAGAGTCTGAGCTTCCTAAAGGTTCATATATCGTAGACAAGACACCTGTTCCAAAAGGTTTAGGACATCCAAATTCGACTGCACATCTGTATTGAAATATATATAGAGTTGTAATATAACCTGTTTTACGGTAGCATGCACAATAAGTATCACCCATTTCATTGAAAATAATATCAAGATTGGTGCAACATAAAAGCTCAACTGTTCTTTTTGTGGTGACCACAGAAAGATAAAATGAACAAACAAACTAACAAAACACCTTCACAAGAACAACAATTCATTACAATATGAAAAACAGTGCTCATGATTCCTTTCTCTACTTCATGATTGATTCACCTCAGAATCATTTATAAGAATGAAATGCAGTATACACAAACATTTATAATCTGCTCAGACTATTCTGAAGTAGTCTAGACAAATTAATAAGACAGAAAAATCAATGTTAACATCCAGTTTTTTTGAGCAAAAACTACTGTAAGTATGGAGTTGTTGATTGCAAGTTCATGTTTATGCAAATAATTAAAATTGTGACACATTCGTTTGAAAGTAGCTTGGTTTGGATGTAGCTCAGGTTTCTGACAATAATCCAGTGCAAAAGGAAACAACAAAGCTGCATGACTAAGTAATGTAAAAATTTAATAAGACAATAACTTAAAAGATAAAAAAAATGTCTTACACAGGAATAGATTGACTCCAAATGCCTTCATCTTTGCAAAATGCTGTTGGAAGCCCATTTTTAAGAACATAACCTGCTGGACAAAAAAATTTACAGGATGATCCAGGTAACTGCAGTGTGTATGCACATTGTTCAGATGTTGCTATCTTTTTTTCTCCACTTAATACAAGCTGCAAGTCATGTGTGGCAAGATATGGTGCAGATGATAAAACTGGACAGGATGCTGCAATGAAGAGCACATAATAAAGTAAATAAGCATGAAGAGATCTGTAACTTATTTTACATGCCACGTCTAAAAATTGATATGAACAAAGCAGACCAAACCAATTAGGACTTTAAACTTGAATAAAAAACTGAACTTGCATAAGCAAGCACTGCAGTTATTATTGGTAAAAGGTCATGGCTAATTTGGGTAGTATTTTCTGAAATTTGGTTTCATGCAACACTGACGAAATAACAGCTGAGAAATTCTATGAGTAAATGCTTTTAGAAACAAGGTGTATCAGTAATTTAAAACTATGTTTTGAGCAGAAAAGTGTATACTCTTTATGGGACTGGTAACCTTTGCTAGATTCAATTTTTGCATGTGTAAGGAAAGTTTCAAACTAACCAATTTGGTTATAATTTCAACAACTAATGATACTAATTCAAGATATGAATGCATGTTATAACATAAACAATTATGACATGGGTATTAAAATGTTTAGCACCTTCCCTGCTGGTTGGTGAAGTGACATGCCAAACGTTCCCTACTGGTATGTTTTTTGGCAAGTGTCTTCAAAATTTTCACAAGTCACCTTTGGAAGGTGGGCAAAGCACAAAATTTTACACTACCGTCATCTGGGAAGCATGTGAGCCCAAGAGTCAGTCGAGTGCCAATTTGCATATACCTTTTGCTTATGCAATTTACAGTGCTTTAAAATATCATGCAATTTTTAAATATAACATCCTTACGAGATATGCTATATTCATTGCTGTTCACAATGCACACAAAAACCAAACATACCAACGGTCTCAATGGAACTGCATTTTGGTGAGATTTTTTTCATAAAAATTTTTAGCCTACCAACCGCTTCAATTTTGCCAACTTTCATGTACAAAGAAGCACAAACTTAAAAAATGCAAGGATAGGTGGAATGTCCATTTCTGGAAAGTTTGAAATCCATCAACGTCTGGTTGATGCTGTGTTTACTGCAAGTTTTGTTGCTTGTGAAAATCAAACCTTCCAATGTTCTCAATGAAGCTTCCTTTTCGTGATGTTTTTTTCTTTAGAAATAGCGTAGCAACTGCTTCAACATTGCCAAATTTCATGTGCAAACAAGCACCAAGTTGAATAAATACTGCAAGAGAGATATATTGCAATTTTTGCAAGAGAGATATATTGCAGCTTTTGAAAATCAAATCTACAAATGTTCTCAATGGAGCTGTTTTTTTATGAGATTTTTTTCTTGAGGATTTCTGGCCTAGCCATGTTCTGAATGATGCAGTGTTTCATGTGTAATCAAACACAAAAATGAAAACATGTTTAGATCAATGCTTGTTTATTTCGATTATATAAACTTACAATCAAATGCCAAGTAAGCTTTTTATTGACATCTGACAATTTTTCTTGGCTTTTTTGGCCAAGGTTGCTTTTATTGACCACTTTAGCCATGAATACCAGTGGTGAAAGTTGATTGTAGTATGTGATTTGTAGTTTGTTTTTTACCAACCTTTGGCATCCCGCTCTGACACTTCTGAGTTTGCGTTCACCGGAGGCAATCTCTGGCAACCTGCTGTGCAAGCAGGAGTTTGTACTGTTGGAGGCAACTGTTGGCATGGGATGAGATGTACGTATATATGTGTACACCGGCCAGCAAGCGATGACAAGGAAGTACAAATAAATGCGTACCCTGGTACTTGAATCTGTATCTGTAATTTTTGCATGTGTAAGGAAAGTTTATCAAACTAGCAAGTTTGGTTACAATTTCAACAACTAATGATAATAATTCAAGATATGAATGCATGTTACAACATAAACAATTACAAAATGGGTATTAAAAATATTAGTAAGAAATGAGTTTGTCATCATATATGCTTTGTGGGACCAGCTTAACAATATGAAGTACACTTACATAAACAGACTAAGTCAGTATCAGTCCAAGTTCCTTCATTGCAGGTGCGTGTCATTGATGCCACACTAGCAGGTCTGAAACCAACACCACATTCTTGAGTGCACCTAACACCAGAATACACAAAAGCATTTGAGCATGTTGAAGGAGTTACTGCTATATCTTTAGTGCTTGGCAATCCAGTGCAAAAACCTGAATGTTAAATAAAAAACAGCATTGAACATACAGCATATTGCAGAAGAGTTGATTACTTGCATAATTTGTAATTTTTTTGGAAACAAACCAACTGCAACAAATGACATAGGTCATCAACCATGAAAAATGTTATTTTAACACTTTTATTTTCACTGATGAAATATTACAGTATGTTCCAAACATTCTGTTTACATTCTGAGAATACTGTTACTCCAAACTACTAAATTTTCTATATAAATGACAGGCACACATATTAAAAGAGAAAAATACATCTTATATGCATGCATACCTCTGCATTGTGGCACACGAGCTGACCATAGATTTTGATCAAGGCAAAAAATAGTTTTGATTCCATCTAAAAAATTGCCTCTTTGGCATGAAAACACACATACTGCACCTTTTCTTGCTCTTATTACACAAGAAGAAGGAGATACACTCAGACCATAAGTCAATGAGATTCCTGGACAGTGCCCAAGACCTACATGCTGAAAGAATAGTATAGTCACAATGTAGCACTAAAGCACACAGAAACCTTCTCTATGTGGACATTGTTTCATCCAATAACATCGGTTTAGCAAGGTATCCTGATAATCAGAATCGAAAGAACAAAGAGCAAAATTCTTTCCGGAGCAAATGCCAACAATGTAAACAAAGGTGATGGACAATGCGCAGTACAGTATAACTTGCTGAAGCGAATATAGCAAAAGTATTTCGCTCATGTTCTTATTGGAAAACTAGTCTAAAATCTGAGTCTTTTGAGTATTTGATTGGCTAGGTAAAAGTATCCCAAGCTTTTTGATAAGGATGATAACCATGATAAAAATAACTAAACAATAATATTCAAAAACACTGACTAAGTAAGTTACTAAGTTCAACTACAATGAGTTTCATTCAATGGTATACTTTTACCTTGCAAAATTTAGGCAATTAGCTCACTATATTTTTCAAAACTTGAGAAACAATTTTTTGACACTAAAATACCTCTGCAATGCAAGCCACAACATCTCGATCCCATAAGCCAGTTTGCAAACAAGTGAGTGCAACTGATGACTCAATAACACTTGACAGACTGTATCCTGCTGCACATTGCAAGGTACAAACAGTACCTACAGCCGAGTCTTGTTCAGCACAAGTTCTAGGGAGCACTGTTGTTTGTGGTCCAACAAGGAGCAGGGGACACAGAGCTAGAACAAAAACATATGCCTGAAAATCGCTCATAGGAACAAATTTTTGTGAAAGAGCAGGCATTCATTTAAAATACATATACAAAGAGATGATAAAAGAAACACGCATTTCTGAAGGAATGACAGCTACAAAACACAATTTGCTGTAGGTTTTAACTTTTACTATATGTCAAATTTTTGACTTGACTTTTCACTGCTTAACTGCAAAGTAAAATTGAAAGTACACTAATTAGATGCTTCTAGCAATAAAAACAGTTGAAATGTGCAAACATGTAAGTCCTTGCCAAGTAATTGAGTATAATACAAATGAATCTATTTATTTGCACAGCCAATATACCAAGCATTTTTACGTGTTTAACCGGAATATGTGATTATCTGTATCAAACAAATATATGCAAGTTGAATGCTTAACTCTGCTTCTGATTTTTAGAACTGCAGGATACAAAAGTGCTTCNAGAAATTTCTGGCTGAGCATTACTTCTGTTTACATGTTTGTGGTCAAACACAAATTAATCTACATGTCAAACATTTGTTAACAAGAAAGATTATGTGAGTATCATCAAAGTAAGAACACACAGCTTCTCGTATCATACAAATATGAAATTAGGTGAAAACTTTGTTGTTTGTTTAATATTATCTTTGAGGATGGTGCCATGCATGCATTTGTTTACTTCAAAATTTGGATTTATGTTCATCCCTTGTAACTGAAATCATGGACCAATTATACCAAGTGCTGCACCTCTATGTTTTTGGGTGGAAGCTAAGCAACTGCTTTTAACACTGTCTGTGCAGTGCACTTTACACTTCTTTGAACTGAAATATGCAATAATGTGATATAAATCTACAAATGAAAACAAAAATGACATGTGAATATCTAGTTTATGCAATTAAACGCTGTGTGATTAAGCAGACTATTTTCTTCATCTATGAATGGTTTTTGTGTGGGATCCCAGAATCTTATTTGTTAGAGTGATTAATGCTTTTAACTGATAAGATATGCCCTTACCAGGTAATGATAGTTTCTTGCTAAATTTTGAAGAATGGATTGAGATGAGCGTGTTTTGTCACATCTTTTGAATCTACGCAACCGTAGGTGACATCGTTATATGCATAAAGGTCTGCTATGGAACATTCCCATGGAAGCAAGAATGTTTTGAAAGTGGGCAACTGTACTTGTATAGGTCACCTCCTTTCAGTAATCCCTATTTCTGGAAAAAAATAGGACGGTTCCTTTCAAAAACACCCATTCTTGTTCAGGCCACGCCCATTTGAAACCTTTTCAGGCACTGCCTATGTTTCCAAGAATGAATTGAACACAACATACTACACCAATAGTGCACAACCTGCGGCTGTCGATAATGAAATTTGCGGCCGTCCACATGTAATTTAAAATATATGATTTGGTGGCCGTGCTGGCGAATATTGAAACAAAACAAACGCAAGGCAAGAAAATCAGTTGACACGATGCGTAACAATCTGGATGGTGATGTCACAAAGAGTTATAGAATGAATACACAATTTGTTTCAATGTGTTCTGTGTTGGTTGGTGCTAGGCAGTATCTCATAAATATAACTTGAACTCTTTGGCAGTCATACTTCATATAAATAAAAGCAATGCGGCCAGCAGTAGCAAAAGGTTATACACCCCTGTGCTACACCTTGGATTACCAACCATTTTCCTACATAAGCACTTCTGAGTACATTGATTTTGTGAATTCACATCCTCAAATGGTTGCGTATAGGAAAACGCAATATGATACAAATAAATTATGTTTTCAAATGTTTTCTAGACAAACGTAAATATCAAATAGTTGCCAAATTTAATTTTGTTTTTCAAGTTAAGCCTCAACATCTTAAAAATCACATCAAAGTCATTGATGTAATATCTGAAGTTGTCAGTTTGCTACCAACCCACAGCCACTTCAAACAAGCCATGGTTGCAAAATTGTTTTTATAAACCCAAAAGGCTTGTTGCAATTTTTGAAACATGCTTTTGAATCATGTTGCACATTAGACATCTGCAGCTTAATAAGCAATTGTTAAAACCAAACAAAGGCATATTTTCTACCAAAACAAGGAAAGGCAATTAAACTTCACAGTGAACTTTCATTTACAATGAATAACCAAACTCAACATCAATTTACCTATACTTCTAAATGTATGCAAAGTATTTGTTCCAACGAGTTCAACAGCATCAACTCCAACCCATTCACCAGTAATTGTGGGAAGACCTGAGCTAGCAACTGCAGGTGAGGTAGTTCCAATTGCACCATAATCTAAAAATCTGTCAAACACAACAGCAAGCATAAGTCAATAAACAAATTGTATGATAATGCATTTAAAGAACAAATTATTACAACATAACATGGTGTACACTTGCAAAGGAACTTGGGATTTAGAAAGATTTGAACCGGGTGCTTTGGTCTATTTTATTGTTGCAATATATTTTGGCATTACTTTTTACAAAAAGATTACAAAAGGGTATTTGTCGAAAAGAATGGCCCCTGCGTTTGTCATTAGCAACATTCACATTGTTTTAGGAAATTATAGTATTGGAAGTTAACTCTTTCACGTCTGGTAAGTTTCGAGGATTTTGCACCAAAAAGAAGATTGCACNTGGCTTTGCACAAGCGTAACTCTTGTGCCGAAAGCAGTAGAGAGCTGTTCAAAGGCTCAAAAGACGTGGCAAGTCTTCTAGTCCGCACTTGAAAAAAATTTTTTGGTTGGGGGTGTGTGGATTTTTTGTGAGTGATGTCATAAGTGGAGGGCTGTTAGGCCACGTTGGCCCACTTCATGTGGCCCCGGGCCCAAACTGTTAGAAGAGTAGTTCCCAACCGATTTTGATGCATTCCTCCCTTTGCTCATTTTGGAACATTTCATTTTGTCACCTATGGAACATCCATTCCAACCCTGTTCGGTTTCGTAGGCTAGTATTAACTACAATCAGAATGGCCTTTATTGATGACAATAAGTTGATTAATAAAAGTAGGGCAAAACTATTTGAATAAGATGTAAGGACTGATGATGCGTAATGTTACGTGAAATTGATTTCCTATTACAATTTTGCGATTGATTCCTCGCTTGTTTCACCTGTGGAGTGGAGTCACTTGAATACAGGTATGTGCAAGTTTGAATTTCACAAAATGATTAAAGCAAAGCCCAGTCGGCTGATTCCTTGAAGGTCTACAGAAAACCTAGAGGTTTTATGGCATTAAAGTTTGTCAACGAAAACGTGTGACAATTCAATGAATAACCTACAAATATGAAGTGATATAACTAAATGAAAGAGCCAATGTTAACTCAATATAGAAGTACAACACTTACAATCAATAGGTAACTTAATTAAGGTGGAAATTCCTCCTGGGGAGGAATTCCTCCCCAGTTGGGAACCACTGCGTTAGATGGTAGTATTTTGCTGAAGATGTTGTTGGAAACTAGGCTACAACCGAGTCTTTTGATACATTGGATGACCTGCTGGGGTTTCGGGTTTAAAAGTTATGATCTAAAGTAAACAAAATATTTGACTAATTAGAGAATTAGTTAATTTGTTTATTTAAGATCATAACTTTTGAATCAGATACGCTAAAAACTTGATCAAAGGCTCAAAAGACTCGGACTCAAGCCTAGTTTCTAATGAAAACTAAGCGAAATACTTTGGTCTAGCGGTTGGGCCCTAGGCCAAATAACACGAGCAAAATTCGGCCAAAAAACTACTTCACTGATGATGCCACTCACAAAAAAATCTGCAAACCCCAACTAAATTTTTTTGCGAGTGCAGACTAGAAGACTTGCCAAATCTTTTGAGGTTTTGAACAGCTCTCTAGCGCAATTGGCAGACGAGCTATGGCGTTGGTAAGGCAACCGAAAACTGCTGGTTTTAGGATGAAATCCAGGGACGAATATATTATAGACCGGCCGACAAGGTGTTTCAAGTTGCGCTTAGCTTTTGTAATTATTGACACAACGCAAGAATCAAACTAAATTAAATCAGCTCATTTGTTTCAGTCTTCCATCAACCAATGCTTGCTATAAACCAGGGGTGACGAACACATGGCCCGCGGGCTGCATGTGGCCCACAAAGCATTCAGGTGAAACCAGCAGTTATTACTTTCGTTTGTTGTTTTTCTTCATTTTTAACAGGTTTCATAGTATGACAAAATAGTTGTGCCGCACACTTACTCAGCGGTAACTGACAAAGTGGCCCGCGATAACAAATAGGTTCGCCACCCCTGTTCTAAACACACAAAAATGCTGCAAACAAAAACCACTTGAAATGGCATAAAAATATTCTCCAAAAAATTAAACTTCATAATTTTAACAGTTTAAAAAATCGTCACTGGGTAACAAAACTATAAATGGGTCAAGGAACATTTGAGTAGAAGGGGATGACGAACTCTTTTCCACAATGGCTGCATTAGCATCATGTTTTCTATGAGACGGCAAATTGTAATGGTAAAGAGCAAATGTGCCTGAAGTATAAACTACAGCACAATGACAATTGTGAGCTGCTATGTACATGAGCGGGAAATGTAACTTGTTCCAAAAACACATGGATGCAAACAGCCCTGCGGAGGACTTAAGAACGCTCAACTACTGAGAGATGATTTTGATTACATTTGACTGCATATGACCAATGTGCACTGCAAAGCAAGATACACTTTTGACCACATAAAATGTAATGGACTACAACACTGAGCCAACAGGGATTGAGTTTGACACATGTGGCCTGGGATTTTCTGGAGTTGCACTTCTTTGCATCTTAGGATACAATTTATAAATTCTGTTAAAACTTACCTTTCTCTTGAAGGAGAAATCAGGTGATATGGATAGTAATTGTTTATATATCTCCACTGCTGGTTTTCTTCATATTTACAGCTTTCTAAGACAACAATGGCTTTACTATTGATAGTGAGACATTTTTCTGGAAAAAGCAGTGATGAAAGCATTATAAAAAAACACAAAACGAATGGATGATTAAATCATTTTTAAAAGTTTTAATAAACCACATTACTTGTTGTAGAATGAACGATTGAGTCATTTGCCCAGTACCAATATTGCAGTGGATCTTTAGCAAAACAAGGAACTTTCCGAGTTTCTTGTGAAGAATGTCCTTGTGCTTGCCTCACAGATAAACAAACTTTGTATCCTGGGTCAAATTGTGATTGAATACGAAAATCTGTCGATGAAAATACTAACTTACCAATTATAACAGCAATCAGCTCAAAAGAAAACCATGTTTTTGAAACATTTTAATTTTTGTGAATCGATTCAAAAAGGCTAGCAACCAAGAGGTCTTTGTGTTTCAAGTACTGCAATTTTTACCAGTGCTATTAATTGTATGGCATTGCAATTTTCACAGACAAGGATGTTAAGTCATACAGTCTCTTAAAAAACTTAACATTGATCAACTCCCAGTTCCAGTAAGATATTATTCAAACATTAACACTTTTAGAGCCGCCTGGTTTCGCCAATTTTCGCAAAAAAACAGCAGTTTTCGGTTGCCTCATCAACGCCCTAGCTCCTCCGCCCATTGCGCTAGAGAGCTGTTCAGCGGCTCAAACGGAT
>JGI24022J15233_10010833_pt1 | contig 10366 bp, 6 predicted proteins | sample Ectturendosymbi2_FD_15233 | JGI IMG/M metagenome (IMG submission 15233)
CTAAGCTCTTCAGTATGCAGACACTTCCAAGCCAACCCAGATCATCGGGTTGACTTTCACAACCCCGAGGTCATTGGCAGTGACAACAATTGGCGACGGCTGCAGATCCTTGAATCTTTATTGATTCAAGAACACAAACCAGAGCTGAATGCAAACATCCCGTCGATGCCTCTATGCATTTTTAACTTGTAACAGAGCTTCTTGCCTCACTCATGACGTCACGCGCCATCACCATCGGCGGATATCCAGCTGAGTCATGTGACTACGTATGCTTCGCGCCTCTACGTCACTAGCGAAACAGTCCTTCGCGTTTTTCATTTTTAACAGCACTTTTCTCCTGAGTGACCAATAAGAACTTGCAGCATGATCACTGCGGTTCAATTTGCAATGCACTGATGATGATAACAGGAGTTATCGAAGCGTTTGCAATATGCCGTTTGTATCGTTCTCATTGGCCGTGATTTTCATTATAATGTAAAACATGTCTTAAAATTTCGCCAATGCGAATATTTCTTGATAGACTACAGAATTACGCCAAGCCATCAACAGCAGAGATGAGCGGTCTGTCATAGTTTGCGATCCAGATCCAGTTCTGAATTTTTAAAACTCAGTCCAAGTTCAACCATAGTCCAAAAAATGTCAAAAAATTTAAAGTCCACGAAATTAACGAAGTACAGCTTTCAACAACAAAAATTAGGCAATTTTTTGCATTAACTCAGTCCGAATCCGGTCCTGATCCTAATTGTATGAAGCGATTTACAATCCGGATTCAATCCAAATCCAAAAAATTCGTTGTATTCCGGATCCAGTCCAATCCAAGCCCAGTCCAATGCTAATCTCTGCATCACAACTCACAAACGCCCAAGGATCGTTATTTCCAAACAGTGTTTACAGCAACATATAAAGTTATAATGCTAGAATAGGTCGCTGTCCTTCAAAATGACAAGGTTTCAGGCTTAATACAAAGACGTTGGCAGATCAAGTTTCAAAATATTTAAGTAACTGGGATGGTCCGATTTGTTCTTTGCAAACAAACAAGCAAAATCGAGTTCGGTGCGACTAATCATTAGGAACTGTTGCAAAATATCGTCGGAATATTGCAAGTATTTTTTATTGCTTGTTACCCGTGGTCAAAATCAGGACCTCACCAGCTAAATCCAGTCAGACTTTCTGAGATAAAAGTCATGACTGGTACTAAGTAAATCACGGATATCCGTCAGGGCGGATATCCCAAACAGATATGTAATGATGCTACCAGAGTTAGAAAAAATAGCTTTGCTCAAGAAATAAAGCTGAAAATACAGTGGTAAAATAATTTTTCATGGGAATTTATCATTACTTTTCCCTAACGCATAATAATTAACAGGTTAGGATGTTTTAAGTTTCCTAGTTTTACAGCGGTTCAAACTGTTTTTCGAAAGTTATAACCGTTGTGAAACTCACCTTGTCAAAAATTGTCAAGCACACAAATACACATCTTTTACAATATTGTGACAAAATTTCTGCAATAACATTATTTTTACTACCGTTACGGTGTTACTTCTCACAATGAAATATCTGTTTTCGCGACTCCGGTTGCGTCATTATACATCCTCTAACAAGATCCACTACTAACGGATATCCGTCTTTTACATGGCACCACATGACTAACGTCAGACAAAATTTTACGCGTTTGGAAGACTGGCATTATCAGCTCTTGCAGCAACCGACCTGCCACAAAAACAAATAATTGACCTTCATGGCCATACTTGATTTTTTGGCAGGTAGCAGCTAATATGCTTAACAATTCAGTCGACCAGCTGTAAATACGAAACTTGACTATTGTCGAAATAAAAGACGAAATAAAGTTGAGCTGTAACAAATAAGGACATGGCACTTACTGACAATACTCGAAAATGTATGGGTTTTATTGTGGAAATGCAAGAGGTGGGACGTTGAGCGCGATGCATCGTGAACCAAATGTATAGACTATATAGACAAATCCACTGAAAGCCAACCGTTATGCCAGCGCTGTTTAGCAGAGCATTATCGGTCCCCATAAACATACTTCTAGTATGGGTTGGAGATTCAGAGAAAGACCATTTCTAAACAGGAACACCTTTATTTGTTACTTTCCAAAAACTCATTGCTCTGTGGTTGTCTGGCCATCTTTGATCAAGTTGCATGCTTTTCTGGCCACCTCTGAGTGGTTTGTATCACACATACCGCTGCGTGGTCTGGTGTACACAGTTTCTCTGATATGTCGCAGTACAACTTTTCAGTGCACATTTTGAGTAATGCAAAGAGTGTCGTTGAACAGGAGTCGACTCTCCTTGTTGCAACGATTTCAAATGGAAAAAAAATTCTCATCGCAGTGTGCTACACAATCCAAATTTACTTATAGGTGTCCCTGCCTACGATTTTTCAGTTTTTTAACTGAAAAAGTTTTATTTTTCAGTTTTTTAACTGAAAAGTCAATCTTTTTAGATGCAATTACAACAAGCATTCAGTTTTCAATCATGGCATTTCATCATTTAAGAACTCTGACTAGAACAAAAAACAACAAGACATAGAAAGCACTTGCAGAAATTTTAGAGTTTAAGTTAGACTGTTTTAATCCAAGAGAAACTAGAATAGTTTTATCAGGTTATTTTCCATGTTTTGCTTTGGTTTTACATGCGTTTCATGCCACTGACTTTGCTAATACATTTTTCTTTTGTGTATTCAGACCAAGCCGAGGAAGAAATGCTTTCAAACCCTTGCTATCTTAAAACGCATACTTGTCATCCTAAAGCCGTTTGCCAGCCGGAGACTTCGAGTGGTTACACTTGTGCCTGCATGTTTGGTTTTGTTGATGTTCAACCTTCAGCGTAAGTAGACGACAATTTTGAGACACGTTTCAAAAGTTCGAAGAGCACCAACCTAATGTTTTCTAACTTCTCATCGTACGTGGAACGTACGCGACCGAGATACAGTAGTAGACTAATGGTGTCATTCTTTGGCTGGCTGGTTTGAAAACATCTAAATTATTGTATATGCTTTTTCAACTGTTCAACCCTTTCGAAAAACCTCCTGTAGATCACTAGCGCGCCATGCCATTTTTTTCTGGAAATAGTGACATAACCTGCGGGCAGATGACCAAAACCATTTAGTTTTGTTTGTTGCCTAAAAGTAAGTTTCACAAAAATGGCTTGAAAATATGATAAATGTATTGAGCTAAGGTTAATTGCAGAAAAGCATAATGCTTTCGAAAATAGGAACAAAAAAATTTGCTTTCATTCTTCTTTTTAATTTGAAACCCAAATATCATAGAAGACAAAAAATTTGTGGAACAAGCTCACAAAGCAATAGTTGGAAAGCAAAAACTAACGTCAAAAATGTTTTTAGCATGTCACGATTTGTACCAAAAATTGTAGACTACTTCGTGCTGTACAACTACCAGGGCTCCTGGCCAAGCAATAAATACACTCATTTCGATTTAACACTTTTTGTATAGTCAAACTTGAATCAAAGTCCATCTATGTAGCAAAAGCAGTACGAAATGTGGTTTATTCCCTTGTGTTTTATTTACAGTCCAGGAAGGATTTGCCATTCCGTATGCCACTCGTCAATAGACCCTTATTGCCATAATGAGGGGTTGTGCATCGTAGATGCTGTTGCCGGTACCCCGTCTTGCCTCTGTCAGGCTGGACATGAAGGGATAAGGTGCGACCGTGCAAGTAAGGCGCCACCTCTCACTGCTAAAAATAAGATTAGTTTTTGAATAACGCTACGTCGATTCACAGATGATATAATCATTCTGAGGTTTACATAAGTTGTGAAAAAACAGATAAAGCCACTTTGAAGGAATTCTTTGTGTTTTTCTCGCACAACAAAATCTGTGGCATTGCCTTTGTAGATGTTTGATAAATCAGGCAAATCAATGCAGCTGCCAACGAAGTTACTAACAGCATGCTCAATAGTTTTAAGCGTATATCAAAAACTTTTGTCAAACTGCTTATCTGTTCTGCAGTGAATAAAGTTGTGAAGCGTCAATTGCTTTATTTGGCAACAGGTGAGGCACACAAAATTTCCTTCTATGCGTTGCCTTGGGTAACAGCCGCTCTGTTACTGGTTGCATTTGTTGTTCTTCTCTTCATCTACATACGGCGAAGCAACTACCTTCGTAAAGACTTCGCTTCTCAATCTCTCATACCTGATTCAGGGTATGTCAGTCGCTGTGTGAAGACAATCTAAATCAACTGTAATGGTTTCGAAATATTTATAAAATAAACAACCAGGCCCGAATCCAAGGGGGCGCAGGGGGGCTTCTCACCTTCCAGAATTTTTTCGCGCCCCCTGGAAAAATGTTTTGGACATAGTTTAAAACTATTGGACGTAGTTAAAAAACTTTGGGCCTCCCCTGGTGTTCAAAGCTGGTTACGGGTCTGTAAATAACGATGTTAGATCAGTGTATCCATTAAGTGTTTTCTTTCGGCGTATATTTACGCGTCGACGTTTCTTGGGGGGCGAAGACGTAAGTGAGCGATTCGGGATAGAGCACAACATAGTGACAAAATTTACATAGAAATGCTCTACAAAAAATATTTTAGCTAAGCAAATAAGGTGAAAGATAAAACAGACCCAACCCTGATTCAGGAGACGCGGCCGGTTCTCATTTTTCCTTAAAACGTCATATTAAATGAAAACATACAGTTAACCGATCTAATACAGCATACATACGAATGGAATGATGAAAAGTCAAACTAGTTAAAACAACAGACCGTTGGGTAAATTCCTTTGTTTTACTCGTCATATCCAAAATTTTACTTGTCATATACAAAATCCAAGTATTCAGAAAACCTCACTACATCGAATGAAGGCGTGACTGCTGGTCACTTTGCTCAACCGTCTCTAGTCAACCTGTTTAACACAGGACAAAGTTTTCCCGTGAAGTTCAGGTTCACAACTGTTGGTTTATGAAGTGCACAGGGCGCTTCACACAACGTTGAGAGACAGTGCCTTACAAATTTTACTTACCTCCTTTATCACGGCATTTAAGAAGCTGCCTACAGTCAAATCTATCAGAAAGCATGACCCAACAGTAAATGTTTTCAATTTTTCATTGTTTTGGTGAAGAATTTGTCACCAAAATATCGTTTAATTTTCTGGAACTCCATGACTTAGTGTCAATTTTTAAGAAGCATTGCAAATATTGCAGTTAAGGGGGGTTGTAATTATTTTTAAAAATGTCTACGCGATATAGTCACCAACAATGTGCATTTTTCCTACAAAGGTGAAACTTATGGTTATCAGAGCGTGGTTGTTTGATCAATAATTGTCAGTGCCTCACATTTCTTATCGGGGCAATAATAATCCAAAATCAGCACAGACACGAGTCACGTGATAATTCTTGATTACTCGAAAGCGTGTTTCTCGAGTTGTCTTCAACGTAAGTGATCAAACTTTGAAACAGTTGAGTTTGTAACGGACAGTTTTCAAGCATTCAGGAAACTATTGGCTGAGCAACCATTTGCAAATCCGGACATCAGAGTAGTAATTCAATTCGGGTAGTGCTGTAGGTCTGTGGGTGATGCGCATAACTAAGCTAAGTGATGCTTTGCAAAGGTTTTTGCATGGATATGTACGTACCCGATTTCCCTTAAAAAGCTCCCAGGGGTAATTTCTCAGGAGGTAGTTGGAAATCATAAAAAACTGAAACAATTTAGGATTCCCACTAATTGATAAGAATTAATAAAGCACTATTTTAAATCAAATATGTTATGCACATAATGTTGCTAAAAAAATGTCACAATTTATGCCATGACCGCATTTATGTGGAATATGCTTGCAACATTTGGAAAATTTTTTTTACAGGAACAAGGTGCCTTTTTGCCAAAGGTTTATGATAGGTGGGTAGTAAAGAAAAACCAAGGTCTAAAGAAAAAAATGGAAGTCCAGCCAGAGTGCGTGGCTGTCTCAAGTTTATGGTCCGAATAAAATACATTTTGTTTAATCTTGTTTAATTACCTTCCCAGCCCAAAGCGCATATAGCCTACATGTCATTGCTTTCGTCCCGTCACTTGTCATGGAGAGGATAAACCGGACAACTGTTCTTGCTCTCAAAGTCGCAAAAAGTTTGAAACCCAAAACATTTTGGCCTTTCCAATGATTAGAAAACGTACGTTTTGCCTTTATTTTCAGATTGTAATCGTTTTCTAAGCCCAAGTGTTCAGATTGTTTGTGGGTTTGATACCAGCACTTTTTGTACAAGTTTCAAATGCAAAGGTTTCAGATTATTTATTTTTCATTGTTTCTTCTCGAGTTTTTGTACGAACGTAGAAGTTAGAAATAGAAAACATGCTCTTTTCCACTATGGTACGGCGGTTTTGCTTAAAGTTACTGAACATTGTACTTGTGTTACGTATATGCATTTAGTAGTTTCTTTCATTATTGCTCTACCAACGTTTTCATCATAAAAGCCGTGTTTTCAAAGTTTGCTACTACGCTTTCACCACAGAAAAAAAGGGTTGACGAGTTTTACTACACTTCAAGTTGTTTGTAGTTGTTTTGACGAACTCTATAGATTGGTCCAGAAAAGCGCAAGTGGGGCCTACAAAAAACCCTTATGACGCCATGCGCTCCTAGCTGGAATTGCTTTTCCATTTAATGTCATAAGTAAAGAAAATAAAGTTGCATTCTCTGGCAAGATATCATTATCGCAGTGTTGTGGTATACATTTGAATAAATTAAAAAGTTAAGTTGGAGAACAGTTTTAAATGACAACATATTTTTGTGCTACTTCATTGTCATCAAAAAATTCTTCACATAACCTATCAGGTCTATAACAGAAACGCCGCACTGTGCATATCGTTGAACTGTGGTCTTTTTTTCGAACTTTGCAGGCCAAGCAACTCTGATGCTGTTGTGGGATTGCTGCACCACGGTTCACCAGACAGAAGGTTTCTCGAGTGACCGAAAACGCAGTTGATTTTCTGAACAGTCTTCAAAATGTTTTCTTTTACTTTGCATAAAAGATGTTTAAATGCTTTACCAAACGCAGAAGTAAAATGAAAGCCGAAACACGTTCAAAGTGGTCTGTGTGTGGCCTTTATTTCTCATTCGAAGCAAGAAATGCAAGGTTAGATCTTTGCAATAATGGATAGCACGCTCACAATCTGCACCTTTTCATAATAAAGCAGAAAAGCAAATCATGAAAAATTTGCAGGCTTGTCGATGGGACACTTTTTTCTGCCCTATACCTTCACATGGCAACTTGTGACTGTCTTATCCCATGGGAGTCCCTAGAAACTGGTAGTGCGAAGTACTGTACATTATATCATGTGCATGCCTTCACAGACCTGTGGCTATTGCGACCCAAAGCCCAAAATTACGTGGTTGCGACCATAAAGGGGTCCAATAAAAATTGGGTGGTCCCTTTTTTTAGTTACGCCTAAAAACGGGCCCAACAACCTTATTTTCATAGGACTCGCGGCACTACGCCATGGCACTGATCCTCTCTGATACTTCTTGTGCTGTGATCATATAATACCCTGTAATGGTATTCAACTTCAGAATATTCCTACTACATGACGTTAGAATTACGTTGGATGGGACAAGGGACACATTACAAGTCCACTATCCCATATCATGGGACCAAGGGCGGATCAAGCGGGGGTCGAATGGCGCGATCGCCCCCCCTAAAATAGTAACTTTTTCACCATGATTTTGTACAATTCGGAAAACAGCATTCCCGATATACGGCCATTTTGCCATCCATTGTTTTGTCACAGCATAGTTGTGATGTATGCTTCATCTCTTTTACAGTAGTGAACCCGTAATGAGACTTGACTGCCAAATATTACTGAAATCTAACCTCCTAAAGTTACGGACTGGATCCGACCCTGCATGGGACAAATCCCATGGACAAGCCCCAGAATTCGTTTATTTGATTAGAAAGTTTCTTTGGAAGCATGTAAAGTATTCTTAGTGACGTAACAAGAAAATACGTTTTTTTCGGCAATAGTAAGCAACCAATCTAACAAAAGTACTTTTCTTTGGAATATTTTCGAGAAACCTTAACACAGTTATTATGTAAATTTCTATTCTGCTTCCATTTAAAATATACTTGATTCAGTTTCAGTAAAAGTGAACTATTAACACAACGTTTTTCATGGTCTAACCCAGCGGTTCACAACTTGCAGCCTTCGTAGATGAAATTTGCAGCCGTCCACATGTAATTTGAAATATAGGATTTGGCGACCGTGCTGGCGTATATTGAAGCAAAACAAACACAAGGCAAGAAAATCAGTCGATACGATGTGTAATTTCGTTAAAAATTCGTTAAAATATTTGACATTTTATTATACTTTTAAGCACAAGTAAATGACATACACCGGATAAAACCTATGCTTAATTAAGCGTATCTCAAAAGTATAACTCAAACTCATTGGCGGCAACAGCAAAAGATTGTACTTCTTGTAAATAAAAGTAATGCGGCCGGCAATAGCAAAAGGATGTACACCCCTGGTCTAACCTAACAGATCGTATTCTCAACGATTCTGAAATATAGCTCTCTACATCGCTGGAAAGCAAAAGAAACTTGTAGCCTCTGCTGTTCGCAGCTTGTGTCTCAACTCAAACGATCCCAGCATGCAGTCAGGTGATCAGTCGTTCATACGAGAGATTAAAAGAAGCAATAAAAATAACGCAGCTTTCCCTGTCGGTTGATTGCATTTTTAAAATTGCGTTTGTGCCCGGCTGCTCTCGACAAGCTGAGTAATCCGCCTACGAACGAGGTTCCATCTGACGCAGCCGCTAGAACAGCTTAAAAACATTCGATCTTTTCTTGCGTCTTTAAGCTTTACTGCCAAACACTACCACCCCGTTTCCTGCAGCGACGGTGGTGAGGTGCTTGCAAATCGCGTTGGGATAAAAAGCATTCTCTTTTTGCGTTTTTCTCTCTGTACCGAAATATATTCTGATCAATAAGCAAAATAGATTAAGCAGGATTTGGTATTTTATGAAAAACAACATGTTGTTATTTCACCAAGCTAAGCAAAGGTTGATGAACGCCTCTGTTTTTGGACATTGGTTTACAGCAAGAGATAGTGACAGCAGTGAGGGTGATGAAGCTTTTAAGGAGGAATAATTTTGCTTTTGTAGCATGGTTTTATAGTTTAACGTGTGACAGAGCATTTCTTATTTTGTAGAAATGGCTGATATTTACTTTGATTCTTGTTCATTCAAAACCGTTACATCTTACCAGTGCAGTCAACCTGTAAGTAGGGATTATAACAGTTGGTTGCTTTCCGACTTGTTTCCACTAGAAAAAAGCAAACCTTTGAGAACCGTTCGAAGCAAGTCACAGAATTAGGTGAAACACACACAAGTGCCAAGACTCGTCAGAAATGGTTTATAAGCTTTCTCAACGTGTGAAAATTTCCCCTAAGGTTTGATTCCATTCGGACCCCAGAAAACCTTATTGTGATTTTGTAATCTTCTTCTTCTTTTGAGCCAGTTCTTCAAACCACTGCTTGGCCGCACTAGATCTCGGGGTAGATGCTGATCAGCCATTCGACTGTCTCATCGTCCAGAACCGTCAGGCCATGCAGTCCGTGGGGAGGTCGATGGATTGCGTTCTAGGACAGTTCGACGCTGCCGTTTTGGCGACGGGACGTTTCGGCGATGGTGGTCGCAAATGTATTATGCGAAAAACATGTGTGTTTTTGAAATATTTTGAAGGTTAGGCTACAAAGGATGTTTGCTTCATAAGTGTTTTTGTTGTCATCCCGATGGCCAGTGTAGTTTGCCGTCTGTCAGGATTTTGGAAGAACTTAGTGTGACCGTGACCACGTGTGTAAAGAAATATGGCTTGTGACGTTTATTTTTGCTGGCATGAGGGGTTTGACTTTACACAAAAGTTAAGCCCGGACAGCATCTATTGCTTGATCTTTCAGGTAGATATCATTTTGATTGCATTCCACAGCTAATCCAAGAATATATCGTACTTTCTTGCCATCTGTTGCCTATCGGTGTACGAATATGCAGTAATGGCACTTCCAAATCCATGGTATGCATCATGAATCGCAATAAATACAGCATAATCGGAAAGATCTGGGACAAGTGCTAGACTGACTCTTGCGCTTACACGCTTCCCAGACGACGGCAGTGCGAACTTTTACACTTTGGTGACATTTCAAAGGAAAATACATTTCACATTTCGTCGCCGAAACGTCCATCGCCGAAACGGCGTCGCCCAAACGACGGCGCCGAACTGTCCCATTTTGGATGGATTGGACATTGGAGGACAACATGGTTGACGGTTTGTTCTTCTGCGCCACACTCACAGGCCGCAGAGGAGCCATACCCCATTTGTACAAGCAGGACTGGAAACGCCCGACCCCGG
>JGI24022J15233_10010834_pt1 | contig 10366 bp, 6 predicted proteins | sample Ectturendosymbi2_FD_15233 | JGI IMG/M metagenome (IMG submission 15233)
ATTTGTGCCTGACAAGAGTAACCTCTTTGCAATTGGCCATTAATCCCGCAACCTATACATCGGCTACGACAGCGCGTCTAGCGGTCGTCACAACTTTCACCATGGAAGCATCAATCTCACGTAATTTGTGGGGCACCTGACTAGATAACCTCTGTGTTTTTTCGGTTCCCCGGCGTTTTTTCCGTTTTAGCGAGTATATCTAGCGCAATTAATTCAGTACGGCCAAATAAATCTATCTACCTATTTATCTACTACATTTTCTGCGTCTTTAGAGGGTTTGAACAGGTCTCTACCTCCACAATAGCTAGCGAGTTATGGGCGAGCAAGTCTGGGCAAATCGCGGTGGTTAGAGGGTTGAATGTTGTCAGAAATATCGTTAAATATACACACGAAAAAGATAGGGGTCCGATGAGGAACCTTGGGGTATACCATAATAACAAATTTAACAGGTGTTGGCTTTGATTCCAACCACTTGAGATCTGTTTTATCAAATAAGAAGTACGTAAAGTTAATAAAGAACCTACATTATTCATTTGTTTAACCTTGAATAGCACGCTGGAGTGAACAACACGATCAAAAGCTGTAGAGATATGAAGAAATACTACGCGCGAGAACAGTTTATGAACATGGACCAGATAAATATCGTGGCTAGTTTTTGAGAGCGATGTTACCATTGAATGATTGCTACGAAACCCAAAATTTAAATGATTTAGAAGATTGTTAGATTCGAAATACGAGTATAAACGCCTATGGAAAGGCTTTTCAAACACTTTAGATAACGAAGGATGCCACGCAATAGAACGGTAGTTCAAAATATCATAACAAAATCCTTTCTTGTGATGAGGTAAAATTCAAGTAGTTTTCCACTGAAAAGGGAATTGCTCCATAGATAAAACCGAATGGAAAGCTGAGCGTAGTTGCCAATGACTGTCTGCAAGATTAAAGTAAGCGATTCGGAAGGTTTTTGAAATCTTTGCATTTAGCGATGTTTAAATTTGACAGCACAGAATACACATAAAATGGTTTAACAACCAGCGGGTTTATACATTGGTTTGTGACAAACGAGAAGTTTGGAATATTTATATTGCTGAGTTTTTTTGTCAGATAAGGTGGAAACGCTAGCAAAATAGAGTTTGAAGAGGTTAGACTTTTCATAAGAATCATAAATTGTTTTTGCGTAAGAGATCAGTAGGAAACTGCAAGACTTACCGTAGTTCAATTTGACGGCACAGATGGGAGCTTTCATGACCCAGTGACAACAGAAACAAGTTTACACATGAAGCATAGCTCAACGCAGCACAGTGTCGTGTAAATACACTGCTTTATATTTGTCGTTTGCGGATTTCAGGTGGTGGTTTACGAAAATTTCAACAAATGTTTACTCTTGGCCTTCTTACTTCAAATTTAGAAGGTAGCAGAGGTATGTATGAATCTATTCAGTGATTTTTGTGATTTTTCGTTTTTTTTGTGATTTTTCGATTTTCGAATCTATTCAGTGATTTTTGTGATTTTCGATATTCAATGATTTTTCATGAACTGTTACGCTCTGTTTAAATCGCGTGCCTTCTCTCTGGCATGCGTCATCGCGCACGTGTGTTATCTCCAGAGGAAAAGTGTCTGTTAGATTGCTGCCATGCGCAGTTTATCTTAGCAGTGACTGGTTTATGAGGCTCTGGGAAGGCTCTAGGAGGTCAGCCTTTTAGCTTCGAAAAAAATTTTATTAATGTCGTTGTAACTAGCCACAGTTCGTGTGTTTTTCTTTACTTGTTTTCAAGTGCCAACATTTCGCTTGTGAGATTTGTCTTACTTTTACAGGACTGATGATGCGTTAGAAAACGCGAAACTAGTTTCCCCGTCAATAAACTGTGACTGATTTACTTGCCGCCATCTTTGTGGCCTTTAAGTATGAAAAATAGATAAGCTTGCAAGCTTTAATCGTCGCAGAAGAATGAAAGCAGAAACAGGCAGATTCCTCAGAAGCTTGCCACAAGGCTAAAATTTGCTTACTGTCTATTCAGAGATTTTCAGATTATTGTTTGCGAAAATGGCGTTGTCCAGCTTTCGAAGATGAAGAAGTACCCACAATTTCGGACCATTTGGTATACGCAGACGTCAAAAAAGAGGGGTAAGCCAAAAACTTTTCCAAAGGTGACCGCATTAGTGACATTTCCAACGTGCATACTTTTAGCTGAATAGCCCATCTAAAAACGTCACCACGGTTTTTCAAGGATCACAAATCGGTTTTTACTTTTTATTAAGTCACAGTATTGTCACTCATGCGCAAAATGATACCATATGGTGCGATCTACCAAGAAATACCAAGAAAACAATTTCCAACAATATTTAAACATTTGATATAGCTGCTCCGATCAGTGGTACATGATCAATGCGCTGAATATGCGATACTAAAATGATTTTCCGGTCTGTAAGAGTCAAATGCTCCATTACAACTCCACTGGACCTGTTTACACGTTGTTACTGAAGCATGAACAGGGCAGTGACACCTTGTGTGATTATTCAGGAATAAAACAAAGAACGTTGCAAGCAATTGCGGCATAAACCAAGGACTCTTTTGTTGATTCAACGATACATCTGTGAATGCACCATTAGTACCCGTCTGGAGCACCACCCTTGCGAGAGTCACAAGCGGCGTAAAGTTTGCCGTTTTTGCGCAGAATAGCTTGCACAACTGAGCCAGCGCTTGAGGATGTGGAGCGACGATGACCTTTTCCTTCTAATCCAGCAATCACTTCCTGCAATATTAATGCTAAAATTAAATATGTAAAGAATGTTTTTCGAAAGAGACAGAAGTGAATTCGCCCTTGAAGCATTATCACGAGGCTTGCGGTGCGGGTAGTAAATGCTTTAATTTGTGGATAAAAGCATCATATGCTTGTTAAAGAACTTACATCATCGAACCCTCGCTCAAAGGTTATTTCATCTGGAAGCAACTGGTGGTGAAGCCTCTTGTTCTCAACGCTTTCGTCGACATCTTGCTCGAACCAAATGCAATTCATCAAAGTCTGCGCAAAGCAATAAATCATGTTTTTATACATTTATACATCTGCGTGCCTCAAACACATACTTCATATCGTAAAGGTTAGTGAAAGAACACCTTCACTAATTTATTCAATTTCCCACCCACCTTTCCTCTTTACAAGGTTATGGAGGAAGGAGATCTAGGATTATTTGAAATACCTCACAGTCTGTAGCACACTCAGACAGTTCGGCTGGATACACACTAAGACGGGACCAATGTGTGGGAGATCTAGTCACCCCACATGGTCCTTAGCAGTGGTGTGTTTAAGCGGTGGCGAGCGAGGCACTTTCCTCGGTCCCCCCCTTTTTTGGGACCCCTTGAGATGTTACGCGCATAAATTTTCCTTATTTGCGATGAAAAACCTATTATCTACCATATAATGTGCTACAAAGCAGATCATAAGCAAGTACTCTGCTTACAAAGCCCCTCCTACAGAAACAGTAATGTACAGATATGGTACTTTGATTTCAAATGGTCCCTAACAGCAACTGCAATTTAAAGGCAATCTGCTTACAAAGAGACCCCCAAGAGTCGCTGACATATGTAAGTACTCTGCTTTTAAACTTCATTGAAGGGGCCCCCATAAGAAATTGTAGTATAGTGGATTTACCTTTTCGCATTACGACTTGCCGTTTCCTACTTGCTATTGTATTCCGTACGTGAAGTCTGGTTTGTATCAACTTGTCATTCGCGTCAAGGGAATTCGTGTGTGCGCGCTCCACTGCGTTTGAGCAGTTACCTCGATTCGCATTGCATTCGGTTTTGTCCATCGGCGAGGACACCACGCTTTCAGAGAGTCGAGTTGTGTATCGCTAGCGCACGGACCACGTTTGCTGTTTCTGCTGTCGCGCCATCGTAAAGCTTTTCTGCTGCTGCTAATCAGAAGCCTTTTGTAAATAAAGATTTGTGCACCAAGAAATCTGTGAAACGAACAATCAAGTGGTGAGAGCCAAACGCCTTGCTTCGGCTTGGCAACTTAAAATGTGAGGCAGTTTTAGTCGGGAGTTAGAACAGTACTCATACAACGACTAGGCTGTCTCGTTGGTAGCGTTTGGGGAAACCAGCATGTCTGCATGCAGCGACAGGATTCCTCACAAGCAACGTCTACGCTGGGCAACACCCCAAACCTCAACATAGGTTCCTACACCAAAAGGAAACCCCTACATTGGTTCATCAGACCGGGACTACTATATTGCTTCCCAGACCAAACTCTGCTTTCAAAGGGGCCCCAACAGCATCTGTAATGATTCTATTTGAATAAGGACTGAGGGTGCGCAATCTTACGTGAAATCGATTTCGTATTAAAAATTTGCTGATCGATTCCTTGCTTACACCCATCGTGGAAAGTACATACTTGAATAGAGATACGTGTAAGTTTGAATCATCGCAAAGGAGATGGCAGTCGACTGATTCCTCGAAAGCATACAGAAACACTAGTGCTTTTAAGTGTAAGCACTATGCTTTCAAAGGATTTCCCAACAGCAATTGTAATGTGTAAGTTAGTAAGTTGCTTTCGAAGGGGCCTCAAACAGCAATTGTAATATGCAAGCACTATGCTTTCAAAGGATTCCCCAACAGCAACTGTAATGCAAAATTCCTTTCTTGCAAAAAGACTGCCAACAACAATTGTAATGTGTGAATACGTTGCTTTCAAAGGAGCCCGCAACAGCTATTTGTATATGTAAGTACCTTGCTTTCAAAATGGCCCCAACAGCAACTGTAATTTGCAAGTACTATGCTTTCAAAGGGGAGCCAAAAACAGGAATTGTAATGTTTAGGTGCTATGCTTTCAAAGGGGCCCCCAACTGCAACTGTAATATAAAATGTCTTGTTTTTAAAGCGATTACCAACAGCAATTGTAATGTGTAAGTACTATGTTTTTAAAGGGGCCCAACCACCTTCTCCAACGTGCAAATAAAGAAAAGCTTCAAAGCAATTTCTATACCTAAAAAATGTAGGTTGAAATTTCTTCCAAAAAGTTCTGAAAAGACCCTATCACATAAGAGCAAATATTTATACCCAATGATAACTTTCTGCACCAAATGATGGTTTGGAGTGTTTGATTTATTGATAATTTTATGAAAATGCCACAGTTAAACCGAAAGTATCCAAGTGGAGCAGCAAAAAGGAAAAAAAGCATAAAAGATTAGGCCCTATGTAAAGTGCAAAGGTCTCCTGGACACATTTGCTCTTTTTAACAGGTGGTACTGGTGAGCTTACAGAGGAGAGTGTAGCTTCAAGCAACCATTATGTTATAGTACCAATGTCTGTTTAGTGCATGACAATCAGATGTGCCATACACAAAAACTCAAGTTTTATAAAAAGGAAGTTGTTAAATACATGGTTTAGAACATTCATATTTAATCGGAAGATTTCTTTATGTCTCTAAAATAAAAAAGTAAGACAAATTTCTCATTTCTTGTGATGTTGCACCTTAGTAAACGTTTCCATCAGAAAATAAGACAGCATGCAATTGTTATAGCAGTGATCATACTACATCTTTTAATTTATAGAACATTTTCTTATTACTCTAGTTTCCAAAATAGTTTTGTATTGTTGCTGTTGTGCTGTAAAGACCGTTAATAAGCAAGGCTACATTCATGTTTCTTACCAGGTGGCAGAAATGGCATTTTTTGAGTATTATGAGCACTCATTTTTTCTACAGATATTTCAAGTATTTTAAGTGGTTTGAATTAAGCCTATGCTTGAAGCCACAGGTTATTTGAAGCTTGACTAGAAAGTAGATGCTTTGAGGTGGACCTGCTAGGTGATGTGAAAATATTTTTTCCAGCTCTTAGCCAGTATAACTTAAACCGTTTTTTCTTAGCACACATTTAATCAACTGTGTAGGCTACTTGATAGAAATGTTTGCAGTAAGGTATATGATGAATTATTTCTTACTATCGCACATCTTTCAAACAACTAGTGTCAATGCAAGACGAGGACAACATTGACTCATCCAGCCTCAAAGCTTTCCAAAACAAGTATCAGGTTGGATGCTTTTGTATGCTATGTTCTTGTATTTTAAGAGGATGAAGCTCAAAACAAATTTCGTGTTTTAAATTTTCTTGGTTGTTGTTTATGGTTTCATGTATTCCCATAAAAACATGAATGTGAACAAATTCAAGATATCAACTACCAAGCATTTTATCAAAGAGGAAAGTGTGAAACTTTCAAAGAGTCAACTTTGTAGTTTATTTTTGGTGAATGCAGAGAAATGTGTCGTGAAAATAAAGCAGAGGTGATGCCAACTTGTCATTGCCTAACTTTTATGTGTTTGCTAGCCTTGTCTTCCCACCTTTCAGTGTTTTCAAAGTTTTGTATCATGAACACCCTTTTGTATTTTCTCCCTCTGCTATGTCAGTCATGCCGTAGTCTCAGGAACGTATCCTTCGGTGGTCGTATCTTAGACTTGATCAAAAGTGATTATCACGGTTGGTTGGTTATGATGACGTCATCAGCCCCCCTTTTTAGTCTTGCCTCGGGTACCCCCAATCCACCACTGGTCCTTAGAACCACCTCTAGATCGCTTACCCGTGGATATCGCTTTCCCAAATACTGCATTCGGGCATCGTCATAAAATAGCGTTACGCTTTGGGAGAAAAATGAAGATTGGGAAACACCATCAGACAATTTATGTGAGTGGATAAAGAATGTTAGATAAAAATGTAGATCTTTAAAAAAACACACATATTGTTTCTGATTAAAGGAATCAAAATCCTGATGAACCACTTTTGAGCTGACAACACTTATTTTAAATTAGGAACAAGGTAATCAACGTACAAGTGCTGTTGCCGTGATTATACGTGTTCCTCCACTTGCTCCATCAATCAACAAAACCCCTTTTCCGTTTTCGTTGCTCTCCAAAACAACAACAGGAGACATACTGGATAGGGGGCGGTTGCCTGGCACGATGAAGTTAGACGGTGAAGGTGGAACACCTGCAGCAAGAATAAAAAAGCCATCAGATAAATGTTTCATTTTATTTTGACAAACACCTTTGAAACGTCATGCAAATGCTTTGCAATAGTTGAAACAGGGCGCTTCAGATTGCCATTGACGCAGCGTTTAATTTTCTAGTTATCAAAATCAGAAAAAAAATGTATTACCATCAGAAATCACAAGAAACACAAGCATTGCAAAATTACACACCATAAGAGTTTGTAATGTTTGGAGAAGAAAAGTCGTCCATTTCGTTGTTAAATATTATCCCAGTTCTCGCACCACGTACCTTGCTGCCAAAACTGAAATAATGAAAAAGAACAATAATTGCTACCTTTAGCAGTAACTAGTTACGTTATTCGAATATTATCGAGCTTCACATTGATACAAAACTGAGACAATGGTGAGAGTGTATGGACATATATAGGGAAGTTAATTCTCGCAAAATAATTTCCAAGGTGATTTTTCAAATTTTTACAAAATATTTCGGATAATTGTAGTGAACGGAAGGTTATGGTGCTTGTCCGAACAGGAAAGAGGTGCTGCTTGCTGGTAAATTTTTATAGATTTATGTGTACATTTTTCCTTGGGGAGTATGATCGTTGTATTGCAGCTTGGACAGAAACGTTTTGGTCAAAAATATAAAATACATCAAGCAAAAATCGCTTTGAATTGCAGTAAAAATTTTGGAGTACATGGGTACGTACATCATTTATGAACTGAGAGATTAAATCTTATGCATAGCATAGTAACAAATATCCCAGTGTAAGTATGAAGACAGTGCGTACCTTGTATTGATAGTGCTTGTTATTGCAACAGCATCGCCGTTCGGAGCGAAGAGACTTAGGTGAGCAGTTCCATGATCATCGGGAACATGGAATTCTGGTTCGTAGTAATCCAGAGGACATGTTGTTGTGTCGTTGATCTTAAGTCGAATGGAGTCGGCAAACCAGTCGGCTGTCATGTTTGATATCAACTTGAAAGTAAAGGATGAACGGCTAAATTATTATTAAAAATCATGCACACAAGGTTTTCGGTGTTTTTTTCTAGTGGCTAATGTAAAGCAAGCAATAGGCGAAAAAAACCTTTGGCCTGAATATGCATACAAAACAAAGCTGATCTGGCATTATGCATCGAAAGTTTGTTTGTGGAGCAAAATCTAACAAATCAGATTTTTCTGGAGTATAAAGTAATTTTAGACAGCACATCGTGAAACACTGTACTTTTTAAATATAAGAAACATTGGAAACATCATGACAAAATCATTAGATTAACGCAATTTTGTTGGCCGATGGTGTTCATTGTCAGCAGAATTCATTGAATGAGGCAGAATATATTGAACTATGAAACATGCAGGGATGTGGCATGAAGAACAAGGGTAATTGAGTGCATAAGCAAACGAGAGAATGAGACTGCGATAGGTTTTCCTTAGTCATTGCAATGGTAGGTGATCGGATATCTATAACGTGGTTATAGCAGCTATTCAAACGTTGTAGAAGATGCATAGAGATTTGAGTAAGGACGAGGCAACTGAATCAAATGCAACTCTGAAAGAAGCAAGAAACACTAAAGGATGACGACAAAATTTTTTGTTCCTTGAAATCAAGAAGATGCTTGTTTAGTATATATAGACAACTCTCAGTTTGGGAGCATTTCTATGTTGACTTACAACTTTGCTAAGATTGGTCTGCGCTGAGTTTGGCCAACTTGGGTTTGACAGCACAAGCATGTCCAAGAGACTGTTCCAAGAGACATAGGCGCCCCGCAGCTAATAGTTACTTTTGAACATGATTGTGCAATTACTACACACTTAAAGACAACATTATTTGCTTTCGGAACAAAGATGTATGTTTTTGATCCTTTCTGCATCATCTGCGGTAATCGATCAACCTCCGCTTGCAATGACTGATGTAACAATAGTGCAACCATCCAATTTTGTGTGCTATAGTTGCTGTTTCTCCTCATGGCGAGACGTCTGCATATTTCCTGGTTCAACTAATCGCCTTGACGTCTTTCTCACAGGCGTTTGCAAACACCCAATTCAATTTCATGTTAGTTTGTGTTTTGTAGACTAGTAATTCTTGCACAATATGAAAGAATTCGACCCTTTATTCTGTTCATGATGTAGCAATTTCAAAACTAGTGGCTTTTCGTAAATGCTACCTACTGATGAGATTATCAGAAATGAAATGATTTCAAAAATATACGTTTTGAATATAGATAAATATTGATTTGTCAGCTTCAAACTAATTTTGGTGCCAAAAATTCCAGTTATTTTATCAGCCTAGTTTAACAGTTTCTATTTTACTTTTTAGTTCTGGTCGGATTATATTTTACACTGGCAGCATAAAACGACTTTATGAAAAAGGGAACGATCTATTTGACAATAGCCAGCTTCATAGTGAACATACTCTATTCCAAAGATCACCAACTTGGTGACCGCGGGCACCAGGTCACCTGCAAGGACCAGGTAGGTCACCCACGGGCCTGTTCCAAAAATTACATTAGCATGATCAGTGTCTTCGCATTAACGAATATCAATACCAAAATAATTGAAGGTAAATTGAGCAAGATTTTTACTTAAGAAGTGTGTATCAAACTAGTAGCCCTTCGCTTTAATCGGTACACAAGAAGTAGCTTGCAGTTTCAAAAAGGTTGGTGACACCTGCTCTATTCATCAAATGTATCCTATATGAACTGAATATTTTTGTTGTACAAAGCTCTGTACTTGAACCCAAGGATAAGTTACACTCAAAGAAAGCATCAGTTTTCCGTTGCAAAACGACATATTTTCATCCAAAACAGGATGCATAAATTGTGCTAGAAGCATAAAAACAACAAAACAAAAAACAAGTCTCGATACCTCCGTAATGGTTTTATTATTTCTGTCGTCTCCCAACGCAGAACGTTTTCCAAAGGCGAATTTAAAAGCTTCAATTATGCGATGGTATGTAAGCACTTTGTTTTCTTTTGCTAAAGAGTTTGGTTGAAAATCATATCCTGAAACATACGACGAAAAAATGAAGGAGACTATCTGCAAATATAATTTGTTTTTGCGTTACAAGTTTTGTGTGATTAATTGACATCAAATCTCATTTTTCACTTTGTGTAATTGTGTTGCACGGTAATCGCAGCCATTCAGGATTGTTCACCACACCGAGGTGATAATAACTTCAAATCTTTGAAACTGATGAAATAAACGAAACTTTGAAATCTTTGTGTTTTTGTCTCTCCAAAAAAATCATTTCATTTCGGACGCACTGCATTTTTAATATCTCAGGGTCAAGCTTTCTTGTGCGTTTGCCATGCGCGCGTAAACTTACCATCAAGTATATTCAAAATTAAACTCATCACAGGTCCCCCACTTGGAGATCCAGATGTTAG
>JGI24022J15233_10010838_pt1 | contig 10364 bp, 6 predicted proteins | sample Ectturendosymbi2_FD_15233 | JGI IMG/M metagenome (IMG submission 15233)
TTGGGGAACTCATTTTTATTAAAAAAACGCAACAAGAATTATGCACTTCGTAAATTAATAACATTGTGCAAATCACAAACATCGTTAACAGATAAATAAATTAAATAGATAATACTGTCATAAATACTCTCACAAAAAATTTGTAGTGTGCCCACCCCCCTGGAATTTTTAGACAAAAAATTGCCCCCCCGGGTAAGAACCACTGCTTTAAACGATTTGCAAGCAACTTTGATAAAATCAAATGTTGACAACCTGCGTCAATTAAGAGAAGAGTTAACCAGGTAAACGCTTTCGCATTGCAACCAGACTCACACCACATCAAAGTATTGTCTTTCTGGGCGCACTTCTTTACATCTGCAACGTTTCAAGTCCTGGCTGCGTTTTGAGGAAGTCAGTCGTTCACTGTTGAAATCACCCACTCGTCGGCTGTAGCGTCATCGTGTGCGGCAAGTGTCACTGCTGTCCCGTCTAACTTTACCGACAAACTCTTGTCGCTCCAACTGGACGATGGAATTAAAAACCCTTGAATATTGCTACCTCCTTGCGGATCGAGGAAGAAAACCCTGGGATCGTTCGATATCAATGCCTCATCGATATCCATTGACTCTGGTGCAGGGAAGCTGCTCAAGCTGCTTTCAGGGATCAACAGCAAATCATTGCCTTCTCCGTTATGAACAACGTACTTGACACTACCGCTGCTTTCATCAGCGAAGATGTAAGCTATTGTCAAATCCGATGAAAGCAAACGCCAGTTAGAAAGGACGTGGTCGGCAGTTATGCGAAGCGATCCGACGCTACCTCCCCAAGCCGACGTTGAGTCAGTCTCGTGCGACACGGTGCACTGTGCTTTCGAATTGACGGCGTTTTCAACAAATGCCTCCACTGGTGCTGGAATAGTCTCGCAAACCGTCGTGTCCTGTGCAGGACTGGGCAAAGTATTGATCAAATATTCTTGTAGTTCTGCAGCGGGGTCGACAGGTTGTATTTTCATCTGTGGACTAAATTTCGACTGATTTTTGCTGACTTTCGTCATGACCGAAGATGATGCGCCGAAAGATGAAAACGGATCGCGGTTTTCCGCATCAATAGCAGGAGAAAGAATGGCCAGCGTTTCAATGGCGCTGGTAAACGATATTTGCTTTTCTGTTCTTTTTTTCGTTTGCTCTTGAGACATTCCTCTCCTTAGTGAGTACGGCTGGTATTTTGTGGACATCGAAGCTTGCATTTCAGTTGACTTCTTTGTCATAATGGTGCGAGCTGTGGAGGAAAACAAAAAATTGGAATTCAGGGATGATACCTGACAGTCCTCGCAAAGTCGTGTTAAAAGCAACGCTAAACTATCCGGGTTGATAAGAAATCCTGTTTCACGCCTCATACACAACTGTATTTGTCGTGTACTTTCATTCGGACGTGCTCACAAAACAATTTTGTGGTCAAGTTGTCATCACTAATGAACTACAAATTTTGACTTCTGTCAGTTGTTGGAAAATCTTGTTTTATATAATTCGCTCTTTGTTTAAGGAACAGCCACTTTTATTGAAGCTTAATGTCTTTTTTATCTCAATGACTATTTTAATGCATAAGTTAGAAGATGGTGATATTGCATCTCGCGACCAATTTATTGGAAAACTCATCAGTCATACAAGCATATTGAGATCTTGCTGAACACTTTGTTCGCTTGTCCCTTCTTCTGTGTGATATAGAGATTCACTGTCTTTTGCTTTATTTGTTGAATTCCGGTGACGATGAACTCATACGTTTTCGACACGAACGACATTAAATCCATTTTAATTTATTGTGCTTATACGCATTACTTCTGACTGAGTTCTGTACATATGGAGTGACGTCCAGATAACACACCTGCTGCGCTATTCTATCTTACTGAACACCTCAATATGTTAAAACGTATGTCAAAAGTGTTATGCTCTTCTTTTTCGTGATGTGTGTTACGCATTGATTTTGTACCATCGCGAATCTTGTCAATTTATCAACGATAGTTGAGAAATGAAACTTTAATGAAATTCTGCAACAGTTTCATAGTCAAATTAGTAGTTGTCTACATAGTAAAGCACTTACCAGACTTCCTTAAACCGATGTTGTTGTTGATGTTACTCGCCACTTCCGCCATTGTACAGTATAATGTAGATGACTTATGAAGATAATCCAAATTTTGAAGATATGTACTTACGAAACACGACTGACAGATTTTATAACGCTGTTTTCTCTTCAGGCGCTTTAACGATGCTGATGCGGCTGCCACCGAATTTATGTCAACAGAAGTGACGTCAAACCTTTTTCCTTCGTCTTTTTTCCGGGAAGTACCAGCTCCTGCGCGGAGGGGACAGAAACAGTACACGCAAGCGAAATGTGGTCACGCATCTTCCCAGAACATTGTGACGTGGAATGTGGCCAGCTTCGAAATACATGACGTTTCGATACGCTTCGGCAACAGAGGAATAGTAAGGTTAAGGCTGGGCAATATTCAGGTGACAACAGGCTTTTCTGACGCTTTACTTTTTTAACAGATATTTTGTCTATCGAATTTTCTATCAGTAACGCTTGATCAGATTTTTGATTTCACAGCTCAAAGCCGGAGTGTAGAAAACATTCGGGAAACTTAATTTCAGTGCACTGCTTAAAGCGCAGAAGAACTGTGTTACCATTTAAGCATTGTTTGTATGGCCTAATGCTTTCATTTTTTACTTGTTTCATCAGCCAAAACGTTTTATTCTAAAAATCGTTCTGGAATTGATCAGCATAACAAAAAATTCAATCTTGCCCGTCTCACAACTAGAAATGTTTCAAGAATGTTTGATTCTTAGCGCTCGGGCGAACGTGAAAAGATACACGCGTCGTTATATTCTAATGGGATGAGAACGCGGCAGATCTGTGTGCTTTGTTAACAGCTATCACTTGAAAAGCGGAGCTAGCAAATATTATGATTAGTAAAGATGGAAATGCGTCACGACAGTTACGGACTAGCGCAGCGATGTAATGTGTGTCACAAAGTTGAAACAGGTTGAGAGCGAAGCGTGCAAACGTGCGTACGGGAAATTCATTTTCAGTCGATGTGATGATTCATTTATGGCAGCAGTTCCTAAACTTGTTTGAGCGCCACCCAACTCTGAGTTTGGTGGAAACTTGGTCCTCAAACAGCGCATGTTAACGAGAAACAAATATGATTATTCGCAGTAAGATACTAAGTTCGTTTTCACTGTGAGCAATCTANTCTTTTCTCAATTACATTTGCGTACGCTAAGGACAGACCCAGACAAGCAGTGGTGACCTTGAAAATGTACAACCCAAGTTTGGATCGCCTCAGCGCGACCTATTTTTGGCTCTTCACAACTCTTGCTTGGGTTGCGACCCATTCTTTAGAAGCAACTGATATGTGGGAACGGAAATTCGTTTGCTGCTCAGTAGATACATGATTCGCGATTCGATTGGAGAACAAAAGCATCCCACTGCTTTACACGAGAGTCTGATGAGACCAATTTTAGTGAACGCAAGAAACACCAAACTAAACAAGAGATAATAGCAATGTCTCATGAAACTTGCTGCGTAGTAAACGCAGTATAGTATCATTGCACTTGGCTAATGCACAACAATAAAAAATGGAAGAATACCAATATTGTTTGTAGTACCCGAGCAACACATTTTTTACATTGGGCTATGAAAATTGTCATGCATTGTTTATTTTTCATTTCTAAAAGAGTTCTTCATCAGCTTTTTATTGCTCTGCACTTCAACATTTTCGTACATGAGCTTTAACGTCATTTGGTAATGCAAATTTCTGACCTGAGGTTTAGTTTTTCTCGTATTACACGGATGAACATTTGTGACGAGTTTGAAATAATCGTTAAATGTAGCTGGCAGTTGAGATTTATTTTATTTATACATGAATGTGCCCACTTCAAGACTGTAAATGTCTTTAGTCGCAGAATTTTTGTGCGTATTATAAATGCTGGTAATTTTAAGAATCACAATTTCGAACTTCTCACAACGCGATTTAAAACAACCAATATTGGTTGTAATTGACATAAAGNCGCTCTTCCCCAGGCAAAACTTTCGTATTGTACTCGTGAATTTATTAGGACAGGGGTGGGCAAATAGCGGCCCGCCATAGCGTTTTCAGTGGCCCACGGAAGCATTCAGGAAATATGTTCAAATCTGAAATGTCCTACAACTTAGTAACTTAACCAATACTTGCTTCTATTTTCATTAGAAAGTACGTCCCTCTGCTGAATGCGGACTTCTCAAAGTGGCCTCCGAGTCAAATTAATTGCCTACCACTGTTTAGGCTATGGTACAATATGCGAAGTGCTTGGTTCTTGGTTATTCACATAAAGTTTATCTTTCCCCCTTGCAACAGAATATTTGGATATAGCACTACATCACAACCGTTTACAATTCCCTTTCAATGTCAGTTTCGCGTCTGCAGTTACAAACAAGTTACTTGTATCTCAATTCTTTGTCGATACGATTGCTGTTTGTAGGAATCATCTCAGTAGTCTTTGCGGTTATTTCCAGTGGGTGGCAAAAAAGGAACGTTTCTTAAAATCATAACCAATTTTCATATCTTCAGGTGATGACTAATTTCCCAGGTGCAGCCCCTGTTAATTCCCACGTATTAAGAAGCTATGCTATAGATCCTTTGACATACAACACGAATGCAAAGCTCAAATACCATGCCATGAAAGATTACAGTTTAGCTCTGTCTACATTCAAGACATAGACCAGCCCGTGGTCTGGTTTTTGGAGGTTTGGTTTTCGGATGTACAGTGGAACTCGTCTAATTCGTCGTCGTTTAATTCGCCAATTCGCTTAATTCGTTACATTTTCGTCGGTCCCGGCAGAATCCCTATCTTTTGTGTACATTTCTGTTCGTCTAATTCGTCAATTTGCTCAATTCGTCACCTCTTTCTATCCCCTAGAAGCGTTTTGTTCGGCTGATACGTCATTTGCAGTTTCGCTTTTGATGTCTAAGCAGCTAGTACGTGTGGGGATAAAAACAAATTAAGGATCTTTATCTGAGAATTGTTGCACCTCGCAATTTGTTTATCGAATTTATATACGAGGTGCGAAGCGCTACCCAACTCCCCATTGAGAGAAGGCGGAAAGTTTATTAAAGATTTAATAGGTGCTTGATTAAACGGAGGAGTCCAGACAGAGGAGAGGAATTAATTGTTGTATTCAACCATAACGTCATAAACTTGTATTTTACTGCAAATAAGAGCACTAATGTATGTATACGAGTTACTTTGATAAAGTATACGAGCTTCTATGATAGAGTTTTCACCTGTTTGCATAATTCGTCACTTGTTTCTAATCCCCTTGAGGTGACGAATTAGGCAATTTCTACTGTATACATTTTCATGTGGGACCGTGTTGCTGCCCTCGAAAATATCGTCCAGCTTTCGATCTGATTACCTGCATGTAAACTCCTTTTTTATAATAACCGTATCCACATATTTTATTGAACAACCAAGCACAATCCATTCAGTGGACACAGAGCTTGTTTATGCCGCTTTCAAGTTGTCATTTTCTAAGCAATACAAAATATGGTGTTTTAATCCTCTATGCCAGAGCTTCTCAAACTTTTTTGTTCTACGGCCCCATTTTGAAAAAAGGTTTCTCTATGCGGCCCCCTTGATGGATAGCCTAGATGTTAATGATACATTTGAACGTCTGATTACAAAACTCAAGTTGCATTTTTGTCAATGGCGAAATCCTGCAAATGCACACAATCCACGAAAGTAGCTACTCAGTAATAAAACTACCACGTAATGGAAACGGTAAGGCGAAAAATAATTAACAAAAAACAATTCAGTTTATAGAAGTTATCAAGCACAAGTAATAGGATGGATGCGCTTGATAATTTTTACACAGATCAATTATTCGCAGGTTGATACAAGACAACGCAGGACGAAGGACATTCTTAACATTTTTCAAAAAGGATCGGTTTTTGGACTTGATGATCATCAATTTTGAGAATACCGCTTCACACAAACATCTTGTGCAAAAGTCTAAGAATTTATGAACGGCTAGATCAGAAATTACTGAGTATTCAGTTCTTGTTCTTATCCAAAAATGACATAAGCTAAACTATTTTGAAAATTCCGGTTGCAAATGTTTGTCGTTTAATAACTCCGCAAACTCATCCTGGGCATGGCAGGTGTGTGCCCTCCTAAAGTTTTCAATTGTGTATGGTTTGCGGATCCAACTTCTCCTGAATCAAAGTCAAAAGTGCTTCTGAAACTGCGTATGAAACTTTTAACTTTAGTTTGAAACTACTTGGTGTGCTCTCAAAGCAGTTAGCCTAGCCGCAGAGTACTGTAGACCTAGCGTCTAAACAGAAGCATGCCTTCGCGCCGGAATTAATGCAATAAGGTCAGTATCGGTTAGTACGTTGAAACAATCATGATATAACCACGCATAACGTGTTGTGCCTGTTTTTTATTATCATTTGATAGCTCAGTCAGGAATCATAGTAAACAAAGTAGGATATTGCCCCTAAAAATAAAAATGCAGTAGAAATATATTTACTGCAAGCCTATTTTCAATTTTCTTGTAAATTTAACAAAAATTGTTGTATCTGGTTTGTCAAGCCAATTGGTTTTGAGATCCCGAAATTACATTTCGCGGCCCCATTTGAGATCGCGACCCCTAGTTTGAGAAGCCCTGCTCTACGCCACAGGCAGATGGTTAACAGCATGAAGACAAGTTTTGCACAGCAGCAAAGTATTGTCGCAACGCCCTCATATGAAGTAAGCCCAATGCAGACACGTATTTCCCAGTAAAGCTCACAAGAAACTGTTCTTGCTGATTTGATTAACATATAGTTCTAACAAGCAATCTTTGTTTGCGCAAAATCTAGTAAAAACAACCAAACGTAGGATCCAATACTGAAAATATTGCTTTTCTCTGACGTTCTTGCCCTGCTGCGAGTTTTTTGTCAGTGGAAAATTGAACATCAATTCTATACCGTTTTTCTTTTTCATTCTCTTTTTGTAACCACTTTCACAAAGACGACCTGCATCTCTATCACACCCAGATGCATAATATTGTGATGTTGCTACTGTACTCATAAGGGTATAGATTAGACATTTGAATTTCCGCTCCTTTCAACGTAAATTGTGAAGTTATGCCTCTGCGCTGTTTTGCAAAATTTTAGGTTAATATTGAGTCGTCATAGGAAATAATTGCGCGGGGAACCCAAAAGCGCGGGGCCCTAGGCCATGGCTTATTTGGCCTATGCGCAAATCCGTCCCTGGCTGCAAGACCACTGTAGTTATAAAGCGCCATCAACAAAGCACCATATAGGTGAAATTCAAGATATAATCGACCAGCATAGGTGGGTATGCCGAAAACTGTGTGTTTACTTCAGTTTGACTTACCTTCTTTCAATATATAACATCAAAAGCGTTACTCTGATGTAGTGAACATTTAAGCTTATGTATATGGTTCCAGCTTATTTTTTCCCATGGCGAGGTGCATCGCTTTTGGCAACGTTTTGATATAATAGGCAGGTGAATGCCTTCTTTGTCACCTCAAACAATAATGCAGACGCATGAGAATTTGTTTCACAACAAATACTTCTTCAAAGCAATTAGGACACGGGTATATGCTGTACTTTACACTACAGAAACAATAACGAAACAACTACTGTAATGCATTAAATGATATCACATTGGAAATTTCAAAAAATAAATGGTTTTATTGTCAGCAAACATTCGTTGATTCTTCAGATATATGATTCCATTTAGATTACTGGTTGTTGTGTCAACGTTGCTTATACGACTTCGCAAGACTTCAAAGTTTCACTCGGTCTCAAATTTACGGGTAATTTATCGATTTCAACAATGTGGGAATTTTCGACAGCTTCATGCTAGCACCTAACCGTGTTTTCAGCAGAGGTGACGTGGAAGTGCAACGTTGCACGCCAGTAAGAAAATCCCCAGGGGATGTAACTGTTGAAAAGTCCTGCGATCATAGCAACAGTACTTGCGCGCTGTCCACCTCGTGACGTAAACGTGATGCGCTTTCTGAAGTGCTGCACGCAAAAACGAAAGTCATATGAAAATAACGCAAACGCATCAGAAACAGAGTGCAGCGAACCTTCCATTTAAAAGTGAGCTGTGTGAATGACAAACAATCGCGCATGCTAAATTAACGTAGTCAACTGCCAGACGCAGTGTGTGGTATCGTTTTCTAGAACGAAGCTGATTCTTTGTATATACAGGCAAAAACATTAATTCAAATGGGGTCATAAAGTGTACATTGTAAGAATTTCGAGCTGCATTTAACATTTAAAAATCTGCGGCAGTTTTGTGTTAGTGTTGTCAAATGTATATTTTCTTCTTTTCATTGATTGGCTAACTGCAAATAAGCTTTCATTAAATATTTCTGAAACAAAATATATGTTAGTAAGTAAACTTTAGCCTTGTGGCAAGCTTCTGAGGTATCTTCCTGCTTTCTGCCATATCGCAAAATATATGTTAGTCTGCCATATCGCAAAATATATGTTAATCTGCCATATCGCAAAATATATGTTAGTCACAAATAAACATGTTGACACAGATTTCTTGAAAATAACTGTAAAAATAAATGCAAACGGCAATTTCACAGAAGGACTTTGAGTTACAAATAACTTGGTGTAATTGTAGACGAGAAACTGGCATGGACAGAGAGTTGTAAACGGTTGTGTTGTATTATATCCAAATATGTTGGTGTAAAGCACAAAGACAAACATATGTGAGTAACCACACGTACCAAGCACTTCGCATATTGTATCATAACCTAATAAATTCACTAGTACAATACGGAATTATTACCTGTGGAAGAGCATCTTCATTTCAGCTACAACCAATATCGGTTGTTTTAAATCGCACTATGAGATGTTTGAACCCATTTGTAAGTGTGATTCTTAAAGTTACGAGCATTTATATTACGCAGAAAAATCTGCAACCAAACGATACTTACAGTCGTGAAGTGGAAACATTCATGTATATAATAAATCTCAGCTACCAGTTACATTTAACGATTATTTCAAACTCCTCACAGATGTTCATCCGTGTAATGCAAGACAAACTAAACCTCAGCAATTTCCATCACCAAAAGCACGTTAAAACTCATGTACAAAAATGTTGAATTACAGTGCAATAGAAATCTGTTCACGAATTCCAATATAAACAAAAAACAAACCGTTTATGGCACTTTCTATAAGCCTATAAAATGCGATACTCGGCTACTGTAAACAATGTTGGCATTCTTTTCGTTGTAGGTGTGCATTAAGTTATTAACCATGCGCAATGATTCTATGCTTCTGTTACTCCGTTAGTAGTTAAGAGATTTTGGAGATAACAGCATGAATATTGCTGTTATTTGGTGTTATCATTTTAAAACTAATTTTTGGTTTTCTCATTTTAAAACTAATTGCGGCTAGAAATTCCAGAATGTCTTTGACGTCTTCAACAGAATCTTTCGGGGGTCGAAGCGTGAGTCAAAACCGATACGTGTCGACAAAGGCTCAGACTTCTGCGACTGACACGCCCAAGGCCTCTTGAAAATTTACTCCACGGAAAACGAACAGAAGTTTGCAGTTGTCGAATCGTGGAACGGAACAATTAAAAACGTATCGATACTTTACTGAAATGTCAACAAGAAAATATGTTGATGTTGTACTGCAGTTACTCACTGTGTACGAATCGCAACCTGCCGTCTATTAAAATTATACCTGCTTAAGCACGTAAATCTGAAAAGCAAGACCGAGCTTTTGCAAGTTATATCCAGAAAAACTCCAGCCGTACAGAACACCTGGTCCAAAATTCAAACTTGGTGACCGCGTTCCAATATGGAAAGCAAAGTATATTATCGCAAAAGATTTACTTCTAGGTGAACAGAAGAAATACTCGTCATAACTAAGGTTCAGTCTACCAGTCCAGTGGTGCATAAAGTGAAAGAATTAAGCATGGAAGAAATCAGTGGAATACTTTACAATTGAGAACTTCAAAAGACAAAAGTTGGCCTCGGAGATTTTTACCGAGTCGAAAAGATTTTACAGAATAAAAAGAATATGTCANTATTGGACCAGATATCACCAGTCAATGGCAAGTTGGACAAAAAACTCGGATCTGCAATCTTTAAGTACAAATAATCAAGACTCGGGGTATATGAATGGACACCGACAAACTAAGCAGTATTTTTGCGGTATGCCTGAAAGTTCAAACCACTTTGAATCCGAAAGTGGTGCAGGCTTACTTCAGCGTGAAGTTTTCCAGATATTTCGTCAATTTTTCAAATGAATTTCAAACTAGACTCCACGGGATACTTAACTATGTTTGGGCCGCAATGCTGCATAAAAA
>JGI24022J15233_10010839_pt1 | contig 10364 bp, 6 predicted proteins | sample Ectturendosymbi2_FD_15233 | JGI IMG/M metagenome (IMG submission 15233)
CAGCAGTGCAGCAGACCACTACGAAAGTAACCGCATGGTCCACAGCGCAAACAAGCGAAGAAGGGCGCCCGTATACCACTTGTGACATTTCGAAAGGAATTCAAAAGCGAGTATAACGAAATTGAACTGAAGTTTACGTGGTATCGGCTGGCCCGAGTGGCTGGTCGATCTTGTAGGCCGTAATTTGGCGACCATGGACAATGAGAAAAACATTTGAAAGCAAATCTTCTGAAAATGCTGTCTCAGTCAAATGGATTTGGTTGAAAATATTTGCTTGTCGTCAAAAGGAGTAGCCAACGATTCTCAGTGAGGATCACAACCAGGGATAGGGGAGCCACAACTGGTAAGATGTATTAATAAGCGAAATCCTACAGCGGCCTTTGGTTTGCGTAGAATTGAAAAGATTTGATAAGTTGAAAGACAAAACCGCAGAGGACGTTTTTGTCTTTTTGAACGCACTTAAGCTTTAGAAACATTAGTAAATTTCCAGCACATTCTTACCGTTTCAGATTAAATCATGAAATTGTCTGAAAAGTCTAAAGCATGGGTCACCACCATGGTGTCCGCGGGACCCAGGTCTCCCGCAAGCACCACGTGGGTCGCCTGCAGGCCTGGTCAAATAATAGCTCAGCTTCGCACTGACATCCTCGTCGAATCAGCTCTGCTCGTTTGTCCAAATCTTGTAGACTATGATAAGGAATGTTGACAGCCCACAAGGACCTAAATATCGTCCGATTTATTTTGTTAAGAAGAATAGTGATAGCGCAATACACGGCCTCAACTTTTCAAGAGTGACTGCTGCATGTATGCTCATGCACGGGACACAATGCTAAACCACACCAGCACAAATGTGCCGGCCACTGGTATCGACGCTTTCCCGTAGTACCCATGTTTCCGCAAAAGTTGCTGAGCAAATAATACCACCGCTTGTCCAACTGTATAGTTTGGGCGGTTATAATAATATGTAATGAATTTATAGTAATTACACAATTTTTTCATTTGTGCAACTCGAGTCAATGAGTTTCATCGTAAAATTTAAATTATTCTGCTTGGTAATCACAGTTTTGACATTTCGCCAGGTCGGGGTCAAAATTGCAACCTTTTATGTATAAAGATAATTCTTTCACTGCAATGACTAGACGCTAAACTGTTTCCTCGAAACAAATTACACGTCATCACTAACGACAGCAGTTTGAAAATGTCAGTATTGTAATGTACACACGAAATAAATGATTGCGCTTTCGTGACGTCACCATCGTCAATAGGTTAATCGAATCTAGTACTCTCTTAGCAAGTTTTTTGCAAAAGAGTTAAATATTCAAACATGGTTTGCGATGTTGCACATTCAGCTCAAGAATGCTTTGCGTCAATTCCAAGCTTTTTGACGGATTGACGACCGCAGCATGACGTGATGTTCATGCGATTTTGCTACGAAATGAAAATGCATCAAAGTCGCGTTTTTAAAATAGCAATACCATGCACATCAAACAGCAGGCCACTGACGAATAAATGCAGCACAATGTTCAGTTACTTGCAGAGATGTCTCCACTAATTTTCCATGCTTCAGGTACACACCGCAACAGCAGAACGAAATGATATCAAGTCCGAACTAGGAGGCAGTGAGTGGGATATACGTTTGAAAACGTAATCCCTTCATAGTTTCAAATTCAGGTGTTTTGTGACAAACTTTTGAATTATGAGTTACAAGTCATTGCTATAAGGCAGGTGGTTTTCCAATCTAATGTTACGGGAAAGCGTGTATTGATCCATCGAGCAACCAAACAATTCGAACCTCAGCGAAACATGGCGATGCCAGGAGTGAGGGTAAATACGGATGTGCTGTGCCAGAATTGGTGGATTGAATTCATTACGCACGTGGCCGTCGTTGTCATTGTTTGCATCAAAAACCTGAAAAATGTAACTATTTTTGAAAACCTGTTGCTTCTATGAAAATGGAAACCTAACGTATGTTGTTCAATTTTGGTTGTTGCCGTCAAAAGAGATTTAGATGCCAAGAGCAATGTTTATGTCAAAATGTAGCTGAGCACATATATCAGCAGGGCCGCAACCACCTGATATTTTCAGAGGAGGAATACTTGTAACTTGATGTTGTACCCAACAAATAAACATTTTTTTGAAAGTTGGGGTGGATTTCTCCATAGGTGGATCCATAGGTGTAGGAGCAGGCAACTTTTTGGGGGTGCTTGGGATATGTTGACCGAATTTCCCCAAATTTTCCCAAAGACTTTTCTGCGATAAACGTTCTCCCTACAGATTTTCTGTAGTTGTTGGTACATGCTATTTTCCTCTACCATGTTGCCATAGACTTGAAAGTAGAGCATTTGGTACCTGAAATTTGGTTCTTTATAACCCAACTGAAAAAAGTACGCTAGGCTGTGCAAGAACATTGTCAGAAGCAACCTGGATCAGTACTCTGAGCATCTGCTTTACATATCTGAGGTTTGGCGTTCCATTCGCATTCCAGTTGTTGCTGTCAGCAAGCAAAATCACACCTAGCAGAGGAAATATCTGCAACATACTGTACGGCAAAATGTGTTCATCCAAACACCGTCCTTACAATTGAAAACACAGCTTTTGTGTACTTGCTTGGCATGGACTCTACTAATATGAAGCAGGTGGCCTGCAACATTTTCGATTCCCACAGTGTCCAATTTATAAAGAAAGTAACTGAAACGTTGATTTTGCCCAAACTTTCAAGTGAGTCAGTTACTCATCAACTCTCACATATTAAAACACGAATTATTAGAAACAGATTGTTAAATTTTATATTTTAATGTGTCTCCTGTGATATAATAAACTTCTATTTACACACTTAATCACAACTAAATATAATTTCATTATTATTTTGAAAATATGTCGCAAATTCTTTTCCCAAATGTTTTGAGATTTTGCCCAAATTTTTGACAAATCAAACCTTTTGGGGCACCCCAGCACCCCCGGCTCCTATACCACTCCCTGGAACTTACAAAATTGTACAACAGTTGGGATTTTAAACGAGTTCCATTGGCGAAAAAAATTGTTGGTGCAGCCTATGCAGAGAGGTCCTTAAAAAATCACAATAAATTCGACGAACGTGGGACGTTAACTTAATCTGATGCCTGCTTTTACCTGTATGCTTCTGCTGTTCCTGTAATTAATCCAGAGATCACCGTCTTTGCTGTACTTTACAATGAATTGGGTCAGGTATTGATTTCGAAGATATCTGCTAACTCCTTGAGTCATTACTGCGGTGACTGCTTTGGCCTCACCAAGGTCAACCTGCAAACCAAGTTTGTGTGTTACAGCTGTCTGCAGTGGCTGCCCTTTTCGCACTGTACCACTGCACTGCGAAAAAGCAGCCTATGAGATCATAACGACAGTTAAAGGATAATCTGGACTGACAAAAATAGCAACAGATCGAAGATTGCTGTTAAAAGTTTATGAGTAACGAACATTCGTGTCAGCGCATTCGCCAGCTTCACAGGTTCAGTAAAATAAAAAGTGTTTGAAATGTTTTAAAAGCAATTACATTTCAATATCTATTAAAATGCTTCAGTGCACAAAATAAAGTTCATTGAAAGCCTACAAAGTGTGCGGCATGGTCATGCTACTATCAATTCAGTAAATAACAGGAATTAAAAATTGGACAATAAAAAATACAGAATCTTTTTAATACAAAAAAAAATACAGCATCTTTCTAATGGTTCTATTTGAATAAGATTTTAGGACAGAGGATGCGTAGAGTTTTGTGAAATCGATTTCCTATGAAAAAAATTTGCTCACTGATTCGACTGCGTCGCTTTTGCGGAGACGAATTAACTGAATATCTTTCTAATACTTCTCTACTTCATGTAACCCACCTCAATGTACTGCTTTCTGTCGTCATGGTTCGGCATCCATGCGTTGACCAAACCTTTTTTGTTAAGTCGCGCTAAACGAGACTCCCACCTTTTGCTAGTGAAGGAGCGATAAACTGATGAGGCTGATAGTTGGTAATCGCTAATATTCCCACTTTCCATACCAAGCGGCTTGCTGCAGTTTTTAATTGGTCCTGTAAAGGAAGAGAACGCAAGGGCGTCCAAATTGGAAGCAAAAGTGTGGCTCAGACGGCCTACAGTAAACTACGAAAGAAAGGTTGCAAAAGAAGTTTGAGGATGAAACCAGCAGTTGCATCTTATTAAAAGCAGTGATTGAGTGACATGCTAGTTAGTTTGTGTTTTTGTCAATGGTTCGCCCTTCATCAATAAAACTAACAAAGCCAGTCAAACAGAAAAATTCTCAGACAGCTTTTCACAGAAATCTTTTTGCAAAACTAGCGTTGTCACATAACAAAGAGTTCGGAGTGAAACACGACGACCTGGTTCTCAGTCTGAAAACTAGCAAAGGTATATTTATATTTATAATATGCGTCGTATCGGTCGAGTTTTAACGAATTCCAAAGAATCACTTTACAGTGGAGAGCTTCAAAACACAGGTGCCAAAACAAAAAGTGATCGAGCTGCACCAACCGTAAAAACGCTTTTCCAATGATTTGCAAACATAGATTCTGATTTCGTCGCTTGTCCGCCATTTGCAAGAACATCGAAATTGGATTTGCCAAAATTCACACCGCGGCAAGGCGCCAGTGCAAGTGTAAAACAACCAAGCAATCAAATTATTCAGCAGTTAGTCTGAGCGCGCATTTGTATGAAAGAAATGGGAAAACTATTTCAACCGCAGAAGTTTCAAAGTTTCCCTTTGAAGGCACTTTTATTTGTTAAACTACCTATTTTTGTTTTTCCGACCCAGAAACACCTGTTGTCTGGTTTTGCACCCGGAACTATCAGGGACAGCGAATCCATATTCAAAGCTTCTCTTGCCAGAAACAGACACTCGCTAAAAAAACTCTGCACGCCATTGTATCTGTGATGGAACATACCCATGTAACAAAATGCATCCCAGTTATCCCTCCAATGGCATGTATGCACCGCTGCTGCACCTCCACAAGCAGAATTAACCTCAGCCATAGGATAACGGGCTGATTTGTCTGACAGCCATCCGCATTTGCAGTAAGATGTACTGAAATATCGTAAAACAAAGGCATTTATTTCTTCCCAATACATAATAAGTCTTTTCTCCTTTCAATGTCTTATTGTCTGATGTATAGCGCATAGGTAAATATTTTTATAAACATGACCAGCACTATAATTTCATGAACGAATAAGTGAAGTTTATCTACAGTATATATCTAAAATTGGCTTTAACCAAAGTGCAAATGGGTCACTCTCTTCAGGAAACAAACTGTACGTTGTTTGTACCTTGTAAATAGCTTCTAGCATTTATCAAAACTACCTTGAGCAACAAGCTAGTTCAAACATTGCCAGCTAATGCTGATGAGGTTTGGACGAAGTTTCAAAGAAAAAAATGTTGTTCGAGAGAGAGCTTAGTTAACCTGCGCAAAACCCCGTAAATTCATTGCTGGTTTCGAAATTTGGCAAATATTTGGTGTACGCAAGTTCAAAATGATTTAAATGATCAAATTCTGGATGCCAGCGATAATATTTGCACAACATCGTGAGTCATACTTTCGTAAATAAATAACCGATACCGAAGAAACAAAGGACGTTAAGAAAATATCTAGACCATAAAAATTTTTGTTGAGCAAAAGTTATCGAATGTATATTTAACATTCCACACTTGATAAACTGAAGGCAAATCAGTCCCATTCCACCGCAAATCTAGGTGTAAATTAATTTTGTTTGAAAACATGTTCTCTGACAAAAAAAAATTAAAAAGCTTGTTCTAGTAATACTGCTGTTTACCAACAAATTTTCCAGATATCGATCACAATGATTGGTCCATACTTACCATTGCTCAGATCATGCTCAAGCATTCTGTGTCAGGTAAGATTGTTCTGATTTTCATCGATTAGAACCAAAATAAATTGAAAGCGTGCGATATCAAGCTTTTTGGTTTAGAGCCAACAAGAGCTGAAAGAACTACTGCACTATGTCGAAATTTTGGAGTTTTACTGACGTAGTAACTTACCCGTTCCGTTGAATTTCCTCCATTTCTGCGGGTGACGCTAAAGCAGCACCCAGTTTCGAGCATTCCTGGTATGCTTCCTCGTACGTCCAGGCGTATGGCTGGGAGCCGCTGATAGGAAAAATTCCTGAAAATGCATGACGTTTTAAACAAAACTAAAATCAAAACTAAGTGTTTTTCCTGAGGAACAGCTTAAAGATGAATGTTAGCCTTCAAATTTTATGTCAGCGACTGCAAACCTAGCAGCAGGAGAATGTGTTCATCACAACGACTTTTCCCTACCTCCATTCACCATACTGAGTGAAAGTTGTCTTCAAATTCTTTCGAGACACCCAAATATTTTAATAAGTCTATTTCCTATTGATCAATCGGCACGAGGCAAAAACTGAATGTTTTTCCTCTGCGGAATGAAACACTAGCTCAACAGATTTTCAAAACAGTGCATTGCACAAACATTTGACATATCATCAACTGCCTGAACATCAGGTTTTGTCAGCCATAATTTGAAAAGAACCTAAGCTTCAGGTCAGTGGTTCTCAACCACTGCGAGCCGCATGCGGCTCCCAAGCAGCCTTTGTGCGGCCCACAGCAATCTTTCAATAAAACCTCTAATACCTTGTAAAACAGACTTCGGTCTGCAATAAAACAAAACGTGTGACTTGTCTTCAAATTTCTTTAGTGCGGCTCTCTAACAAAGGCGTACATCTGGATTTGGCTCCCTTCCTCGAAAAGTTTGAGAACCACTGCTCAGGTCATCTTCCCTCAGAATGTGATTATGATGCTTTGCACAAACATGCGAGGCGGGGGTGTAAGTGAGCAGATGCTTCCCAGAGCTGAACATGTTGCTAAAATCCGGAGTTTAAAGACAGTATTTTCCAAATGATAGAATAAGACAGGTCCTTATGACCGCGAAAAACAATCAGTGACTCAGGGTTGCAGGGTAGGGACATTTGCGGAATTAAGTATGTGCATCAGGGTTTATTGGGGATGATATTGTGAACATTATGAGATGTTTTGAGACGCTGAAGATGACCTTCAGTTCTGTGGGAATTCGGACCAACAAAGAATTATGTACTTCGTTTCTTTCCTTCGCTTTGCTTTTGCTGATAAGATGAAAAAATTAACACGATCACGTCCACATTCTACGTGAAATCTTTGTGTCATCCGAAGTCGGTTGCCGGGGCAAAGACAAAAAAGTGTTTTTCGACTTACACATGAAAAAATATTTTGTGCCCATATGCTGCCGCTATACAATGGGATGTAGATGTTGCTCCCAGGTGGAAAACAAAAACTTAAATTTTGAAATAGAAGTTAAGAATACGTCGATAATTTCGGACTTCGGAAGCCAAAGTTGTGTTTGGGCACAACAAGTTAAAGTGTGTAGGGCTGTAGTCATAGGTGGTTTGTTTAACCTGCTGAACTGATGAAATCTGTCGGTAGCGTTGATAACAAACCAAGATAACATGTGGCGAATTCAGATAGCTGGTAGTGGTGGCCGATGGATATGTGAACCAACTCCTTGTAATGTTAAAACACATTCATAATTATATTTCTAGTAAATAAACTGCGGCGCCATTGAAGCCGAAACGAAGTACAAAAGTTAAACACAAGTGAGTTAATTTCCCTTTTTTGACCAGAAATCAGGCATAATGTGAAAAAAAGTTTGTCCTGCATCACCCTCTGCCACAACTTTGTTTTCGAAACAGTACATGACTGTCCCAACGTTTGGTCTTATCGTATTACAATTAAAGGAAAAATCATTCCTTTATATAATTCATGTTTTTCCATGATAAACGCAAAGAAGCCTGTGTTTTACTAGTACTTACGCACAACAAACAAACCGTGATGAAGTTTGCATTTCTGTGCAGTTCTAGGTTAAAGAAATATTCAGTAAACAATGTTTCAATCGGGTCCTCCCGGTTTTCCTTGTCACCGAACACCAAGCCAGTTATTTCGTCGATAACATCACTTCATCACTGCTGATACGAGCATGTGCTTTCCTCACATCACGATGAACGTTCGCTGCTATTGGCCACTACTTCCACAGCAAACTATATGCTCATTAAACCGAGTTCAGATGAATTTCTGCAGTGCTCAACTTCAAATGTGGTGAACCAACCATTTCTAAACGAAGATTCTCATGATATGTTTTGAGCAGTATAAGAACTTTAATCAGATCTTAAATGGTTAGTGCATTAGCAAGAAAAGGATCGATGAATTGACAGAACACCCGGTAGAAAAAAATCAAGTTGATTTTATCGACCTATCACACCAAACAGAGTTTATGTTAAAACTACAACGAAAGAATGCGACGCATCGCTTTGCAAGTCATACTTTTCTACAATCCACAAAAAATTATTATTGATAAAAGTTGCTATTCTGCAACTTGAGGAAAATCCCCTCTTACCCAACGACGATGGGTTGCACTGAAAGAAGACACAATGCAATTGAAATTTTGCTGCTTACTTTTCGCGTCAGTTCTTTGACCGATGACGATGAGGAACATGAAGGCTGCAAAACGCAACATGTCTTTGACGCAGTAAGGCAGTAACTATTTACTGCGCTGATTAAGTATTAAAATTTTTCACCTGGGTATCAATGAACAAATTTAGAAGCAGCAGTCACTGCTTCAGACATGCAGCGAATAATTTTTGCAGTGCAGACATGTGCAGTACAGGCTGCTGAACAACTGAGTGGTTAACCATATCGTCCGCAATATGAATAAGAAAGACTATGACTTTCACTTTCAAACAAACTGAGAACGTGCATGTATATACTACACATATAAAGTTCGCGAAGTCATTGATCTTCAAACCAAAAGCCGGAGAAAACAACATAGCTCTTGGTAGTAACGCTATCGACCAAACAAATTCTAACTATACTCGTGTTCACAGTTGAAATCCATCAGTTCTCCAACAACCCACGCAAGAGAACCGTAACCACTGCTTGGCGTTGCAGTGACTGGAAAACCTGCAGTCGCAAAATTCACCAAAAACCTGCGTCGTCCGAAGTTGTTTTCGAGTAATTGAGCACAAAATCTCAACCAAAGACGCTGCAAAAATGTTGACACCAATTAAAGCAGTTACTAGGTAAGTTGACAAATGCGCGTCAAGCCTGTTGCGTCACCCTTTTAAAAACTGCTGATGTTTCGTATAATTCACCAACAAACCACGGTGACGTGCTGTCTTTTTGCCCCCAAAAACAAACAAGATGCTGCAATTTCATTCGCTGCATCTTCGAAATACATGTGCTCGCTGTTCTCCTCTGAACTGACGTTGAACTGTCTGTCGTAAAACGCAGTAAGAACCACACCATCATGCAACTGCACAATGCCCTGACCCGTTTTCAAATTCTGTGGCGGCACTTAGTGTCTTGATGCTGTGATCGTGCCTTGGATTCCCTCACAGTCACCAGAAAAGTACTTCTTCAGAGCGGCGCTCTCAGTGAAAGAGTAATTGAAACACAGCTTTGTTCGACAATCATGTACAGTCGATTGCTTCCTGCCTACATGATGCAAGACCATGCTTGCTGCAATGTCCCACGAATTATGGAGTTCTACTGTAAACAACCGGGCCCATGACGTAGTCACGTTGCTTAACAAGAATGTCATGGCGAATATTTAGCTGAGACTGATCAAAACAATCTCGCAAAACATCCTAATCTGCTTGTGGTGTAAATAGAAAGGATTATGCTAAATATTGTTGTTGATAGTCACATCAACTCTCAAAACTTAAGCTCATATCTAGTGTTTCACATAAATAGGGTCGAATAGCTTGCAAGTCAGTCTGTAAATATGAGCTTGGACGGTTTTGACAAGCAAGGTATTGCCACACCTGGGCAAGTGTTGTGGATCCCTGGCGCTGGGTCCTGTACATCCGCTCTAGTTCCAAGAAAAAACTAAAACTGTAGGTATGATTTGCCTAAATGATTAAAAATTATTCCAAATGTTTCAGGTGCACAGGCACATTTTTCAACAACTCAGCAATTTTTCTCAGGCTCACGTGACCCGAAAAAACAAACGTATTTTGAAATATTTTTTTCAAAAACAAACACATTTTCCCTCCAAAAATGTAGGTACTGTACTTATAATTAAGACACAAAAAGGGCAAAGAAAATGCAGAAATTCCGCCAAAAACCTTTGTTGACGGTCGGTTGAAGATCAAAATTGTAGTCTGCTCGAAGCTTCTGGTTCTAAATGCAAAAGAAGCAAGCTGATATATGAAAATGCGATACTTTTCAGCGCTCAAATAAATTGTCCTTAAATTACTCCAAATCAACATTTATGCTTACAAAATCTTTGAAAAAGAATAGCAATCTATCGGAAACTTGTTCGTTCCAAA
>JGI24022J15233_10010840_pt1 | contig 10363 bp, 4 predicted proteins | sample Ectturendosymbi2_FD_15233 | JGI IMG/M metagenome (IMG submission 15233)
TTTAAATCGATTAGCATCACAGCGTTGAATAAATTCGCCAATTTCAGAGGTTGAATATCGCAACAAACGTCGCAGGATAAGATGAACTCACAATTAATTAGAAGTATTGCGCACTCAGCGTTACCTTCATATTAAGAGTTAAAGCATAAGCATACTTCTTATTGAAACAGCAAAACTAAGTTATATCATGCAGTTTGAAATGGTGAAAGAATGAAGGCGTTTCATTTTAGTGAAGTCAGTACAGTTCAGGGATATGCACTTCAATGTGTCTGCGGTATACTGAAGTGTTTATTCTATTTGGAAATGGATTTTGAGGACATACATTCCCAGGTCCATCAAACTGCGCTTACGTTTCAATTTCCTCTTAAAGGAAATGTCAACAAACACTTTTGATAATAATTTAAATAAACCCGGCCAGCTGATCCCAATTTAATAATGCTACAAACCGGTCCTCAGCATTGGGATACGGACCTTTTAGCTAATTGCATTTCACGGTTTTGTCCGCGCGGCTTTATTCATGGCGTAATTGTGAATATATCTGCAATGAGGGAGCTATAGGAGAGCTCATGGCTATCAGATAATGTATCAAATGTTGAATGTAATTCTACGCCACATGGTTTGTTTGGCGTTTACTGCGATATTGCGTGGTAGTCATCGCACATATGTTCAGCCTCCTACCTTTGTGTGTTCGTACTTTTCATTTCATGTGTTTTCTTGATGATGACAACTTCAGCACAAATTAAAACACGTTTGAGAATGCTTTCAGCTATTATTATGGAATTTTTTTGGCATTGAAGCTTTTCCGAGAGTGCTCTGAAAAAATACAAGGATTGTGGTTAATAAAGGTTGTGGTTGTTGTAACGGAACTAACCACGGTGTGAAGGTCAGTGTCACAAGTGACAAACAGACCATCAAATATTCTTATGAGCACTTACATTGGTGTAGTAACGTGAAAGTGCGTAGTTTCCGAAGAGTTATTGTGCTTGCAATGTGGTTAAATTTGAAACATAACCTTTCTAGCGCTTCCGACCGCTAACAAGTTTCATCAGGAAGGAACTCAATGAGTCATGGACAGCTCCAGGTGAAACTGCTAAATAAAAGGTTCGTCGAAAACAATCTTTCCACACTTCGTGGCTTGTTTCGTTCAGTGGATCTGGCTTGGCCCTGCGTGGTCAGTGGAACTAAAATCCAGGATAACAAACGTTGAAGGCAGGACAGATACAATGTCCACAGACAAATAGAGGTCTTCACTACGTTTCAGGGCATGACTAACTACGCATAAATACTTCTTTCTTCCAACATTTGTCTATATTGGGGTACGGATGCAGTCATAGATTAGGTCAATAATTTACATTGATATACCTGGCACAGTTTGGTAAAAATGAACGGAAATCATCAAGAAAAATCTTTTAACCGAAAATTTCTGATTTATTTGTGTGTGGCTGTCCTGTACCCCTTTGTAAAATTAAACTACACTCTAGTAAAGCCCAGTGAGTTTCTTGCAATCTTGCAGATAAACTCTTGAAAGCGTTTGTCCAGTTTAGTTCGCAGACATATCCCTTGATGTTTAGACGGCTAAGATAATCTGTGCGCAGGAATGGTGTTGCTTAAATGTGATGTGAACGTAGTTGAGAAAAGTTTTTACCTTTTTTTCTTTAACCACTCACCTTCAAATTTTTTCAGCATAGTATACTCACACGAGGACATGAGTTACAAAAGACCAAAAGACTAAACTTCAATCCCACTCAGACAGTAGCCCAATCTATGTTGCCAATGCAAGCATTTAAAAATTTAGCAGAGTTAGGTATTCCGACTTGATAAAGTGCTTTTCGTGAAATTGCCCTTATCTACTCGCCAACATCACAGAACGAACAAGATGAGCTGTTGACAATAAGTAGCCAAAGCAGTTACCACTGCCAGACATGGGGTAACCGTTATCGTCAATCGTAATCGATCACACGTTTTTGAATTAATCCAAATCGATTGAACTGATTAAAAATGACATGTAATCGCAATCGATTACTACCAATTTAATCGTAATCGATTATTGCTTTCCAGGGGCCTATATTCCGGGTGTGCTAGGTATGCGGCGCACACTGTGAAACTGAAGATGACGTGACATTTTCCAGATCGTGCGATCAAGGGAAAATGACCTAAAAGCTGGAAAGAAATTTATGTACTCTCCAGCCCGAAGGTGTGTGCCATTATGTACTCGACTGCTCTCGTATTCGAAGAGACATTTGCGCAAACTGCTTTTGCACTTCTTAGCTGCGCTGTTCCAGGGCTGAGTGAATTTTACTCCCCTGTTGCTACTATCTCACAACCCTGGGGGTGTGCTATTCCAGGCGCACATCTGGGCTCGACTGCTCGTATTCAAAGAGACATTCGTGCAGATGTTTTTGCAGTTGTAAACTGCGCTGTTGTAGGGCTGAGTGTGTTTTATTCCTTGGTTTTAAGGTGCAGTCTGGTATTTTTTATTTCTTGGTTTTAACGTGCAGTCAAAATATTTATCGTAATATGTAATTTCTAACAGATTACTTAAGTAACTTAAGTGATTCGAGCCAATCAGGAAAATGAACATTTAGACTTAAAAACATGCAAACACATCAAAATCATTGCAATTTTATCCGCATGACGGGCGGTTCAGAAAAAATTCGCACCTGTTGGCCGCAATTCAATGCAATGGGGGAGCTTCTAGCTCCAAATCGTAATCACGATCACAATCAACAATTGTGACAACAAAGTGCTATGCACAGACAAAGAATATATTCCCCTCAATGGCTTATTTTATGTGTGATGTACGTCATGTATAATGCTGCGTTTGCAGCAACGGACTTGGCTTCTAAAATCTTAACTTTTCTGAAAGCAAAATGGCAAACTTACTTAATCAAGTAATAAGTAAAGGGTTTCAAGCAAGTAATTAACATAATTAGCCTGCTTACTTGAACCCAACCCCAGTGTCAAACATATGCAAATTTGTTTTTGAGAACATGTGTAACTTTCCCCAATTTACTCTATTGTCTTTATCATATTTGTGAATTACATTGTTAACTCTAAATAGCTGACTAAATACCTACTCGTATTTTGGAAGCAAGCTTAGTGCAAGTTTTGTACAAATATGCAACTGCAGTCGCATTTCATAGGGTTTATTGACATAAAATCCAAACATTTTTAAAAAGCGTTGAGAGACTCTAGCCTTGAACGTGTGCTGATGTACATCAGACCCGTGTAAATATAAAAAGCGCAATCATAATGGTGGCCACAATGACTTCTTGCTCAACTGCAATATTGCCTGCAAAAAACATACGGCGGATTTGCCCTTGTAGCTACGAGATTTTCACATGCGCTTTTGCAGAAAAGTTTACGAGTAAACGGTAGTTTTAATGCAGAGTAGTAGCTAGGAACTTCACTGAAAACAAACTTCTAGAACTTGTCAACTCAACGAAATAGACTTGCTATTTTCCGGTTTAAATCCGAACTTAATCACCGTATTTATGTGATTGTAAGCCGAGGCTTACAGTGTTTTTTCATCATTTTGTGCGGCTTACAATCAACAATCGCATAAATACGGTATTCAGAAAAAGAGCGCTAGAAGAAGAATGCACGTTTTATGGATGTTGCTTTAACAATATGGGACGTTAAATATTGAAATAATGAGACTTGGTTCTTGTTTCCCCCTATCAAAATTCCTGGCTACGCGCTTGTTTCAAAGTAATGCTTTGAGGTCTGCCACTCTGCATCTTGGTTTTGTAATATACCTCAAAACCAGTCATAGTATGAAACGTTTTGGGAATCTGATCAGAGTCAGGCGCGGACAAAAGGGGGTATGCGGGAGATGTATTCCCCTCTAACCCAAAGCAATAAAGATTTATGAACCTGATTTAGTACAATAAAGTCATTGCTGCGAATATCATTAACGACTTTATACCGCCACACATATGTGCAGCGTGTTTTGCTTTAGGAAATTGTATATTTGAATGTTACTGTTGAGGAGAGATAAGAAAAAATACATGTGAAATTTGTAAAATACGTAGACTATTTATTTGGCCAAATATTTAATCGGTACGCAATTGGTTGGTTCGCCTGTGGAGATTTAGAAATCCTGTTCCCGCCAGCCAAGCACGATTACACAATTCCGTGTCATTGAATGCCTAAGGCAGCAACAATCGCAATCATCGGGGCACTCCAGTGCAGTTTCAGAAATTTTTTGTTGAGCCGATTGAAGAGCGTCCATATCGTTTTTTTCGGCTTTGCAAAAAGTGATACCGCTTTTTCATTTTTCCCTCGTAGCAAGGTAGAGAGGGTCCTCATAAGTGGATTAGGCTAGAGTAGGGGTTCCCAACCTGGGGTACATGTACCCCCAGGGGTACATTTTCTTATCCTGAGGGGTACATTTAAGGCTAGCAGAAGATGAGAAAAATATATTCACATATTATTTATTTCCAAATATTTATACATATATCACTAAGTATTATTTCCAAAAATCATTATATACGTATTGTTAAATATGTCTATGAATGAACATGATAATATACTATGTCATAGGAAATTTTAGGGGTGCATTTTCATCTGTCAACATGCCGAAGGGGTACATGCTCACCTCTCGGAATGCTGAAGGGGTACATGGTAAGAGAAAGGTTGGGAACCCCTGGGCTAGAGGGACTCGCATCAGCTAAGTCCGGCCCTGCCTACTGATCTAGGGATCTGTGTAACTTCTGAATGTATCATCGAGTTTAGGTTGAACCTACTGTACCAGTGGCGGATGCAGGGGGAGCAGTTTGGGGCAACTGCCCCCAAACGTCCGTGGAGCCCCGTTAAATAGCGACTGTTTGATACAAACGCGCCCCGTTTTGGTGTAAATGAAGTGGAAGAAGAACTTAGCTTTGCACTTCGTTGAACTTCAAGATTTACGTGACGGACTTCGACCAAGCCTCTTGTCGATTGGAATCAATAATACTATTCCTTCGTGATAATACTACTTTTCCTTATTTCTTTACCACGTGAGAAATGCTCAGCATTTACCAACGCGGTCGCTTTCGTTAGCACAGTTCTGGACTTGTCGCTGAGCTGTGCAAACATGTTTTTGTTATACTGTAAGTTCATTTATATTGCTTGATGGCAGCTTTGAAAGGAAAAGCTGTAATGAAATTAAGAATGCAATGGAAAACTTATAACTGACGTACGATTTAGGAAGCTTGCAGAGCCAAAAACCAGTTTCAAGTATGCTGCCAGCCACTGGCGTACGCAGAAAATTATCATGGGGTTTCATTCAGTGACAGGTGGTGGTCATTTCTATTTAGGGTGCGCTGTTTGTGACGCTCGCAATTAGACATCGTATTCATATTTTCAAACCAACGTTTTGGCGAAGTTTATCGACATAATATGTATATTATTCCACACGCACTCCCCTATTTTATGTGTCATTGCACTGAATATAAACTATCAGCACTCCAGGTTAGGATATCGGAGGAAAATAAACTCAAAGCTACGACGCAGTAGTTCATAACTGCAAAAATAACAGGCTGCGCAGGGGAGTAAAACACATTCATCACTGCGCCAGAGCAAACTGCAAAATCAGGCTACGCTGCTGTCTTGTCGAATACGAGCAGTCGAGCATAAAGTGTGCCGCTTGACAGGTTGGCGCACACCCCGGTTTGCAAGATCGAATCTTCGTAAACTACACAGAAGTTGACAATGCGCATAAAGTACGCAAGACAACTTTAGAATTTTTGTTATGTACAGAAGTCCAGCAAACTCTTAGTTTTCCTTTTTCCCTGCTGTGCCATTATCAAATGCCTGAACACTTCTCTGTTAAAAACTGCTGTTTTTGAGCTCGTGCAACAATTCTACCATGCTACCGAAATAGGTAACGTAGCCAATGCGGTCAGCGCTTGCGCTAATCAGCCATAGCAGACAAAATAGACAATTGTTTCGGATAAAGCGAACCATCGCGGAACACAATCTTAAACATGTGTAGTGCACGAAAGGTCCGCAAAAAGTGGTGAGATAGTTTTTGGTCGTAGACGATGACCTAGATACCCATCAAACCAAATTATTACTTTTTGGCCCATTTACAATGTTACTTGAAATTTGCATGCAAATTTATTCCGTGGTATTTGCATTAAATCGACAAATTAACAAGCAAAAGGTATGCGAAAACAATCAATATCCTTTATGCAGGTAATAATGTTTTTATAAAACATCAAGCTCAAGGGGGGGTTAACCCCAACCACCTCCCCCTTGCGTACGCCCTTGCTGCCAGTGCAGTCTGTGATTCCGGAGTAGATCTGCATGATACCAGGGGCGTAACGAGGTTAGATGGGGCCCGGGGCAAGAAGCAAGTTTGGCGCCCACATTTGGAATCTGAGACCTTATGGAAGCAAATTTACTGTATTGAAGAAAGTATTTCTGACATTGTTGGGACTTTTCGGCGCCCCGATAGTGATTCGGCGCCCGGGGAATTGCTCTCCCCTTGCCCCTCCTCGTTACGCCTCTGCATGGTACAGTCGTTTTGTAACATAAAGGTAAGTGGATGAGTTTATTGTCGGAAATAATGCCACTGCTTTTACCATAATGCAGCATGTGAAACGTTATGGCAACATATGTATGTTAGCAAGCAACTTGCCGCTATCTGACAAAAATGTATTGAGAGTGTTTCATGACCGAACATTGTGACCTAACAATGCATGTGTGCAACACCTCAGACTAACGAGGAAAACGCAGCGTAGCATTGAATTACTACGTATCAGCACGACGCTCCTCAACAAACCATAGCACTCAGCGGTCAGCTCTAACGCGAAAATATTGGCAAAATACCAGCAATTTAGCTTGGTGGTATGAATAATTGGCTTTACGTGTTCGTGACAATTTCAGCTCATTGGTTCAAATACGTTATGGCGCCCCCTATTTGACTGTCCCCCAAACGCCTAGTCTGGATCCTGCACCGTACTGTACAACAGACAAAATAAACCTGTACGAAAAAAAGGTCTGATAGCTGAAGCCTTAAAAACATAGTTTTTACGGAAGGTAATTTTTTCAAACATTTACAGTGATAAATGCCTTAATAATGTTAAACAAGAGGTGTGTTCAATAGCGCGATCCGCTTAAACCGTTAAAGTATTTCGTGTGTGTTTGCAACCTACAACTGGAAAGTTTCAGCAAGCAAAAGTTTAAAAAAGGCTGCACCGAACTCTGACAGAACTTGTCTATTGGCAAACGACAAATTTGTACCATTGTCTCTAAAGCAACTTTCATTTTGACAATTTAATTATGTTCTGAAGATGTATAAAACTTTTTACATGATTATCTTGCATGTAGTGCAAAGAATTTTTCGACGCTTTTAGGATAAATCTTCAATCTTTGTGACCCAAATTTTGACAAATATTTATTTTCTAGGCCTAACACAAAACTGTGTACACGTACATTTGAGTTAATTATTCATAATAATAAATGCTCGCAACCACATCTCACCAAAATCGTAACTGCATCTTTAGTGTGCGTTGTATTCGCTGAGCAATAGCGACATCATACATTTTGAAGCGGAACGGCCTGGTTGTCTGATCGAACAGCTTGAATGAAGTTTTGAACCAATGATCGATTGATTGGGCAATCGAGGAAGACAAAAGTAGGCTGTTCCTAGTCGCATAGCGGCTAGGCTATTTATGTTCGACTTTTGTTCGGTGCTTTCTTTTGGTGCTTTCCCTTTGGACTTCCTCGCTTGCATGTAGTGGTACTCGCGTAGCCACTACAATTTTGATATAAGTGATTGTGTAGAGTAGTAATTTGATGTGTAGCAGGGCTTTTTAAGGTGTTTTAGGAACCCGATTCGGATCCCTAGAATTGAAAATCGGGTCCCTAGAATCAGAGAAAATCGGGTCCCTAGAATCAGAGAAATCGGGTCTCTACAGTTCCATACCGGGCACCTAACATTATCCTTAAAAAAACGTGTGTAGTGTAAACTTTTGCTTCCAATTATTGTTTCACACACCTCGATAGCAACGCGTAACGGATTAGAAACAAACAAGATTAAAATCAGCGGAAGTTATGTTTGTTCAAGCCTTACAGTTTTTCTGAAGAAATGAAATGCATTGTTTAGAGCAGTGTTTCCCAACGAAGGGTGCTCACACGAACTGGGATACGAGAAATCATTCCAGAGGGTGAGAGAAGCGTCCGTCTTAATGACAAGCGTCCGTCTTAATGATATAATACTCACCTGCGGCTATTTTGTTTTCTTTCTAAATCTAGAAATCGCTTGAATGCACAGGCACTAGGCAGACATACGTGTTGCTATCAGCAACATATGTTCTACGTTTTAACAAACGCGTAAGAAAAGCAGGAACCAAGATGTCATTGAAATGAAAAACATTACCAAACTGTTGGATGTCAACCTTTCAATTTTATTATTTTGTACATATTTCAACTCTTACTAATTACTGCCTTGAAAGGATTGTGTAACCCTGTGACCCCTAGAGCTATGCTAGTGGGAGCTCACATTCCAGCAGTGCCACCAGTGTGAGACATGTCAAAGGATAGAGATCTGACTGAAGTAGTCGCTTGTAGGCAGGCTCGGCAACCTGCTTTGGAGAAGGGAACTCCACCAAATTTTTATGTCGCAGCTCTGCAGAAGGAGCTGGCAGCCTCGGTTAGGGCCCCTGCCATTCTGTTCCTTGGGTCTCAGCCCGCTGCGGCAGATTTCAATTATACCCTAAACCATGTTTTAGGATAAAACTTTAAACACTATTATATACAAGAGATTGTTGGGGACAATAATAATTTTCCCTGTGACTTTGCAGCATCTGAAAAATGAGGCTCATCTTTTTGGGCCCGCTTCAGACGTTTTGTGAATTTATTACAAAAGGCGCTTTTAATCAGCGATGATTCGGTGAAAGATGAAATAGTTTCACCAACAAAAACAGCCACTTCCTAGGTTAGAAAATGTAACCAGTTTTGTATGATACGCAAAAATTATCACCGCCAGATGATCTGCTACATTTTAGCCAAGTGTAGGCCTTTATTGGCTCCCGTTATTTCACTTCCCTCCAATGCCTGGCCCAGATCCGCCACTGGACTAACATCTAAACCTCCATATGCATGTCTTCAAAGTTGGTCTGCAGTGCGCTTGTCAAAAGTTCGTAAAAATTCACAGTAAGTCTGTTCATCACTACTGTGTTCGTTTGTTATTTTTGTTTCTTTAGAAATATTTTGTTTTAAGCTTTCCTGTTTTCGGTATCCGTTCTTGTTAAGTCAACGCAGCATCGCCTGTCTGGATTCAAGTTGCAACAAAAACAACTATGACGTTGCGTCTCCTGCCTCTGTCTAGTATCAGTAAACCCTATCGTAAACCCTGATTCTGTTAAATATAATCAACTGCTGGGATATATTAAAATGGTGCATTTTCACTCCGCGGTGTGACAATCCTGTCTCCACTTAAAACTGATTTGCAGCAAAGAAACAATCATGCATTTTCTGCTTCTGGTTGCAGTTCTTATCTCTGTTTCACATTATTTTACAGTTGGGAAATCAAAAAATCATACATTTTCTTGCAGGCATCGATATTATCTGTTACACCAGAAACCCTTGTCAGTGTGAAACCAATTTACAATGCATCAAGGAAGTACTAAGTTGCGGTGATGTAGTCGAGACCGTAACCATCGAGACCTAGACCTGGTTAAAACTTCGAGACCGACACTTCATAAAAAATTCCGAGACCGAGACTCAAGACTTGAAATTCGAGACCGAGGCTTCAAAATTTGTGGATTTTTGCGAAATTTTTCAAAAAACTGTCATCACTTCCAAGTTTAAATTTTTTTCGATATTCCGACATTTTTCCGACCTGTTTTGTTTTTTCTTACCTGCAAATGCAACAAACAAAAACTCGTTGAATTATAGAAGTTTTACTAAGTCATTTCATTGCGATATACAAAATCTCAAGACAATAGGCTGTGACCGAGACCTGCAGCCTTCGAGGCTGAGACGAAACCTGAAGCCTTCGAGACCGAGACTCGCAAAAATGTGTCTCGAGACTCCATCACTGTTAAGTTGGTATACATTCTGACCTCAGATATGCAGCATTTCCTACCTCGGGCTCTACCTGTACATTTAAAAATCCCCCAACCACAGTTTCAAAATCGCCTGACTTCAGCAAAGGCACATGGCTATGAAAATAATAGGAAAGACGTATATGCCTGTTGTAATTACAGTAAGAGCACTGAAAAAATGCAAGAAAAACACCGAACATGACTGTGACGAACAACCATGAAAACAGGTTTCGCCTGGAGTTGGCCTAGCCGGGGAGTACCCTTAGATAGATCGCAGTGAACCCTTAAATATCCGTGTAGCAGCCTGGTAAATTTCTAGACCTTCC
>JGI24022J15233_10010841_pt1 | contig 10362 bp, 5 predicted proteins | sample Ectturendosymbi2_FD_15233 | JGI IMG/M metagenome (IMG submission 15233)
CCATGCTTTCAATTGGGATTACGCCCATGTTCTACATCACGTAAATAGTTATCATAAACGCATATTTTTAGAATCTTTGTATATTAATTTAAAAACTTACACTGTGAATGATAAAAGCGCAAACTTCCCAGCTATCAATTACAATGTTTTAAAACATGAGCGAAGCTTATCAGTTACCGGACTTCCTTGAGTTTGTATTCTTATTGATCGCCTTTTTTCTTGCCTGTAAATTAGCCAATTCTCACCACGCAAGTTTTACACCTTATTTTTACCCCATACTTTCACGCTATATAACCGTTTTTTGTGAAGTTCTGCATAGGTTTTGCTCTATTTATTGTGTTGTTGTACTTGCGTTTTTTGTCTTTGTATGTCATACTACTCATTGCTTCTTGTTATTAGTAAGTTGCATGATATACGTGGTTAAAAAAACATTGCCCTGAGGAAACCCACTTGAATAAGTGGGCGAAACGTCGGCTAATAATAAAAATCGCCAGAAGAACTAACTTATCTGCTTGATTTGAAACCTGGTGGCAAACGCTACGAAATAACAACATGAGTAGCAAAAAGAACAGCATTTTATGGATTTTACCGAATTAAAAAAATGTCGTCATCACTTCTCAGATGAATTTTTTCAAATTTCTGGTATTTTTCCGACCTGTAATGGTTGTTTCTCACCTGCAAATACAACAAACAAAAAATTGCTGAAATATAAAAATTTTAATAAACCATTTCTTTGCAATATTCAAAGTCTCGAGACCTGTAGCCTTCGAGACCGAAACGAGACCTGGAACCTTCGAGACCGAGACTAGCAAAATTGGTCTCGAGACTCCATCACTGGTTAGAATGTCTTCATTTCTCTCACACTGCCGGCTGCCGGATCCATTTATGACGATGAGTGAATGAAGTTATATTCAGTGGTGTGTTCAAGGGGAGGCGAACGAGGCACTTGCCTTGGGCCCCCTCGAGGTGTTTCGCGCGCAAATTTTCCTCATTTTTGGTGAAAAACCTATTATCTGTTCATATAATATTTTCCGTAGCACGTCATAATTAAGTAGCCTACTTTGCTTCCGAAGGGTCCCCTACAGCAACTGTATTGTGCAGGTACTCTTCTTTCAAAAGAGACCCCAACAGCCATAGGTGTAGCCAGGGGGGGCAAAGGGGCCATGCCCCCCCAAATTTTCAGAAAATATAGTCATTTTGTGCTTTGAGAGGCATTTTTCCAAGCAAAATAGTGTTATTCGCCTAAAATCAAACATTTTGGCCCCCCCAAATTTTTTGGGCCCTCCAAATTTTTGGGCTGGCTACGCCACTGCCAACAGCAACTGCAGTGTAAAGGTACTCTGCTTTCAAAGGGGTCCCCAACAGCCACTGTAATGCATAAGTGCTCTGCTTTTGAAGGGGACCACAACAGCAACTGTATTGTGTAGGTTACTCTGCTTTCAAAGGGTCCCCAACAGCAACGGCCCCCAACCCCCACTGTAATGTGTAAGTAGCCTACTCTGCTTTCACAGACCCCCACCATCATCTCTAGTGTGTAAATGAGGAAAAGCTTCAAACCAACTTCAATGCTTTAAATTCCTTGTGGGTTAAAATTTGTTCAAAAAAGTTCTGAAAAGACCCTATCAAGTAAGAGCACAATTTTATACCAGATGATAACTTTTGTCACTGTAAGAGAATGAAGCTTCTCATAATATAGTGCAGACGACTTTGAAAAAGGGGCCCCTGCTTTAAGAGCAAATATGTAGTTCATATGAAATTCCAAAAGTTTTGTTGTGTTCAAAGTTCCAACATAGACCTCTTTTGTACTCCATTATCTGTATAAAATTCAGTTTACTTTTTGATTAAGTCTAGGCATACCATATTTTCATGATTGAAAACCGCACGCTTCAGAACAATGAGCCTTATCAAAAATGTGGTTGATATCTTGCTTGGAGTATGCAGCTATTTTCGCTAAGTATTGCAACAGTTTCACCTGAAGCGATTTAAGTTATAAAAGCTTCACTTTCACACCGACATCACGTACTAAGTAGCGAACAACAACGAACAATTTTACCCTCTTTTCCAGTGGCGTCGGAACAGCGGTAGGGCCGGGGGGCAGTAAAAGAGTTGAGGGCAATGACAACTTCAAAAAACAAAAAATCGATACCAATAATGCTCGTTTCTGTTGAGCAATACTGTTGACCGCAAATCTAATAACAGAAAAATTATACAAAACTACTCTGAAGTTTCTGGGTGTGCGAACAGCTGCNATAAATATGTTTCAAGTCGATATGACACTTTTGTAAAAACCCACCTCTTCCCCCCTTGGTCCCCCTATGAAAGGGCGGAGGACAATGTCCCCGTTCTCTGGCGTCCCTGCTCTTTTCTGCTCTAGGCATCAGTAGTAAGGGAAACAAAATTCTAGTTCAACAGCAATCATCGGGACAATGCAATTAAAAGACTGCCTGTAAGTAGCAGCGTGATAGCCACAAAAAAGTAGCTTCTTTCGCTGCTAAGAGTAGAAACTTATCAGAATGAGCAGCTTTGAAGAAGTGTATCACACGAAATGACGACATTGCTGCCTCAACAAAAGATTTGTGTTTTTTGTTTTCCAAGTGGTTGTCAATATCTGAGCGTTCGCCATGGCTAATTGCAAAAACAGATAATTCTAATCAGCACAGTAATTTTTAGACAAGGTTCAAATCGAAGCCTAAAGAAGCAACTGTTAGAAAAACTACATTGGCCCACCAGTATCTTCAGAGTGATTCAATAAAATGAGAATATGATAAATGCTTTTTGCAGAAGGAAATGAGTTATGACAGTAGGCAAATCATTTCTATCCGTTTGTACGTTCGTTAGGAACCTGTTCACTCGCTAGCCGAACACTTAAACGCAGGCGAATAAAACTATTACATAAATAAAGTAAATGTCAATTACTTGAAAATTACCAAAAAGCATCGCGGGCCGCATAAAGCGCCCTCGTGGGCCACATGCAGGCCGCGTGTTTGAGACCCTGACCTGACACAACGAAACAAGAAAAAACAAGATCACACATCACACTTCAGTAAGTTGGCTAAACAGACCAATCACAGCCTGCTGATACTCGTGTAGGTACGGCTGTACTGGCTGACTGAATGCCTAAGCGGGACTTTTTGGTTGACTGACCGGAACGCCGGGACAAAGCCTTTAAACCGGGACAGTCCCGGCTAAAACGGGACGTATGGTATGCCTAATTAAGTCTATTGTAATTTGCAGTCTAAGATCCTTTGTTTGTTGCGGCATTTTTAGTCAATGAACACTGGTAAGTTTTTACAAACACTACACAGAGCTCGCAAAAGATCTCCCGCCAAATTTGCCTGGAAAACTAACACTAAACCTAACCACTATTAGAAACTATAATACTAAAACAAGTTCTAACCCATCCCCTTACCAGGTTCTGACTCCAACGCCGTTGCAAATCGTCTGTTAAGAAAGTGTCTGTAACCCTGTGATTCAGCCTCCAATGCCGCTGTAAAACGTTCTGTACTGTGCGTTTTTATCAACCTGCCTTGTGCAGTGTGTGTTTGTACTATGGGCTTCGTGTCTACTGTCAAACAAATCCATTCTTTCAACCCCCAATGCGACATAGAGAAGTGCACACCGTGGCCCGCATATCCCCTTCCTTGGCTTGACCAAAAGATCGTTACCATGGTTGGCTGAGTATTATGACATTAGAGGACCCCCTTTTCAGACTTGCCTCGGGCTCCCCAACCGTAAGTCCACCATTGGTTATATTGGGTCACTGTTAAAGTGTTTTGCTCCGCTCAGTGTTGATTGTGTACTAACACCTACTCTGTAATGCACTATGACTAACCATTGTTGTGCTCTTATGTTATTCGATTACCTTTGTGATATGGACCATGACACTGCGGCAAATAGGCCTACATAAAATCTTTAAAAAAATTGTTGACTTTTTTACACTACTTTGCATTTTATTTACTGCCGTGCTTAATAGGCTATAGAGTATGTATTCAGCAGAAAAAGCGGTTATTGGGATGATAATTATTGTTTTTGGCTCATTTCGCATGAATGGTAAAGTATAGTGAGAGATCGAGATTTTCTGCAGTATGTTCTAATTCTGAAATTATTATAATATTACACAAATGCAACTCTTTTGCGCCTAATCTTGAATGGGGTCAAACAACTAATCATGTCATTTGCTGAAATATTCCCTACGTTCCCTGCTTTCTATTAGCCTACACATTTGTCACCTGTGAACTAGTGCTTCAATAAGCCTCGAACTCGAAAGGTTAGAACTTCGATAGAGGAAAATTAGATCTATTTTCGCGCTATCAAATTCGGCCAAAGTTTTCGTGTTATCAGTACTGGTAAAGGTCAACGTTTCGGTGGCGTACGCCAAATCGAAGCAGTGCAACCCGTAATTCTTTTGCAACTTTAATCTGCATAAATACACTAAAAAATCTGCACAAATAGTTAAATATACTTGAACTATGGCCGGAAAGTTGTCTAATTTCCGTTTGAACGATACAACTGATCAAAGATGCAGGTGTAGTGGCATTTGTAGTAGCAGTTGTAAAACCTTGGCAATAATGTTTTCTTAACGAAGTACTTCTGATCTTCAGTTGCTCCTGTTTCGATAACATCTTTTCAGGCAATGGTGTTTGATACAACAAACACTGAAATTTATTGCACTTAAAACACTGTTGTTTCACAGGCAGACAAGCAACGGGTTACACGCGTTCAGAATCTGAACTGAAAATCGCATACCGTATTTATTCGATTGTAAGCCGCACCCGCAAGTGCGGCTTTCATTTATTTCTTTACCTTATCGAAAGGTATAAATGACGCTGAGTCTTTCCTTGGCTACGTTTTTTTTGGCCAAATTCCATATTCACAATATGTTCCCTTCAGCATCACGTGCACATTCGTCACAGGAGGGATTATGATGAAAAGAAGGCAGTTGTTGTGAAGCATCATTGAAGGGTTGCCAAGCGCGGAACGTACTGGTACGCGAAAGTATCTCAGACGCTTAGGCAACCTATGTTCAAGTGCGTCTTACAATAATTTTTTAACTCTATTTTGCGCGGCTTGCAATCGAATAACCAACTTTCTCGGTCAAACATCCCTATAGCATTAACAAATATATTATACAAGCATATAACTAACAACTATTTCATCATTCGAGCGATAAGTTTGCGGTGGATACACAGTCAAAATGAGGATAACAAAACATCGCTGGCAAAGACGTAAGGGGCAAGCCCGGCTTGATAGGACATCAGTAATTGTGTTGACTCGGGTTCACAAACAAGTATTAGAACGCGTTTTATACTTTTCTTATAACGTCATATCCAAATTTGTGAACATTTATGTAAGGTTTATTGGCGAAATTTGAACACTCTAAACCTTTGTCAATTGTTTTCCTTTTCCTTATTAGGCAATAAACAAAATGCTCGGGACTCGAATCCAGTCCTAACACGCTTCAAAACGCACTTAACAACAATGTGTATATCGTGTCAATTACGATTGTCTAAGATCTACAGAAGCGTTTTGAGGGGACTGATGGTTATGTCGAATGTCCGAACAGTGACGGATCCATTCCTGGCGTTTGGGCGAGTAGTCAAAACAAGGAGCGTCGAAATAACTACAAAATCTGAACGTTTATGAACATTGCCGTAGTTACACAATTGAACATTGCTGTAGTTACACATTTCTAGAGGAAACCGTTTAAAAGACTTGAATAAATTGATCGACGGAAGACAAGACATTCTGTAAATTTTGAAGAGAAACAGTACAATGTCTTCCTTTCTTTTTTCGAACTAAAATATTGCTATAATTGTCAGCGTCACAGTTTTTGTCTTAGAAATTTACAGACTGACAACATGTGATATACTGTTGAAAGCCAAAGGAGGCGCCACTTCATGGGCGCCCTGGTCATTTGCACCAAGCTTCCCCTGGATCCGCCACTGCTGCTGCACACAAATATTTAGATTTTCCACATCAAATAAACTGCTGCTCGCAAGAAAACAATACACCCACGGGTTTAAAAAAACAAGGAACATTTCCTGTGAACCAGCAGGAAATGTGAAAACAAAAAATGAAGAATAGGGCAGTTAGTAAGATCTATGCAGTCTCTAATTGATCGCAGTGCAATTTATGGAATATTTTGCACATCAATTAATTGTTCAGCCATTGCAACAAAGAACGTTATTTTTACTTTATTCGCAGCAAGCAGTTTAACGGTTTGTATCGCAGATGGCGAAAGATACTACGTTACATCACTCTGATGTCGCATACTGGAAAGCAAGAGCTGGTTTGCAACGAAATATTACTCAGTGGCAATGTTAGCACATTTAGATTGTAGAGGTCTCGGAAATGCAAGGTTGCTTTCAAGTAATCTCATGGCCGTAAGGCATTGCTTCCCTTTTTACAAAATTCCAAGTTGAAAGACCAACTAGGTCATCAATATGGTCTACAACTGGTTCCAATCTCGAAGACATCATGTGGCAACGTCACTGATGCTGCTTTTTTTAGTAGTTTGTAACAGGGGCGGATCCGGGTGGGGGGTGATCGCCACCCCGAAAACCTACGAAACTAACTTTATTCTCCATAATTATGCACAATTCGCAAAACATCATTCGTGATATAAGGCCACTTTGTCGTCCATCGTTTTGCCACACCATTGTTGTGAAGTATAATCCAACTCTTTTACAGTAGCGAAGACGTTATGAGACTTCATTACTAAATATTACTGAAATCGCCCCTAACCTTACTTGCTGGATCCGACCCTGGTTTGGGAGGGAGTTAATGCTTTATGGTCAGGATTATCGTTACTTCATGACAAATTCGTAACGTTTGGTAAAATAATAACATCAAGCTTTGGTGCTTTGTCAAAAACAACATACTGCCAAACGCATATCATAACCACAAACGAAGTCTTATGCTTCTGCCAGGATTGTATCGCTAAGCAATGCCTTAGAATTGCCACGCATGCAAAATGCATTCGGCAAAAAGGAAACAGGTTGGTTTGATGCTTTCATAAGAGCTGAAGTTGTACAAAAACACAGACAAATCAACGTTGCAAAGCACTAACACCGTGCTAATATTGCCTTTTCATTCTGTACTGTTTATGCATTACACATATATTGTTTGCAGACCATACTATGTACACGCCAATGCTAGAATTTTTACATCGTGCATAAAAGCAACTTGGACGTCATAAAAAGCGGACAAAAAATACATTAAGCACTTTTAGCAAAGCACTTATGCAAGACGAATTTCGATGGGTTGTACAGTAAATCAAAGAAAAAAACATTTACACGCAATATTGTACAAGTACTTTCTATATCAATGAACGCTGCAACAAGAGTTAAACTGATGAACGAGCAGAGTTGCGGAGTCGGAGGTTTTTTGCGTGGAGTCGGATTCCTAACAACACTATGAGTAGGATTTTTTGTCCGACTCCGACAGTCCAATTGGATCATTTTTTTATATCACTCTCCTATACTGGGAATTCCTGTTGAAATGGTAGAATTTCTTTTGAAACTTTTGTTGAAACAGAGAATTCTTGCTGTGTACCACAATTTCCATTGATTGCTAGTTGCTACAAAATTATTGACAGCCAAACTTAATTCACTTTATGTTAAGGAGTCGGAAATTTTGGAAAGGTCGGAGTTGGAAATTTTACCTCCGACTCCGCAATCCTGTGAATAAGAGTGACGCACTCCAACGAAACTATTACAAAAAAGGCCCAAAGCGTTTTCATTACAGAAAAAAGCACGAATTATTTTTTACTTTGGGTTGTACAATCTTAAACACTGAACCTGACAACATTTTTTTGAATTATGGTATTTTGGGAATGGCTAGAGAAAGGAAGTACATTTTAACAGAATCATGAAAATTTTAGATTCACCCTATATTCTATGGTTTTCTTTGAGAAATGGGTGTGATTTTAAATATTTACGATTGTGTGGCTTTCTGCTGCAACTGATTTCAAGCTTTTAAACTCTCACATTCAATACAAATGCTACTTTTTTTCACAAAAACATGTTCAAACCGCGACGGGGACGACAAAAATAGAAGAAAATTTCATGAAAATGAGATGTTATCTACTACAAGAACCCACAAAAAATCTTATGGACAGACAAAAAGCGTTATGAAGTAACCTTCATATCTGGCTGCATTTAATTCATTACTAGGCTATAAAGCACAAAAATTAAAGTCATTCCAGTTATTTATGATTCAACATCCATGCATTTAATTCGATTTCTAGCATTAAATTTACGCAGCTAGTTGCATGAACATATTGTACGACATTCCACCATAAAAAATAACGTCAGTGGCTATTGAAGTTCTCCATATGTATAATGTTAGATGTAATCAGCAAATCTGTGAAGAAGGAATGTTTCCTAGAAGCAATATCACTTACAACAGATCTGTCATGAAACTACACCAGGTAGTTTTGACAAGCTCTCTTAGAGAAATGATCAACTTTGTGGAAAATCAAGTGCTATGTTTCAGAACGAAGCCAAAACCACACAGGAATTTTTTCAGTGCCCATGCGCTCAACTCAAGCAAATACGAAATAGTTGAAATGCATTTATTTTTTCTAAATTTAAGCCCAATATGCAAGATCTGGAAGAGTTTTCATCTTAAGTGATCCATCAGCACCACAAGTGAGTATGTGCTCAGTTGTAGCCAAGACTTGAACAGTACCAGACCCAAAATTTTTAAACAATGAAGTTCTTGCATGCTCATTTGTACTCTCATAACAAAGTTTGTGTGATGCTGCATTCCATACTTTCACATCTCCTGCAGCAGAACCAGTAACATAAAACCGTTCAAAAGGGTCAACAGCCAAGCATTTGATCGGCGTTTCATGGGCTAAAAATTGATGCACAGGGCTCACCAAACACCGGTCATCAAAGGCAGTGATGCATCCATTTTTACCAGCAGCTAGAAGAGATCGATACCGTGGCATATACTGGATGCAATATGCTCCGGATTGCTCATGCACACTGAAGTCTGCAAAAAGGACAATAGTGACTTCAGACAACAGAAAACAAAAGCATTTAGTTGAAATATGAACTAAATCATCATTAAATCTTTTAAAATGATACTCAAAATGGCAAATAACCATTAGAATCAATTGCTAACTGTAGTCTTGATGCTTTGAGTCAAAAGTATTGTTTTAGCTGTTTATGCTTTACACCAGGACTGCAACTAGACCATAAGGATAAAAAATGTACACAGCAACTTCCTTAACAGCTTATGAAGAACTTTCAATATATAAATGCCAATAGAACCCTAGTTACGGTACACATATCTATCCGAACATATTTTTTGTGCAAAGGTTTTCTTTGCAAGCAGGCCAGTGCCTAGGCATTAGCAACTCTGTGTTCCAACCAGGGCTTTGGAGCCGGAGCCCAAGCAATTTTAGATGAATAGAGATGGAGCCAGAACCATAAACTCTTAGATGGTGGAGCTTAAGCTGGAGCCTGAAATTTAGGTTTTGCTTACAAAGCCCGAGTTTGTGGTGCAACTGAAAATTTAGGTTCCAACCAGGTCTTTGGAACCGGAGCCCAAGCAATTTTGGATGAATAGAGATGGAGCCAGAACCATAAACTCTTAGATGGTGGAGCTTAAGCTGGAGCCTGAAATTTAGGTTTTGCTTACAAAGCCCGAGTTTGTGGTGCAACTGAAGTTGTGCAAATGTTGAATTGGTTTTCCGTTTTCAATGGTCCAAATAATTTTAGTCGGAGCCAAAAGCTTGTAGATGTTGGAGCCAGAGCTGGAGAAAATAGCTTTAGATGCTATGAGCTGGAGCCAGAGCCTGAAATTTGAGTTCTGGCTCCATAACCCTGGTTGCAACCTAAATTTTTATTTTCCAATGTAGAAAACAAATAAAACAATGACCCAATGCCAATATCCAGTGAACAGAACCAATAGTTTTGCATAGTCATTGGTCCAAATATAATCGAATGTGCTATGACTGGTTTGAAAGAATGCAGTTGCAACAATTCCTCACATTATGTAGTACTGGACTGCATGATACAGGTGGAGGAAGAAAACTTCAACAGTCATAAGTGGGTCATTTCACGACAGCTGATCCAGGCCATGCAACCCACCCTCTCAGATTTTTATGGAATTTGATATGCTTGTAGAACTTCTTTTCCTGATTCCAAATATACCATTTTTTTCAAAATCGGCCAAGTAGAACCGAAGTTATGAGTGTTTAAAGACGGCCACTTTTTGTGTTCACTGAAGCGGAAAATTCATGAAAAATTCGGTGGTCTGACTTCATAGATCTATAACTTGACTAATACTAACTTTCAGACCTTGTGGTTTGGATATATTGTAGCATCAGGCATATTTCACCCAATTTTG
>JGI24022J15233_10010842_pt1 | contig 10361 bp, 7 predicted proteins | sample Ectturendosymbi2_FD_15233 | JGI IMG/M metagenome (IMG submission 15233)
TAAATCCAAACTTAAGGCGAGTTTGGCCGTTTGGCAGAATCTTTTGCCTTACATTTTTCAGGGAGGGCTGCAGCCCGGCAGCCCGTCTAGACGAGCCACCCCTGCATATTACCTTAAATTTTATGTGTGCAAGTACCGCTAGCGTACATTTCAAGTTTGGTTTTGACTTCTTTTAACATTTTGTATGTCTGGGGTTTTTTATTATTTTCTTTTTTTTTCAAGGTAAAATTTCGGGTTTTTCTGAGTAACAGAGTGGCAACACTGGTTCAAATTATTATCACAATATTAAAGCATTGTGTGCCAACTTTTCATTGTTCGCGGTACCATGTTTTACAAAAAAAACAAAAAACAATAAGGTGATGAAATAAAGAAAGGATTTTTTAAAAATACGTTTGCAACAACAGAACAGGGTTTTCTCATCCGCACTCGTCCGCACCTTGTTTGACATCCGCACCGCAGAGGTGTGCATGGACTGGATATTGGATTTTTTGGACCCTGACTCGGCTGCGTCCGGCAGGACCCGGATTCAGGTTTTATAACAAGAACCGGACCGGAGTGGATTTGGATTTTGTAATTTGCTGATGAAGAGTGGTTTGTGAGACTGAGCTGTGCCTGTAGTTGCTAATTACGTATAACCTGCTATAGTTACTATAGTTTTGCAAGTCTACCGGAGTGTTCTACACAATGACAGAAAAGTACACTACGCCGTTGCAATGCATGAGTGATTTCGCACAGGTTATTTTCATGGCTTCGTGATATGGCAGTGTATTAGTGTAATGACAGATTAAACTGCTGTTTTCGAACTACTCTTAACAATGCCATGCATTTTGGATAGGCTGTTGTGTTGTATTTGTGATTTTCCAATAAAAAGTTTATACACCCTACGTATATATATAAGATTCCTGCATAAGTTTCATGGGAATTGCGTTTTTAAGACCTCTAGCATTCAATCAATTGGTAAAATAAAGCAACTAGATTTTGCAATGCTGAGAATAGATCACAGTATAAAATATAGTAAAACTATGTAACTTATAAAAACTGCAAACTCAAACTGTCTTTTAGCAAAGGTTGACTGTATTAAACTTGAGGAATAATGTTCAAAATTCTAACCAAAAGAAATGCACTGCAGCTTGAGCTTAAACACAGAAATATACCTGGGTGACAAGCAGGTCGACTGCATTGACAGGTCTATCGCCAAGTGTCACCTGTTCAATCACACCTGATTTTGCATTGAACTGTCTATTGACAATACCTAAAACGAATATTTTTCAATCAATATTCCAGTAAGTACATACAAATTATCCATCAGTTGGTTGGTCATGTATATTCTTTGGTGCATCTTGGGATGGCTGACCATAGGCTAGCTCGGCAGATGCTGCAAAGGTATTGTAATACGTTTTTCTATTATTGCATGGCAATCATGATTTAGGCAAAACAGACACTTTGCCCTTTGTCTGCGCATCACTTACAAAAAGGTGATGGTAGGCTACACTGTATTTGCACATATTATACTCAAGTTTAGAATTTTGCATTTGTGACTTTATTACCGACCGGTCGATTGCGAGTTATCAAGAAATTTTCTAGTTGATCCCAGTTGAAGACAAGTTGGCCACCCAGGAAATATATTATTAGCCTGCACAACACACGTATGCCACTCGCCACAACAAAGCATCATACCAGCATTAGAAGAGTAGCTTACTACTTCCACTTCACAGGAAAAAATCTACGATAAAGTAACACGAATTATTATTGATTGTGATCAGTGCAGCATATATTGACAAAATAATTTTGTTTTTTTTGTTAATATAGAAATCATAGCAAAAGAAACACTACCACCGTCATTTGTGACATCTTGAATCAATCCCAGGGAAAGTTCGTTATATTTCAAAAATAAATCTCCAAATCCAATCCTGATCTGAAAATCTTAAGTATCCTGCAGGATATCCATTCCTGATCCTGTCCATGCTCACCTCTAGTTCTGAACCATGCCTTCATTTGTGGAGAACACATTTGGCAATGCTGTGATACTCAGACAAAATATGTCTTAACCACAAGGAAAACAACCCTGTTATGGATAGTCTGATAGAACTACTATAAAGGATATGTACTTATTAAAATAAAAGTTGCATCAAGTGTTGTATGCACAGCAAGAACAAGAGGCATGTAGAAAGCACACCTTAGATTTCAAGAAGACCTCTGACTCTTGCTCTTCCGTCTAAGTGGTGAGAGCACTTATAGTCCAAGGTCTCTATGAAAATAACTGGGGAAACTCGTGAGGCTTCTTGTGAAAATTCATATGTGGATTTTCCAAACTTACAAGAAGTTTTCCAGTCTAAATTTCATGATGTTAGGTAACCCCTTCCTTGTTGTCTGGCAAATTCTTCAGTTCTTGTTGATGTAATCAACCAAGCACTGTTGGCAAAAAGTATAGGTAGTGTCTATTTTCCCATATATGGCAAAATCTTTGTTGGGACTAAATAAATTTGCCATTCAACAGTGAACATAGTCAAGTGGTTAGTGTCTATGTCTGTGTGAGTGGTTGTTGGTTCGGCTGTCACCATTTGCTTTGATTTTGCTAATAGAGAATACTCTTTGATAGAAGTGCTTTTTTTACACTTTACAGTGAAAATGTTTCAGGATTACCTTTTGCATTTACTTACGGATTAGGTTTAGGCTTTGGATTGAGATTTAGGGCAGACATGTGCAACCATTTTCACTGGTGGGCCACATTTGATTTTTGTAAAGTTATCGTGGGCCGCATCAATCTTTATTCGACGAAACTTTAATCATTCTTTTAAAAATTGGTTAAGTGTTCAACAGATATAGAGTATATGGTGTAATTTTTTCTGTTTAACAGTACCAACCACATGCCAGCGACAGACTTATTTGGAACAAACCAAGCTAGAGGCGTCGCAAGAATAAGGCTATAGAATAACTGTGAAGTAGATGAGACATATTATGTGACAGCTCTCACAATCGAGTTAAACATTATTTACCCATGTACATCGGTGCTCCGTCTCTTTCAAAGTTGAGTCTACTATTGTGATGCTTGATGTTGAAGGCCTTTACAGAGTTTTAGAGCATTTGCTTTCATTGAACTGCAAGCAATTCAAAGTTGCCTAATCAATTGTTGGTCTGACAATTGACGTCTATTCTTTCCTTTGCTATGTTTCATCTTTGAAAAAATTGTTCACAACAGCAGATGCTTCCAAAAAGTGAAATGATCTTGAAAGCAACCTGCCTTCATCAAGAATATAATTTTTTACTTTTTCACACATGCTTTCGTAAAATTGCCAAGCTTTGAGACTAAATTACCATTAAAATTGCCGCTTTTATAAACTGCAAAACAAATACCATTATTATCATTGATTGGCAATCTTTTCAACATTTCCTTTTCCTGCTACGAATTCTTATCATTCTCCCTACATTCCCATTCCTAACACTTGCAAAGCCACCAACAACCACAATGCCAGCAATCCAGTTTATGATGTTACATGAATCAAGCTGAAATCTTTTCTAGCAACACTACTCAAGCAAAAATCAACACTAATAGCACTCAGTTCACAAAAAACACTCCAAAGTGCCTGCCAGGTCCTGACAAATTGTTCAAACAATTTTACACAGCAAAGTTTCTGCAAGCTTCTTAATCACAAACAAATGCTTACATCACAAAGAGCTCAATCTGCGCTGTAATGTAAACAGTTACAAATGGTGCTGAAATTTGTATTCACTTTGTGGTCTATGGTTCTCAGGTAATAAAAAAATGCTACGGGTCTTTGTGAACTTCAAGGTCTGTAAACCTCTGATCAAGTGCCAAAGCTTGTGGTAAATGATTGTGAAATGAGTGGCATGAAAAAGTAAGGAACATAATTCAATTTGAAATACCATTTCTAGAGATGCATATAGTGGAATATCGAATGTTTTGTATTCAAATCAGCAGTTCTTTCAAACATTTAGATATGAAATGAATTTGGATTAAATAAACGTGAAAATATGCAAAGTAGGCAAAACAAATAGTTTCACTAAATTTTACAGTGGCACTCTGCGTTCCTGAGTAAAAGAAGGAACGCTTACCAAGCTCAAGGCATTGCGTGGTGATGTAATGAGCTAATTAACAGGTCATGTGATCATTAATCGGTGTGCTCAAACTCTGAGCGATCAGCTCATTTTACTGCTAACAAGTTATTCCAGAACATGATTCAATATTCTGGTTTCTGTTTTTCAATATTCTGGTGTTCCAGAACCTCTAAATATTCCATAATGCACATCCCTAACTATTTCAAGATCATGAACAATACCATGTGGGCTGTACCAAAAAAATGCAGTGGGCCACAGGTGGCACATTTCTGATTGAGGCTGAGAGTTTAGGTTTTGGGTTTTAGGTCACGTGACAAAGACGATACACTAATCTAAGCCTGTTGTCCTTGTCACATGGCCAATTCAACCAATTAGTTTCACCTAATGGCTAAAAGCTCCATCAGTTCTTTTACCTCTGATAGCAAAATAAACACTGCTAAATGCCAGTGCTTCACTATGCTTCGTCTGCTGTGATTCATGTGTCGTGATTGTGCACGCCTTTCTGCAATAAACAAAACATGCAAACTTGGAGCGAAACCTCCATACGCAAGAAGAAGAAGACTAAATAATAATAATAATTTCAGTCATCAAATGGTAGATGTGTTATGATTTTCTTTCTGAGCCGACATGACCTTGCCAAGCTTTCTTAGGCTGTGATGCAAAAATCTTTACAATCGTTTCTGCTTTTTAGCGGCGTGGGTTCTAGACTGGTGCAATGGCCTCATTATAGTAACTTCGTAACTTCATTGATTCTGGCTTGATTTTTGGCTTCCAAAATATTATTAATGGGTTTGATAAATGTTTCCTTGTTTTTAAATGGTTTTGCTTTTCTTGAATCTGTCTAAATTATGCCCAGCCAACAATAGTTGTGTGATACTATTTGATCATTAGTTTGAAATTTTCTTTTTGCTGGTTTGCTGATGAAACGAACTGTTAATCTCCGTGAAATGTCTGCAGCATCACCTGCTACACAAGTTTCAAGCCAAGAATCACAAACTCGCAAAATCATGATGGACTTACAGCAAGAAAAGAAAAGACTTCGCATGTTGCAACAGGGCAGGTCATTGGAAATTCACAGAAGCAGCTACTACTTTTAGTTTTTGTTGTATGCTGAATGTCATGACTTTATGTTTCAGTGTGAGTTCTAATGTTCTCCCTTCAAAACACCCACCACCATCTTCTACTGTTAATCCACCTGTGCAGTTTGTGGATTCGTCAGCTCAATTGCCTGTTAATCAGCGAAATGCTTTACAGGTGACATACTAAAATTTGAAAGTGTTATTAATGCAGATCAATCAGGTCAAATAACAGTTGTTTTTCCCAATAGTCATTAGGTAAATATATAAGTAGGCTTAGCATCTATCCAAAAATATGCAAAAAGTATGATTTGTTAAAAATAAAAACATTTTAACCAGGTGTTTTAAAACTAAGACTGGAATGTTTTATCTAGCTGATGTCCAATACTACAAAATACAGAGGTAGGCCTTTAGCAGCTGTTGGTTAATCGTTTGTTGGGAAAGCATTGTGCTATGGCTGTGTCTAAACGACTGTATCCGGTTTTCACCTTATGTCATTTATTCATTCATGTGACGTCCAGAACAACACACAGGAAATCTGAGTAAAAATACGCATCTTCAAGTCAGGTCACTATGAAAAAACTGTGGAATGATGCCGTTCCCACTACACCCCTGGATGCTACATTGCCAAAATACTGTAGTGCCAATCGATCAAAATATTATTTTCAAACCTCAGATATTTTCCACATGCCTTAGTTGAAAATGTTTTTCTGCACAAAGTCCACGACAATTTGGCTTTTCCATTCGTATAGTTCGCTTTCTGTGTACGAGGCAATGCTGCTATGATATGATTTTCTAAACATTCCATTTCTGCAAGAAAAACATTTTGAATCCTGGCATATCCTAAAGCTGCTTTGATTACAGAAAAGTTTTTGGTTTGTTTTTGACTGCATAGAGGTGTGGAGTGAATGTTCCAACAATGCAAAGTAAGGTTAAACACTTGATTTGATTGTTACCTTGACTATATGCAGTCCCGTCGCCACGGGGGGGCTTTGGTGGGTTTAGCCCCCCAAACAAAGCTCCAAGCACCCCCAAATTGAAATGTGAAACACTGTGAGTTGTGAAATTTTTGTCAAATTTGAATGTCGATCCCCACCTGCATGAACGTAAAGCTCCCCTATTGATGACTGTATGTACAGCATTGTTGGCTGAGTGACTTCCACTCAGCAGTCACTCAAAACGCAATATGAAAATGAGGTGACCAGGCATTCTGGCTTGACCAGGAAAGTCTTATTTTCTTGGCTAGTTGCTTGCCCTGGGAAACCAGACTGGCTGCAGGAAAATGAAAATATTAGGGTTGATTTTTGTGAAATGAAACGTGTTAAAGTTTTCCCAAACGATGGGGTTGAGCCAGGCCCGTAGCCAAATTGGGTGCAGAAAGCTCCCCTGAAATTCTTTCTTCCCCCTGGAAAAATGTGTTGAATGTAGTTTTTAAAAAACTATTGTATTTGTAATCAATGTAAAATTTGACCCCCTCAGAAAACTCTTCTCAGTGCTGTCCCAAGCTGGTTACGGATCTGAGTTGAGCCAAAGGTAAAAAGCTGAAAGCGATGACCGTTTGCCCTTTTTTATCTAAAAACTGCGGGTTCTGTCAGATATCAAAATAATTTTTTACAGACCCTGTTCCAATTCAAGATACTCTTAAATTGACATGACCGCCATTTGAAACTTTGACAACCCAACTTGCACAAACGTCGTGGTTTGTGATACCAAAATTATCGTACCCAACGGTAATTTTCTTGAAATCAATTAGCATTAAAGTGCTGATTTGACTGGCAATGCTTCTGGCACTGGATCGATTCAGCACCATACTTTTCTGGTTGTGCGTATGATTCTGAGAAGTAACCAATCGTGGATAAGTGTCAAATAAACATATTGAATTGAGAAGCCAATGCTTTGCATTTGCATTTGGATGTTAAAGGATGAAATCCGTAATGTTTACCGCCTGAATTTCGATGATTTGTGTCTTCACTCGCAGTTTCTGGTTGATGCGGGCTTGCAAGTTCGTGGTAGTGCTTCCCAGCAGGGCAATTTTGTGCTGAGGCTGACGTTATTTTTGTTTTTCAGATGGCTCACGCAACATCGTTTGGTTACTTCATTCCGCAATCTTCTGCATTTGGCAACATTATTATTCCCGTAATACCGCGAGTCGGGCCTAATGAGTAGCACGTTTTGTGCATACTAGCGTGGAAGCAAAAACTTGGCTTTGCAACATCCTAACTGGGATCTGCAAATGCCAAAATTTGAAGCCGTTTGATCCGGGTCGTCGTGGAAAACGCAACTGAAAAAATCCTTGAAATATTAAACACTCCACTTCATCGTTACAGATTAATAGTTTAAGGAAAAACACGACGCAGGCCAAGCGATTTTTGGCAGCTTACATAATCTTTCATAGTAATTCACACACCGTGTAAACCTCGCAAAATGCAGTGTTTCAGCACTTACACTAAGATATCATTTGAAAAATTTTGCAATCGTCTTCGTAGAAGACGTAGTCTGTTGCACTTACCCGAAAAAACTAAGCAGGCTGCCGAGGGTACTGAATAAATCTGCCAAAAAAACGGTGGGTTAAACCGTACCCTTGCGTCGAACTTAGCCGCCCCTGCGCACTTTCGTGCCATAAAACACTTCGAACCTTTCAGATGACGTAACTTAAATTCATCGCTTAGGAAATGGTTGGAACTAGCATCCACGCAAGGACATGATTGTAATCATTTTCTTGTTTATAATTATAAACACTTGCCTTCAAACTCGGAAGATGCATGCCCAGAATGATGTAATGCATTGTTCAGAAAAAATTTTGATGTAGGAGACTGGGTCCTATGCCAGGATTTAGTTTAACGAAGTTAAATTCACCTAATATCTGCTTTAATCCTCTGTGATTTTCAAATGAACAACTCCGTCGTCAAATGATCTGTTAGGTCTGCATGAACGCTTAACGCCCAGTGTGTAGTATTGATTGGCTAATAAAAGTCGTGCAATAATCTTTAATGCCTTTTCGCGAATTGCATTATACTTCCTGTTTCTTGGGGGCAATTAACTAATGTTGTGGGAACCAGGAGGCCAAAGCTAAATCGTTGGCACCTATTGATTTTGTTTATTTGATACTATGTGCGTTGCAGGAAAGTTAATCGATGGGCATTTTCGTCTTTGCCCATTACGGTTTGTTCCGTTTGAAACTCGGAAACCGAGGGTCTCCTCGCTTAGTTATTGGAGCGGTTTCGCCTGTTTTTTTTTACAAAACTGCGAAATGAGTAATAGGAAAGGCATAATTTGCAAATCATTTCTTTGGGGCCGTGTGATACTTCATTGACTTCATCAAGAATGTTGTAGTCTATTTCGTATTTTTCAGAAACCCTGTGTAAAGGACTGAATTCATGGACGCTCACTAACAGCATTGGTTGTGTGGACCAACCGCTACAATTTATACGCGTTGGCAAGAGATACTGAGTGGTCGGTAGTCCCCAGAATATTTAAGTGTTGGCGCAGACGTCGTTTTTGTTAAATTGTCTTCGTGAAGGAGCTTCAAATAGTTTGCCCCCTGAAAAATTCAGGCCGACGCTCTTTCATTCTTGATTTTTTGTGGTAATTGTCGTTGTTACGGTTGTAGAGAATACTGGATCAGCTGTGCAAAAGAGAAAATTAGTTGAGACGAATTTTCCGGGCTGGTTCACGTTGCCTGTTCCATTTGAGTGCTCGACGCTTATCAGCAAATATTTTCGCTTAGTACTCTTCCAAGGTTCTTACGCAGCTTTAAATCAGGGTAAAAACTTTCGGCCGACCGACTTTGTTATACAAGTTTCTAGCTTAATTCCTACATGCACGCTTAACTGTAGACTAAACAAACTTGGCACCCCTTTTCATTTCAACACCTAGAACTCTTTACAAACGCACGAAACGAAACAGTGGTGTAGCCAGCCCAAAAGTTGGGGGGCCAAAATGTTTGATTTTAGGTGAATAACACTTTTGTGCAATGACTATATTTTCTAAAAATTTTGGGGGAATGGCCCCTTTCACCCCTCTGACTACGCCTATGAAATGAGGTGCTTCCGATCATCTTCAAAACTTTCATTTTGCACTGTTTGTGTGCTCTTTTCGGGAACGTGTAGTTGAATCTCAAGTATCACGGATTCAGAGTTGTTTGAAATATTTTAGAGCCCCTGACCGGGTCAAGTTACAAAAACGTTTGAATCAATGGATTGTCACTTCGAATCACGCAAACTAGAGCTTTTATGCAAAGAAGTCTTAGCGATTTTCGGTACCAAATATTCCAACTACGGTCCTCATGGAGCGCGGCAGCTAAAGACTGGAAAAAGACCTACTTGTCGCGCATGTTTTTAGAAGACTTAATGTTGAAAGCAGAAAGTTTTGTCTTTGCAGGCTTACGTGTTTTCGGTTACAAAATTGAGTAACACTCCAAGAGAGACCATTTTTCAAGGCCGTGTTAACTCCTCAAGTCATTGACATAAGTGTACTAACAGTGGAGACCCTACGCAGGTAAAATATTAAGTCATCAGAGCAGTACATTATACAGCGCGGTTTCTGTGGAATGTCGCTGCTGTTTTTGTAGACCCAGTCTACAAAATGTAATGGGCCATGAGATAAATTGCATTGGTCAACAAGAACTTCCGTCCAGCTTGCGACAAATGCATACGCAGAGTGGGCAAAGCCACCATCGCTGAAATGCCACATTTTCACCGGATGAAATGCCTGCAGTTAAACTGTTGAAAACGGCGTTTTCCGGCAATTTTGAATCGAAATACGGTATACGTGATCACCGATCACACTGTAATGTTGGTGACCTGTGTTGTCGACACAACCAGAAGACGGTTTTCTGTAGTACAAAAATATATTCCATGAAAACTAAATAGCCTCGAAAGCATGCGAACGCACAATAGAAGCAAGCTACATCTCCAGCTGGTCTTCCTCGATTATTCCAAGTTGTTGGAGAAGCTTTTTTTCCAGAGTTAAGTAGTTCTCATATTCCGCTTTGTACTCTTCCATCAGTGTCTCATCGTTCACTTCTTCCGCAACTTTTGCCTGAAAAAAGTGTAATTGGTGGTGACTGCACTGAATGCTTACAAGTGGGCTTTACCGCGTAAAGTGGCAAACTATTTAACTGGTGAGGAAAACGATACATTTTCGTTATGACCAAGGAGTACTTATCTCTGCATATTCATGGGCATCGGAAGGATTTTTACCAGGGGG
>JGI24022J15233_10010847_pt1 | contig 10360 bp, 4 predicted proteins | sample Ectturendosymbi2_FD_15233 | JGI IMG/M metagenome (IMG submission 15233)
CATTTGTCTGATACAAATAAACGTATATTCCGGTTAAACACATACGAAAAATCTTGGGAAATGGTTATGCGATTTTAATTGGATTCGTCTGACTAAAACCCGAAATCAACGGACAACGCTCCGAGAAATTTTTGAAAAACACCAAGAACAAAAACCTACTAAAAATCAAAAGAATACTAAATACCGAGATACAAGCTAACAGGGGCCCATTTTTACATTTAGCCTGTCAGGGGGGCGCGCACACCTGCCTCCCCCGTCAGTTACGCCACTACTGATCGCTGACCAATGTAGCTTTCAAACAGACTCTCCAACCAGATTTGGACAACTAAATATTTTTACGCTATATAACTTCATATTAAAGGGAGGCACAGACAAATGTAAACGGGGCAGGCGCCACAACCCTCCCCTGGCGACGTCCTTGGATCATCCCTCACGTGGTTACGATTCGAAAAATGACAACGCTGTCACGGTTCTCGTTCCGACGGAGCTGATGTCACTGTCACCAGAAGTTCTTGAGCAGCAGTTTTTCCAATACCCTAAGACAGTGCTCTTCAAATTTTTTGTTATGGTGCACCCTTAAAGATGTTTCGATGAACTCATGCACCGTATTTACTTAAACCCATGCACCCCATTTACCGACACGTCCCCACCTAATTGCGCCCATGTCTGTAAGTACTAGGTACCCTGGCCTAAATAAACAAGTGCGCTAATTCAGTAACTCAGCTACATAATTCAATTGATAGTGGCTCATTGTCTGTTGCTTATGAATCACAAATAATAATCAACTAATTACAACAATTAGCTTGACATGGTTTGATGCTTACGCACCACAATTTAGAATGTGCAAAGTCCAGATTAAATCCTGAAAGTCATTGGTAGGTTAATGGTTCGTTTTTGCTAACAGAACGTTTTTGTAAAAAGTATCTTTTTAGTGTGACAAGTTTGTGATGCACCCTTGTGAACCCTTTCTTTTTGTGGTGTACCCCACGCATATTTTGATGCACCCTAGGGTGCGCCGTGCACACCGGCTGAAGAGCGCTGCTCTAAAACAGGGTCCTCCAAACTACGGCCATTTCATGCGGCGCGCGAAGACATTTTAATCAATAATGGAAGAATAATATACAGTATTTACGAACTTATGTTGATTTTTTAGAATGTAACATATCCCGAAACAATCACATTGCGTCGTCACCATCTTATTTCATCAGATGTCCGGCCCTCCAACTGTTGCGCGATAGCTTATGTGGCCCTCTGACAAGAAAGTTTGGAGAACCTCTGCCCTAAAACATCACAGCTGACTGACTGTCGTAAGCACCTGGTGATGACTATTGTGACTTCTGCATGTAACATGGATAGGCAATGTGATTTAATAATAAAATAATCAGGGTTAAGACCACAGACTGTAGTTTGCACTGGAGCTGTGAATGAGAAAAAAAATTTATCGAGTTTTTACTGTTCTCGCTTTTCAAGTGTTATATGGGATGGCGGCAAGGCACTTGTGACCATTTTATTGCACTTTCCTTTCACGAGGTTGGATTCTCGTTCCATCTTTAAAAATACCGTTGGACAAATTAGCATTTTTGGCAAAATTGGAAATTAGATTATAACTAAAATTAGAGCGCTGACGCTTTTATTAAATTAGATTAAAATTAGAGTTAATGTAATTTCGCTCTAATGCATCAAATTAGAAAACTAGAATTATTTAGTTGTCCAGGTCTGTCTCTAACAGCAGCTGTGCACGATCATTTGGCTCAGAGCGATGTCCTATCTATATCTACCGCGAAAAGTGCATGTGACATAAGCCATTGGCCTGTCACTTACAACATGTTTGAAAAAAGGTCCGACTACTAGGAACGTAGTCGACAAACTAAAATGGAAAGAGGTGAAAATAAGCATTACTTCAAGTACAGCAAGGAAAGTACAGCAAGGAAAGTACAGCAAGGAAAAATGGAATGGTTGTAAAAAATAGGCATTGTCGTGATGGGGACAAAGTTTCATCCAGAGCGCGCATTCTAATTTGCATTGAAGTGAAGTACGTCCTAATTTGCATTGAAGTAGGTATACGGGGGTTTACGAGTTACTCTTAAATGAGCGGTATGCAAAGAATCTCAAAACCCTTACCCTAATGTTTAGCAGCTTCAGAGCAGCCTTAGTACCACTGGCAATATATTTACCTTCTTGTTTCGCACGGGCAGAGTGAAGGTTTAATTGCTTCGCACTCAATAACGTTCTTCGCTCATTTAACTTTCATAAGTGCCGTGAAATTCAGACATTGACTGATATGAGGCCTTAGAATGTATAATATGACGGCCTGAAAGCTTCATTTCTAAATCTTTTTTGAAAATAACGTTGGTCATAATTCTACTGTCAAGATAATTTAAAAAGCCTATAGAAATTAGATACACAGATCGTTACTTAATTTTTTAGAGTCATAGTTGGCATATAAAAAAAGTAAATGTACTGCATTTCAACCATTCATTTTCAAGCAATCTTTCCCTTCGCACTCGTTGAGGGGCCGAAAGTTCAATGAGGTCTCGAAATACTTCATTGTTTGTAGCGACCTCTGATGGTTCTGCTGGCTCCATGCCATAATGCGGCCAGCAAGCCAAGTCGGAGATACGTTCACCTTGTATGGCTTGGTCGGCCTCTGAGTTGCTTTTCCGTGGGTGCGTAGCCAACAAGATTCGCCTCACCAAACTTCCAAACTAAGGGATCTCTGAATGGAGTGTGTGTAAACAAACCACGATGATACCTTCGTTCTGCGAACATTCTGTCTAAACTAAAAAATTGAAGAGAAAAATAGGCTATACGTGTAACTGGAAAAGACATTTCAAAACGTGTTTTATTGCATCGACATCCAAACAGTTATTTACATCCTGCGATCATTCTGCGTGATTTCAATATTTAATCAATATTGTGTTTTACTCTCTAGCGTCACCAAACAGTCGCATCGAATGAGACCAACTCGCAAATCGATGATGTTATTATAGAATTAAGTTTTTGCGATCACTGGTCACGACCGTTCATACTCTAATTAGTGTGGCGCAGAACACAGCCGTAGCAATGGAAACCGTTGGCACTAATTGAATAAACTGCCATTTGCAGCGACCGCCCAACGACAATACTGCTATCAACCACGAGCAAATGGAATTTTGTTTAGCTTAGCCTTCAGAAGGCACGATCTCGACCTATGTGGTCTCATGAGTGGAGCACTGGGTTTCCCAAATCATTGCAAGTTTTACTGCTTCCCGGTGTGGATCTATAGACAAACAAAATTACTGAATCAGTTATTTTTTGCACCTCGTGCAAGTGTTTCGCATAAAGTGTTAGATACTTCTTTCTCACCAGTAAAATATTAGCCTTGGAGAAACCCGATTGTTGTGTTGAAAAGGAAGCTTAGTTATCTAGCTTGTCATAGTTAAATTGTTTGCTTCAAACCACCATATCTTTGCCTAAATGTAAATGAGCGCCCTCTACAAAAGCAAACATCCAGTCTGGTTGAGTGCGTTGTGATGCAAGGTGACAATACATAATAATTACGAGTTTGACAAATCTTTGTTCTTGAAGCAGTGAAAGTTTGCAAACAAATGCTTGCGTGTCGTCCAGCTGTCTCAAACGGTCTTGGCATGTGNGAACTGCAATTAAGCTTGTGTGTCAGCAGACACTGTTCTTGATCGATGTTCCATGATGCTGTTGTTAGCGTTGGTAGCGAACCTGNGTGCCCTCAGGTACGCAGAAGAAAAAGAAGCGTCTTTGACTTGTGCAATGGAAGCTTTGTGACAGACTGACAGCAGACACTGTGATTGATTAATGTTTTGTGATGCTGTTGCTAACGTTGGTAGCGAACCTACGTGCCCTTACAACCGTGGTTTCTTTGAATCTGGTAGTTTATTTCATTTGATTCTGTGGATTAATCTGCGCGGAAAGTTCCGATCGGTGCCAACATTTCACAAGGCCGTTTCCCCTTGCGTTCTTTGCTTTATGAAGTTCGGGGCTTATTTGCTGCAGCATGAAGTGCAGTTTCTGTGTTTTTTAACGCAAAAATAATAAAGCAAAATGCAAATAAAGCAAAAATTTTCTTTCGGCAAGTCTGGCAATATCTGTATATATCAAAGAGTTTTCAGACTGATATCAGCAGCGAACAACAAAACTCAACTGAATCTGTCATTCATCATCATTTTCCCTTCAAATATTCAGGCCCTAGTCCCATGAGTCAGCAACAACTGACAACGAAAAACACGACAGTTTTCTTAGAGTATGTTCACCAACTGGATTCTGGGAAGAAGACATCTTTCGATAGATGTCATATGTAACACAATCACTGTAAAATTACGTGGTTAAAGATAACCTTTTTCTACCAAAAAACAGTTTTTTTAATTAGATGAATTGGTAGAACTTGCTGATGGTTTCGCCCATTTGGACGGAAAATTTATTTGTTGCTTGTACAAATCACGTGCCTATGATAGAGGTTTGTGATTTGTTTTGAAAATCACAATTTGTTCGCTGTCAAAAGGGATGCAGAACTGATGACCGTTCACCACCTGGTGGTCTGCAACTTACTTACGGAAAAACCAACAGTGCCTCCAAAAATGTGCAAGACAAAGATGTTCTGACGAGCAACGTGGGAGGCCTTGGCGGAAACAGATGTAAGAAAAACCTTGTAGACAGTGTATCGTCATTGTACCGAGAGCATATGGAACGCACAGCGGGCGCAGAGATGAAGTCGCAGCTGTTCAAAGCAGCTTCATATGCTGCTTGAGTGTGTGTACGGAAACGACTCGTGGCCCATGATGCTAAAAAAGTAACCCCGTGGTGGACCAGGAAATGAGAGATGCTATTCAAACAAAGAAAGTAGTAAAGGCGTAAGCAAGCGAAGTTGAGCGCCGCAGACCACTCGTGACACTCCGAAAGGAGTACAAAAGCGGGTAAAACGAAACTGAACCGAACTAGAATCAAAGTATTCATGACGTTATACTACGGATCGTTATCCAATTTTTACAAGAGAATCCAAAACACAATTCAATAAAGTCACTAACTAATAAATGTGGAGAGATACAGCAGCAGTAATATTGTTGGGGATTTATCAACTTTTGTCTTTTTTCGTCATGATGTTGATTTTCAAAAGTTTAGGTCAGAAAAATTTGATCAACTTCTACGTGCATTGCACGTTTTTCGCACGGTCCTTCTTCGAAATCACTGAACGAGTTTCCGGTCGCACGCATCGGTCAATGCACCGTGTGCAACGTCACCTACCAAAGAACGGTTGCAGGTCCAGTTCCCACGTAATTGCTTTTCCTGTTGGACACAGTTCAGTTTATTCAGCATCCCGACTATACATAGAGAACATGTGGACAATAATGCAAAGGCAGGTAGTGACGGTTGTAGCTGGCATTGGGGCACTGTCGCCAAAAGTTCATGCAATACAACAAACTGTAAGTGTAATGCAACTGTGAAAACAACGAAATTGCAAATAAAGATGAAGACGTTACAGTAAAGTAACAACACCACACAATGAACAAAGCAAAACATACTCTTAATTCAGTCACTTGAAAATGTTTACAACTACAGTCAATCCCCATCGGAAAGCCATCAGCCTCCATATAAGGTACCCCCACAACAAGGCTATTAGCTCAAAAATGCATCATGGCAGCTTTCAAAAAGTTAACATCGCAGCTCAAAGTTACCGCAAAAAAGATTGCATAAACGTTTACAGCCCAGCCACGTTACTTCATATATATCTTTGACAATAATAAACAAAATTGCTAGGCTATGCATGCACAGTTTCATATAAATATATTACGGACACACATTCACCGTTAAATAGCTATTCAATTTACATTTGGAAACACTGTTTGTATCCATGCTTTTATGGTATAGCACTTGGGCCTACCCAAAATCAGTAACTTACAGCGAATAAACAAACAAATGAAGAAGCAGAAACGAGATGCATGTTCAAAAAGCTTCAATTAACCAAAAATTATCCGAGACTTAACAAGTTGATGCATTGAATAAAGAATATATTAAGGAAACAAGATCAGACAATAGTCATTGCCCACTTCAAAAGCACTTCAACACATGTACAAAATATCTTTGTTCTTGTCCAGCTTCTTTTTAAAGCAAATGTCAGTACCTGGCTGAAAACAAAACTAAGCATAATTTTGTAGCACATGATCATAGTAAAGTTTTTGAAATTAGATAATTTTTTTAAAATAGTTAGTGGTAGGGAGTTCCAAATTTTTGGTCCTAGCTCCATGATGTTGTGTTGATCTTGTTTTAGATGTCTCAGTGGAATTAAGTAATTATCTTTTGCTGATTGCCTTCTGTTGTAGCTATGCGTCTCATGAATAACTTGGTACTTTTCAATGTGCAAAAGACAAGTCTCATTGTGACAAAATTAAAATATATGCTTTCCAAGCTCATTGTGTCGTAATTGATTGAGTTCTAATATTATATGTTTTTGTACAGGATATTTAAATTTGTATATCTGTTAACATACGTTACGCAATGAACTGCTTCGATATATAAATTGTTGCGTTTATGTAAAACTTTTATAGGCTGAGGGTCAAAGAGTTACTGCATATGATAATTTTAACTTAATGCGAGCTTAGCGAGCATTAGATAGTATTTTCAGAAGGCATTTTGAAAGATATAGTTCAATTTTATAAGACTACTACACTTTGTGTAATTGATGATGTTAGATGTGAAATATGAACTTTACAGTTCAGTATTACATCAGCAAAACCCCAGATACTTAGGTTCAGTAGTCTACAACATCACGTTGCCATGAAGATGTAGCAAAAGTGATGATTATTGTTTTTTCGGTTGAATGAAGTAACAAACAGTTAGTTTTAGTTAAGTTTAGTGTTAATTTGTTATGTATGAGCCATTTATGAACATTGCCAAGTTCATCATTAACAATGTATTGTAAATAAATTATATTTCGACTTTACCTACTGTATTTGAGACTGTATCATCAGCAAATTAAAGTGTTTGCAGTGCATCACAGTCTGGAAAGACACTATTATAAATGAGGACACACATACTAATGACGTGTCGGTTGGCAGTCTTTGGTCACGTCAACGCTCAATACATATAATGCCTTTCAAAGTTAAAAAAATAGAGCTAAACTATCAGAATGTTCTTATAATTCTTTAATATGAAGATTAACAAACAAAAACTTTAATCAAAAGTAAAACGAAAAGCATCAAACTGCATCAAGTCACTCGGGTGATCTACTCTTATGATCGTTCACTTTCTTTGAAGAGTTTTGCCTTTCAAGAGGACTGCTGCCCCTAAGACCCTACCCCAGAAGCACTTCGATGGCTTTCACTCTCGCATACATCACTGCAAGCAATAGCATATTAGACTTCGACACATCAGCCTAGAACGAATTTTACTATTTTTGTTTATTTGTATGCGTCAATTGCCTTCGTGTATTCGTCTTCCTCATCACAAAAGTGGATGTAAAGACTTCAATAAATTTACTACGATGTGTGAAACAACATCGCATGCATTTCATCGCGGTGTCATTTATGAAACAGCATTACATTGAGAGTAAGTCCAGCGGTTTCCAGTCGAAAATATTAAAACCGTCAGAGGGCGAGTCGTGGTCATTGTTTGGAAACCAGAACTAAAATGTAAGTTTTGATAGGAAGGCAAATCAGAGGAGTTGTGGCCAAACTTCATTTCACCGTATATTTAGTAAAAACGTTTAGATTCTGCAATTTTAAAAAGCTACAACATGGGCCTACTCTATGACTTCAGAATGTACTGCTGACGAGTTTCTTTAATTTCACAAAGCAAGCACCTGTTAAGCTATATGTGGCAGTAAAACTTTTCAACGAAGATTATGGTCTATAAGAATTTTCAAAATATAAACGAATTTTCCAAAAATTTATATTTGGGACTAGGGCTTAAAACGGCACATCGACAATCTGACAAAACCGTGACTGTGTTCTGGTGGAAAGCAGCTTCGAGCAGTTTAACACTTGTCATGTGGAGATACTCAAACGTAGTTAAGAAAACTGGTTAAATTTTGTCATCTGACGTATCGTGACGTAGAATTATACGAGAAATTTTCTTTTACTACCCCTGTGGAATATCCTTAATAATTTTTCGAAAGACATTTTCAAGCACATGCCTACATTCCTACAGGGACGAGGTTCTGTTGTGTAATGCTTGGCAGTTGGCACATAGTTTAAGTTTGAGGTGGAGATATCCAAGCATTAAACCTCCGTTTATTTACAGTCAATCGATGTAGTTGAGGTGCCAATGTTTAATTAAATTAAGTATGTTCAGCAGGATAAGCAAACGTAATATAAAACTTTCTTCAGTTGCATATTTCCATTCTTTTCTCGCTTTATTACCACTGCTCGAATGTAAACACTGAAAAAAGCTGTATTTAATATGTTGTACAATATATTTTTTTCATTGCATTTCGCTACATGTATCGTTTCCAATATTTTTCGTACGCAATTTTTCTTATGTATACAGCACTCTAAGATATTCTTGATTGTCCAACATCTTATTCCAAAAGTTTGAGTTAACTTTTGAGTCTCTTCGGCCAGAAGGTTTCCTCCGCATGCAAACAATTGCATTGAAGATAACGTATTTCTAAATATGCCTCTGGGTTTTATTGACTTTTATACAGACTACTAATGTTCATTTTCCAAACTTCATCAATGAAATCGGTGGTCATTTCATTTTTGGATTGAAACTGGAAAAACTATCTGATTTTTGGAAATATTCAACAATTCCAAGGAATCTTTTATGACATTTCAAGAGTGCACTCGTTCATATGCAACAACTGTATCATTTGCATTCTACTTGTTCCTGTCGCGGTGCTTTCTAAGTTGTATTGCAGGATCATTGCAACACACGTCACTGGATATTTCCCTTCTGGCCAATGCTCACAGTGGACTTAGTCTCTTTTTCATGCCCTCTGCTAAGCTGGTTTGTAAAACAAGGATTTCGACTTGCTGGTTTAGGCACCTATGGGGAATCCAAGTATACATCTGATGAAAATTAGTAGACGGTTCATTTGGCGTATAGTGCTATTCAGCATGCCAAGAAAAAGAAAATTGTTTTCTGGATAGAAAAAGGCTATGGTTATCTGGTCATGAGCTTTATCTTGTCTGGTGTACACCCTTTATTCCGCTATCAGGTCTTTACGATCTTATTCTTAACAAATCCTTAATGCAATCTGATTACCATCTAGGCATATCCATGCATAACTGTGTGAACCCTTAGGTGAGTTTTAGCAGGATTGTCAGACCTGCTCATATGCAATCTCACCACACAGGCCTAAACCAGGTTTGGCAATCCAATACTTAAATTCAAAGCGAAACATACAAAAGAAACTGCCGAAAAGAACGAGAATAAACAAGATAGTGTTTTGGAAGGCCTGTCCATTGCAGAATTTTTCTGTCCCATCCCATTACAACTTGTGCTTGTCCCATTCCACACCTTGGAAATGGGATGCCCTCAAAAGCAACAATAGGAAATACATCAGATCACGTGCATGTCTAATGTCTAGCTCAGTGGTTCTTTACTTTTCTACGCACTCATACTCCTTGAGGTTTCATAAAATTTTCTCGCTCCTTTGGTTGAAATCAATTAGTAATTGATACTAACACAATGTCATTGAAACAAATATAACGATACAATAAATTTACAAAGTGCACTAATAATCATACTTAGTTAATGACTCTTTTGTTGTTGTTTTTGTCAATGATCATGCTGTAGCTAGGCTCTTTGTTTGAGATAGCAACTCGCATTTCGTCAGCGGGTTCCAAACGATTCCTCGCCTTAGTTTTGATGTGTAGGAGAGTTGAGAAACCGCTTTTCCATAAGTAGGTTGTTGCAAATGGCATACGAACTTCCAAAGCTGTCGTTGCTAACTGGGGTAAAGTGTTGAGTTGCGTGCAGAAGGTATCTAACTGCAGTAGAACTCGTCTAATTCGTCATCGTTTAATTCGTCAATTCGCTTAATTCGTCACATTTTCGTCGGTCCCGAATTCCTATCTTTTGTGCACATTTCTGTTCGTCTAATTCGCCATCGTCTAATGCGCCAATTTGCTTGATGCGTCACCTCTTTCTATCTTTTAGAAGCGTTTCGTTAGGCTAATTCGTCATTTGCTGTTTCGCTTGAGATGTCTAAGCAGCTAGTACGTGTGGGAATTCAAACAAATTGAGGATCTTTATCTGAGAATTGTTGCACCTCGCAATTTGTTTATCGAATTTATACACGAGGTGCGAAGAGCGACCCGACTCCCCATTGAGAGAACGCGGGAAAGTTTATTGAAGATTTAAAAGGTGCTTGATTAAATTGAGGAGTCCAGATAGAGCAGAGGACTTAATT
>JGI24022J15233_10010848_pt1 | contig 10360 bp, 6 predicted proteins | sample Ectturendosymbi2_FD_15233 | JGI IMG/M metagenome (IMG submission 15233)
AGATAATGTTATTTTTTCAATATTTGGCAAAGTTACTAGCATCCCTGAAAAATTGGGGTTGTTCACTAATGTAGTTTGGCAGTAATAAGGCTTTAAAAATGGCCAAATATGAACAATTTGCGCCCCTCCCGGCATGCCCCCCCAACTAAAAAGCTTTGTGATCATGCCATTTCTTGACAGATTTCGTTCAAATGTTGCAGATGTTCATCATATGGGGTATGAAAATTTGAGTAAAATTTCAGGAAAATTGGAGAGGGTGTCTTGACCACTTCCTGAGAATTGACACGGAATGGCCCTTATGCAACACGATGGTCTGTTTCCAAAAAAATTGTAACTAGCAATTAAAGAAATAGCACTGGTTACCACATAAAATTGGTTCAAAATGAGAAAGCACAACCAAATTCATACATAGGTGCACTGCATTATAAGGCACACTTTTGATTTTTGAGAAAATTAAAGGATTTTAAGTGTGCCTTATAGTCTGAAAAATACGGGAAGTATTTTGTAAAATATAACTCATATGAGATTGAATGTTGTTTCAAGCAATGGATCTGCATAGAAGATTGGATTTGAATTGCAATCCAGAGGACAATTCCTATTTGAGAATAATTTCAAATGAATGTTAAATTTTCCACTCACTTGGGCTAATATGAATGAGCTCAGTACACAGAGGACTCACTGGCATTATTGTTGCTCTGTGACGTACTTTTTGCAACAATGTGTGAATTCTCACGAGAACTTCTCATTGATTGTTATGTAACCAATGTCACAGAGCATTGATATGCCAGCTGGAATGAGAGCACATGGAAATTTCAGTGATGCAAGCCTCAAATGGTTGCATTCAGTGTTAGTCAGCATAAATCACATGATGAGCCTGAGTGATGCTGCTGATCTAGAGTTGCCCCTGGGGTTAACGTACATGCTACTGAAGCTGATGGGCTGGGTGAGTCATGACAAAGACTTGAAAAATGATACTTGCAACCTCTCCAGCTTCTAAACAGATGATTGTGAGGAATAGGTTTGTGCACATTGCTGTCATTGACTACTTGCCACCAATGTAGCATTCCCTAAAAAAGTACTGATGACCCCAGCGAAAACAAGCAGCTGTATACGGCAAGCAGAAGAAAGCAGAGATGGGTGCTGCATATCACGTTTGTGACACTCCAAAGGAAGTTACTAAATCAATTATAATGGAGCTGAACTCCCAGTTTCCTTTTTTTACTGTTTGCATTCAAATTATTGCTATAGATGCAATGTAAGTTTATTCTCGCACTTATCCTCATGATGTAAATCCGTGATAAAATTGCTTTCTTGCCTGGCAGTTGTTTCCTTTCAGTGATGCATCGCATTTTCACTGTGTTTTCAATGCTCTTCCCTGTGTAATTGTTGTCATGAGCTTTATCCTGTCGATACCTGGCAAAAGTGTTCCAATAGGCAGCCGTAGTAAAAGTGTCAGAGTTCCCATGCAGTATTGAAAGTATTTAATTTTGAAATCAGTTTTCAAGACCATGAAAAAATATTGAATTTGGCCAAAATATACATGGAGTATTGAAAAAGTATGGAAATTCTAAATTCAGCCATTTGTTTATTCAAATTTTGTTCTTTACTGCTGATGACAGTTCTGCAGATGTTTTTTCGCATTGTGTTCCATGAATAAAAGAAAAACGGAGCTAAATTATGGTACTGAAGTCCTTTAATTTGGTATTACAGTATAACAGTATTGAAAAAGTATGGAAAATTGTTTTTGAAAATGTATGGCAACCCTGCTGTCATGATTTCTTATAATACATCGTACAAGGCTAATGGTTTTGAAGTTGTCTGCAATGAATAAAACCTTCATATATTGTACCAAATATTGAATGCAATGCAGGGTCATTCAGTGAACGGAATGCAGGCCCATTCAATAAATGCAAAGTCATTCAGTAGCCATCCTCATTTCCATTTAAAATAATGCACATTTTCATGACAAGATAATTCAGTCTTTAGATTGACGAGACCAATACTGTTATTTTGAAAAAGACTTCTTTAGGGCACATTTTGAAAAACTGTTATAGTTGTTAATTTCATGGGTATGTGTGATACTTTTCCCAAAGGATTAACAGTAATGCATGTACTCTAACTTTCACTTTTCTGCATCATGCAAAAGCATGAGTAACATAATGTCCTTTACAAATGTTGGCATCTGGTCTGAATTGCTGTTTGTGCACACACAACAGTCGACAGTTTGCTGACATTAGCTTTGTAGCAATTCGTGTGCAATGAAATAAACGCAGAAATATATGCACATTGCAAACTTTCTTGATTTGCCAGATCCACATGTGACTAAACAATTCGGATTTAATTGCATTTTGTTTGATATTATATTCGTAATTTATCCCCACTATAATTATTTTCATTACTTTTTGTCATTTGCCACTAATCTCATTTCTTTGCAGTAACTAGCTCTCTCAAGGCGATGCGTTTCAATCCGTTTAACAGAAGCCCAGAGGACTCAGAGTACAGTGCTTCGAACGCCACCGCAGAAAGCGAGTCGATCTCGGTTGCTAGCTCTGACTCACTTGATGCCAGCCTTGCTGAGCTTGGACTAACAGAAGACTACTTTGCGAATGATGTATGAAGTTAAAATGCATTTAAATGATTTAATGTATACTGTCCATCCACAAGAGCTACGGGATTGCCAGATTAAAATTTAAATAAAAAGTCAAGCGGTGTTAAAAAGGCCAGAAAAAAACAAACATTTTTTGTGGTATTGCTGTTCCTTTGCCATGAAAAACAGTTGAATTACAAGAATGTCACTGGCAATTTTCTTCTGATTGGGATTAAGTCTTGCTTGGCCTTGTGCTGGAGCTCTTTCCTGATGCTTCTCTGACTTCCCGTTGTGTGCGAGATTTCACACTTTGTGTACAATGGTGCCACAGTTTGCAGTATGCAGACTCTGATCCATCCGCATCTTTTTGCTCCCGTACGAAAGTCTTATCCCAATCACTCTTGTACTTACGAGCAGAGTCGTAAAGACGTCATTGTAGCATTTGTATCGCAGATCCGTCTGCCAGCACTGAAGCCTTGCTTAGTGCTTCCAACAGACTGCACAGCGTAAGGGTTTCGAGCATTTAAGCAAAAATTGATTTCTAATTTCGCATCACACAGATCGTACAAACATCAGAACGTGGACGTCGGTTTAATATCGAATTTATCACAAAAAGTTTGCAAGGCTCTTGCCGAAAAAATTCAAACAGTAAATATTGTTCCACAGAGGAAAGTGTTGCAACGTAAAAAAGACAAAACGGGGCCAAAAGGCTAAATTAATTCTCTAAGGCCAACCAACTGGAGACAAGGCCAGAAAAAGCCAAAAGGCCCAACGAAATTTTTTCAGCCAACCATCTTGAAAAAAGGTCAAATTTCAGAAATTTGGCCAAAAAGGCCAACCTGGTAACCCTGAAGAGCTATGCGCGCTGGATCTTGGTCAGGTATTTTCAGTCTGAACAGCTTCGACCGACAACTTCGTTTACGATTTAATCATTTGTTGCGCAGTTTCTTATTTACGGGCGTGAATCAAAAATTGTTAATTTCAGTTCTACAGCTGTAAAGACTTAAAGAAGTGACTCTTTGAAAGTTTGAAAACATCAAGAAAAGAGACAGCTCGGAGCAGACAAAATATGGCTGGATTTAAACCGCTTTCTTTGCCTTCGTTTTTTACAATTCAAATATACTTCCTTAGGCAGTTGAAGCGAAAGCTTTGCCTAATATTCGCAGGGGTGTACTACTTAGCATCGGTAGTTCAGTGCAAAGATCTCCGTAACATTCCTGGAAGTTAATGCCGAAGATGCATACATCACCAACGACAAACATTGTGTTGAATATGTGTTTTTTGATAGTGATTGGTCAGATGTTTATATTTTTTTAATTACAGCCTAGCACCCGTTTTATTTGTCGCAGGGTGCTGTTAATTTGTATACAGCAGAGGAAGTGGAAATAGCCATTGAACGGTGCAAGAAGATGGTCCTGCAAGCTCCCGAGTCTTCATCCCGTTATAGGAAACTTGTCAATAACTTGGTAGAGCTCCGCATAAAGCTGCAAGTTCTCAAGGTGACCAGCAAACGTATCCACTCGCGCGTTGCTTGCATGAAGGCGCTGCCCGTATATACAGGCGAAAATCAACGTCATTTATGCGAAAATATCGCGCGTGCGTGCGTGAGAGTTGCGACTGTAATTGCGCTACGCAAAACTTACAAAGCAGGCTGATGCGTTCGAGCGCACACGTCACATCCCGAAAAAGTCAGTCTTCTCGCACTTGCCGGGTATAATCTCGAATCGCCTTGGCCACTGCGATCGAGATAGATGAACGTTCGAATGTATTTCGCTTGGTGCTACGTAAGTAGATAGACGTTTATTGGATAAGATGACAGGCGTTATTATATTATTATATAAGACGTTTGCGAAATGAATGTCTTGTGTGTTATGACATCAGGTAGAAAAGTTTGTGGAAAATTTGAATCGGCCCTAAAATCCCATGTCGAAATCCCTCCTAAAATGTCGTTTTGAAAACGAAACAAAATTGGTAATCTAAACTTTGAAAATATTAGCCTTGCCTTGGCCCCAGACATGGGCGTCGGAAGGGGGTCAGGAGGAGCCATGCCCCCTGGATCTTCAAATTTGACATTTTCTTATTAATAATAAAAGGGTGTTTTCTTAGTTGCGAGTGGTTTAAATAAAATTTTGCCACTTTTGGACCCCCCTGCAAAAATCTTTTTAGGTACTCCTGGAAAACCCACTATTGGCCTTCTCTGGAAAAATCCTTCTGACGCCCATGGCCCAAGACAAGAACTGTCTGTTCTGCAGCACACAGTATTTCTTATCTTTTAATTCACTTGAGTTCGTGCGTGCTTGAACTTTGACCTTTGGAGAAAAGCGTTCGGCGCGCAATTCGCTTGGTAGCGATTTGCTGCAACCTAAAACTGCGTTCGCCGCCATTCCGCAGGAAGGCCCGGAGACAGTGGAGCCCAGGACGAAGCAAGTCCTCGGCCACCGGCTGAAGAAGCGCACGAGCCGGAGCATCAAACACAACTGCGACTGTTGTAGCAAGTTGATATGGGGAATGCTGCAGGTCTGGGTTTTGTTTCGGTTTCTGGCGCAGACGGAAGTGCCAGTGGCGTCGTTTACAGTAGCTTGCATGCTGCCGGCGCTCGCTGCGTGGTTGTTGTTTCCTGTTGATTAGTGATTATTGTATTGCGTAAAGTCTTCACTCCCACACGCAACCCAACAGACTCAAGTATACATGCCAGTAACAAGGAACACAGATGTACTTGAAAAAACAGGTAGATAGATATGTGCCTGTAAAAGAAAAGCACACGCGTAATGGCGCTAACATGAGTAATCATTGGTTACTTTGGTGGGGTACAAGCGTAAATTGTAGTGAGCATGCGACTGCGCAACCATGTAGACACACAACCAGCGAAGCGTTTCAAGCGCTAAAAGTGTTATGCGATATATATATATACTATATTAAATTTGGAATGCTGCAAGTGCGCGAGAATGAGATTTCACTGCGCAAATGGTCTCTGGTTGTACTGCGCATGCGCACCTTAGAGGGAACATTGGACAGCATCTACCGTTGAAAAGAGATTGTGGCGAAATGGTAGATGTGCGAAAGATGGAATCCGCCTGATTTATTGAGCAAGGCCGCAACAGTGTCGCCAACCTTTTTGAAACTGAGAGCTACTTACTGGGCACCGATTAATGCGAAGGGGTGGGCAGTTTGATGCTAGAACTTGCCAGGGTGTAAAGACATGTCCCTGTCCGGGACCAGTTTTCGCGGCTCCCCGCGACTTGAACAATGGCGTTGGCTCTTTGTGCAGTTGCTTTGGAATGCGTAATTTAATAATTTCTACAAATTTCGAAAAGTTTCAAAACAACCAAGTATTGAAACAAACTGGAAAACAGACCACGAATTGCCAGACTTGCCTGTGAGTTGTAACAGCAGAGAACTCACCAGCAATAAGTGAAATCAATTTGAAGTAAATGACCTTTGCTTTTTGAACTACTTTTGTAAAGTTTTTTTCTGCACAAGAAAGATAAATGTTTGCAGTTCAAGGTTAGGTGTTGTGCTCTATGACCCTTTGCAACAGTGAACTTGGCGGAATTTCTGACTGAACAGTGACCAAATCGTATTTTTGAATAACGTCAGAAACCGCGGAGAAAACGATGCAGTCCGCCTTTGTTTGGGGGCAGTAAAAGAGGTCCGTTGTCCGCTGTATAACAAAAAGCTTGAGAATCACCTGGTCTATGCTCACCGATAACCGAACGAGTCAAGTTGGATCTGTTCTTTCCCCACTGACTTTATTGTTGTTTCATCCTGAAGTCATGAAACAATGTCTTCTCCGTCAACTGCTGCTGTAAATCGCCGCGAACTTTACGCAAAGGTTGTAATCCAAGACCCCCTCACTTTTCTTCGCGACCACGTATCCATGCGTCATGCAGCCGACATTTACAGCAAACGCGGCGAGTCATTCCCCTCCCCCGCACGCAATGTTTTTTGCTTAGCTTTCAAATGCCATACTGTTGCCGAGCGGTTTGTTTGCCTGTCGCTGCAGGTCTGGTACCGCTGCAAGGAGTGCACTTTCTGCTGCCACGCGAAATGCGTGAACAACGTACGCCGGCAGTGCGCGTCCGTCGTAGCGAAGAGCATCGAGGGGTACACGCTGAAAATCTGTCCGGAGCAGGGCTTGGCCAAGCAACAGTACTGCTGTGCAGAGTGCAAGAATCCAATTGAGATTGCAGGTACGAGAAGCCTGTTTTTTTTTCGCTGAAACATTTCGGTCATTTGTCTCACAGGTGCATTGAAACACGTCGTAGGAGTGTTCAATAGCCCATATTTTCAAACATTCTGACCGAAACGACTTGATTTTTCTAGGTCATTTAAAAATAATTCGATCTTTGACTGAAAAAGCACCGAAAAAAAAAACAGCGAGGAGCGTTGATGGTTTTCGCTGCGTTGTGGCCAAGTTGTGCGCGGGTTCAGAGCCACTTCCTTTGTACCAACAGGCGTGCAATCGACCCTGGCACGTGCACGTTGCATGTTAAGCACCGGATATCGCCCAAATCAGGCAGCGCACCTGATACAGCTTGTGCATCGCTGAGAGCATTGTGGTGACGTAAATTTACTCAGTGTTTCACTTCTACCCAGGGCTGTGGATCCGAAAAACATATTTTTCAGACTCCTGCACTAGCTCCAGGGCATCTAAAGAATCACATCTGAAGGCGTTTGGCTTCGGCCCCAGAATGATTTGGTCCATTAAAAACTGAAAAACATTGCATTAGCTGTACGCCTCGCTTACCTCACAAACCAGAGCTGTGGAAACGGAACGTAAGTTTCAGGCTACACAATCTAAAAGTTTTTTCACTCCTGCCACACATGCCACACAGCCTTGCTTCTACCCACAGACAACGTGATGTTTTATCCAGGTTTGTGGTGTCTGTGGAACCTGTGGCGTAAAGTTACGTTTGTTGATTTAATGAATCATTGGCAAGAAGTTCGGTATTTTGTGAGATCTTAGTCTTGTCCATTGCTTTGTTCCGCAGTTACGGTTGTACTGGTACAGTATGTCCGGAAGGTCACGTGCAACTGTTCGTGAGCACCTGTTACTGATGTCGTGTGTTTTTTATTTAGAAAAAGCATAACGTCGTGTGTTTTGAAAACATCCAACACCGCGGAACTTGCTTGTTTAACTTACTTGTACGTTCCGATGGATTTTCAGTGAAAGTTGATTTGATTTGTAATTTCTTCGCTCCACTTCTTTCCTGGGTAACTCCCGTCATTAAGTCGCTGTTTAACTGAGTACAAGGTGATGCTACTACCGTGTATGAGATCTTGAGAACGTATAAAGTATGGCGGAGATGGTGGGTCGTAAGTGGGTACCGTGTCGAAAGCCGTGCGTTCTCTAAATCGTGTCTCAGCGTTGTTTGTCAAGATGAGCATCGCTGCTGTAGGCAATACATGTAATGGGTAATGTCAGAACTTACCTTGCTCCACGCAAACTTGCAAGGCATTTTTCGACCACCATCGTTGCGTTCCGGTCACGGACATCATCTTAACCGTACGTAGCGAATGAATGAATGGAAGTGTGTGGTCAGGCAGAGACGAAACTACTTCTGGAATGCAAAGCCCTTTTTTTGAATAAATTCAAGTGAAAATCACTTAACTTGCTTTTTCCTCTCACCTCGACCCGGTTGCTCATCTATGCAAAATTTGTTGCTGTTCTTTCTTCACCGTTTTGATCATGCTGTTTTGTAATGTTTGGCTCTGTTGGGATATCGGCGATCTGAGTGGTTTAGCCATGGAAACATACTCTCTTAAACACCCGTAGAAAGCAGTCAGTCATTGCAGTGTTTAACAGTGTGCGTTTCGCCAGCAGAGTAAGCGTTTGCATCACTTGAATCGAATTGTTGTTTTTTAGGGATTGTTTTTCATGGCAAGTGGCCCGTTATGACGATATAAAACCGCCAGGAAACAACCTGTTAATGTGGTTGAACTGTTTTCAAACGCCAGCGTGTACCTAGGATAGGAATAGCTTACTTCGCAACAAGTTAGCTTTTGTGTTAAAGTTTGTGCGAAAGACAATCACCACAAACAGGAATATTTTCACACGTGTTCGTTCGCGGCACGTCATCTTTCTTGTTGCCGCTTGAAAGTATGGGAGCAGTGTTTCCACATTTCGATTGCGTTTTTCCATCAATGCCAACGAACATCTCCCGCAAACAAAAGTCCTGCTACTGTTTGCACTGCAATAACTTTGTCCAGGTTTCGAAAGCGAAAAGATTCAAAACAAGTTTAATAGCGTCTAGGCTCAAAGCGTTGAAACTTAATGCCTTTCTTTTATGCCACGTCTCTCCTCGGCAGTTGCGTCACACAAATTATTGTTTGATCGCGGACTAATAAATGTTGCCGATGTTTCACGATTGTTGCCGATGTTTCGCGATTTATTCAGGCTCTGAAGAAGCCCGCCTCTGCGACTACAGCGGTCTCTATTACTGCTCGAACTGTCATTGGAACGACCTGGCGACCTTGCCCGCGCGAGTCTTACACAACTGGGACCACGGCTTTTACAAAGTGAGTATTCCCGTGCTAATCACGTGATATGAAAAGTTTGAAAGCTTTTCAAAGGGAAATTTTGGGACAAAGTACCGATCGGTTTCTGCTGCGATGTCAGTCGGCCTATTATTTAAAGTAAAACGGATTTGCCTGTATCTGAAGTAAAACGGATTGCGGAATATTACGGTGAAATACACCCCACGCACACACCCCCTGGGTAACGTGGCAGGCTCCAAAAGGCCCGCGCTGCTTGTGACCTTTTCTCGTGCGACGAGTGATGCGGTCCAGATGCGCAGCATCGCTGGTGGAGGAGATGCGGTTTCGACAAGAGTATTTCAAATTTTGTTGATTTGATTGCTGTTTGTGCATTTCTTTATCTGACAAGCTGGGTTTTGAAGGCTAGGTTTAAAAATTGTCTTAGACCCGTCACGTGACGGGTCGCGCAGCAATCCCGGGTCTTGACTCCCGTTCACGCAACTGAAATAAGAACTTCAGAAACAAAGATGTTTGATGTCCAGGTGCGCCTTTGACTTGTGCCGATTGCCTCCTCTCCCCCATATCTGGTCAAATCACTTGTTCCGGATCAAGTGTTTTCTGTGGGTTTGCTGACTTCATATGATCACAGTAGTTTCATTGTTGCGTCATATGATAAAAGTGGTTTCATTGTTGCGTCGCATGATAACAGTGGTTTCATTGTTGCGTCATATGCTCACAGTGGTTTCATTGTTGCGTCATATGCTCACAGTGGTTTCATTGTTGCGTCATATGATCGCAGTGGCTTCAGTGGTGCGTCAGAAGTTAACCTTGGCGAAAATATACCAAAATTACGCCCGAGAGAACCCTACTATACCTGACGTTGTGCAACCTAAACTCGCTAAAATCAGTTCTTCCGTTCGTTGCTGAACCACACCCCAGGAGAACAGTGTATGTGAACTTCCTTCTCGTAAAAAGTTTTGTCGAAGTCAACCAAATTAAAGTTCGTCGTTGCATCGGACGTAGTTCGCAGGCCGATACTTTTTACGTAGTTCGCTGGTCGATACTTTTTACGTAGTTCGCCGGCCGATACTTTTTACGTAGTTCGCCGGCCGATACTTTTTACGTAGTTCGCCGGCCGATACTTTTTATGTAGTTTGCCGGCCGATACTTTTTATGTAGTTCGTCGGCCGATACTTTTTACGTAGTTTGCCGGCCGATACTTTTTACGTAGTTCGCCGGCCGATACTTTTTACGTAGTTCGTCGGCCGATACTTTTACGTAGTTCGTCGGCCGATA
>JGI24022J15233_10010852_pt1 | contig 10358 bp, 5 predicted proteins | sample Ectturendosymbi2_FD_15233 | JGI IMG/M metagenome (IMG submission 15233)
TAGCTTGAAGTGAACGTTTGAAGTTTTATTGCCGTGTCATTGTTATGCAATAAAGACCAAATCGAACAATCTGCTCCCAGTATGTCATACCGGCAAATGAACTGTCATTGCAACAATCAAATGAATTAATCGGACTTAGCTGCTAACGTCAGGTTTTCTAGAAATCATCGGTTCTTAGTCCCAATTTCCAGGAGAAAACGCCCGTTTTCTCCCTCCTGCGGACACCCATGAACGGTTCAATTATAAACGGGTCTGTCATGAATGGGTCTGTTGTGAACGTGGTCTGTTATGAACGGGTCTGTAATTAATGGGTCTGTTATGAACGTGGTCTTATATGAACTGGTCTGTTATGAAAGCGATTGCGGTCTGTTATGAAAGTGGTCTGTTATGATGAACGGGTCTGTTATGAACGTGGTCTGACTTTAATTGGTCTGTTATGAACGTGGTCTGTTATGAACACGGTCTGTTGTGAACGTGGTCTGTTATGAATGTGGTCTGTAATGAACGCGGTCTTGAATGAACGGGTTTGTTATGAACCGGTCTGTTATGAATGTGGTCTGATATGAATTGGTCTGTTATGAACGTGGTCTGTTATGAACGGGTCTGTTATGAACGTGGTCTGTTATGAACGTGGTCTGTTATGAACGCGGTCTTTTATGAACGGGTCTGTTATGAACCGGTCTGTTATGAATGTGGTCTGTTATGAACGGGGGTTATGAACATTGTCTGTTATGAATGGGTCTGTTGTGAACAGGTCTGTTACGAACGTGGTCTGTTTTGAATGATCTGTTATGAGTGGTTTGTTATGAACGGGTCTGTTTTGAACGGACACCAAGGTCGCTATCCTACTAGCTGGTCACCCGACTAAGGTTTGGATATTCAAGACTCGAATTTTTTTATTAGTGTCTTGAATATCTAGTGCGGCCAAGCAGTGGTCTGAACGAACTAGTTCAAACGATGATGAGGATGAAGCAGCTTGTGCTTGCGTACTGTAGACATTCCCATCGAAATCAACCTCGCTGTGCAGTTGTAAATTTGTGTTGAATAAACTAATAATAAAAACAAGGCTATTTCATCGACAGCGTTTCCTCCCCGATTCATCCCTGGAACAAATTTCCTCCCAGGGAATATAAATTCCTCCCTTAGTGAGCCAAGTGGCTCCCGTTTGAGAACCACGTCTCTAAGGCATTTCTCTGCATTTGATATTCAGGTAAGGAAAAAAGCAGAGCGGCCCTTGATTGCGTGAATTTGTGTTGATATTCTGAAAGATGAAAACATCGTTTAACAAAAAGCTGTCACAGTAATTTCATTGGTAGTGCAAGACATTTGCAGACTCGAAAAATATTTTTTTCCTGTTTATGACTTGATGCCACGTTTTCTGGTACAGTTGTTCGCGCAGAAATATTAACCTCTCATGCCATATACGATCTGCCAATCCGCAAGGCATTTAAGCAACCTCAAGAATAAAGACGCACAGCAACTCTGACAAGTGTTTTTCCGCATGTGGTTCGGTAAAGCAAGGCTCAAGTCTCAACAGCGTTTGTGCTCATGTAAATGTGGAGTAAAATTGAAGCATGATTTTTGTAATTTGTAAATTGAGTAAAATTGAAGCACTTTCTTCTCCATGGAACACTTGCAGGATTTGGAAAAATCTGGTTTGCAAGCAGCTATTGAAATACCAAGGCTGAAGGAAAGAGGATCGGTATTGTACCTCAGAGCCAGAGAATTTTCTTAGAAATCGGAACTGACGCGCTATTTAGGATTAGGAATGAAGCAGAGATGGAACAGGGGATAGTGATTGCAATAAAATCTCCAGATCCGAAATTGTTTCTGCCCCTTTGAATATTCGACTTGCTATATGAGCTACAGTGAAAGAAAACTTAGTAAAGTAATGAAGTTCGATTTATGCACAAAGGTGTTTACGACTTATAACAATTGCTTTTATTCGACAAAATCATTGCACGTATCAGCCATAGTTGAAATTGCATGAAGTAAACTTATATGTCAAAGTGTCCCAATGAACGAATTCTAAAACTTTACGCAGTAACGGTCCTGGAGTATGGTTTTCGAAGATCACCGGAGCTAGAGGCAGAGCATGATAACAAAGAGGAAAGCTCCAGAGCGGGAACCTGATAAATATAATTTCTTTGCCAGCTTCAGAACCTTTGGTGAAGAACATCTAATGTTTATTGTCGAAATCCTCACAGTTTTTCGTTACTGAGAAAATGAACAGGAATGGCACTAAATTCAAACGATAATTACAGTTGAAGTGTTGCTAAACCCGCTCATTTTACTTTTCTAAACACATTAAGAGGAAATAGCCTAAATTGACCGATTCCTTCTCCATTCCCAACCTTCCAAATCTAATACGTCATTTTATTTCTACTTTTTGCATAGTATGAAATTTTACACTCAGTGACAAACAAAAGAAGCTGTGGACTGACTACAATTAATATTTCTTACAAGTTTTTCATATTTTTACCGGTTTATTGCTAAGTTATAAGATTATTGCCAATTACATTTTGGGAGTATTGTTTCGCTTTTCTTTCAATAAGATTCGTAAAAAAATAAAAGAAGCCTAAATGTTTGACCGCTTCGTGCTATAATTTTCATGATCTTTTATAAAAACAACAACATTTTGTCAATGCCAACAAAGTGTTTCCATAACAGATGGGATAAAATTTAGGTGACGTGCTGCATGAATCGCTAGCATGGGTATACCTCAGCAAAATAAACCATTCTTCTTGTGACCAGATTACGCACGTGACCTTTAATACTGAGTGACAAGGCTGGAAGGTGGCCCAGCATTTTCAAATTTTGATTCTACAATGGTTTGAAGCGTTCCTAATTATGTGCGTCTTTGTTCATTGCCTTATCACAACGAACGTTTGTATTAAGACCCTCCCTAGAAAAACATTGCTATTCATTTTATAAAACACAAAATTCAGCGCTTGTTCGTCCACAAAAGTGCACAGCTTTTCACTCAATCATCCTTTCAAATTACATGTGTTATGTTGTGTGGTTCCCAAACGGTGGCCACGTAAATGATAGCTTACATGGTCAAAAAATTTGCGCCTCTAGGAGCAGTGCGCTTTCTGAAAAATCTAAAATTGTTTTCGACGATTATTTTCACACAAACAAAAAAATTGTTGACGGCAATTTTATTTCTGTTTTCGATTTATGAACAAGCACTGTGAAAAAAAGTAATGTTTTTCGAACATGCAAGAATAGTAACATATGTCTGCCAAATATGCAATTGTCGTTTCCTTCAAATATGGCAACTTTTCTCTATGCCAAAGCTTTTTCAACAATGGGCACAATGTTGTCGGCACGTGCACTGCCTGGATTACGGCCTAAAAGCCAACTGAACACGGTTGATGAGAAGTCGGAAACTTACTCATGCCTAAAGTCAATATATCTCAAAGATTTACATATCAAACGAAACCCTCTGTGTAGGATTTTCGTAGAAGATGCTTGGTATACAGAATATCACAGAGGAAAAATGCCCCGATCCTGTCTTGTTTCCGATCACACTTGACACAATTAGGCAAAATTACAAACCTTCTGAGACAACGTCAACAACCATCATCATTCCAGCATCCTCGTGGTTTAAAACATGACAGTGAATGACCAGCGGACCGGTGAACTTGTCGGTGATGAAACGAATCTGCAAGACAGACAGACAGACAATGCTTGTTTATTTTACATGGCCAACGAAAAGACCCGGAGGTCATCAAAGTCAGCTGACCATGGGATACAGGAATATTTTCTAAGACGTGCAGTAGGATTTTAAAATAATAACAAATCTTAGAAATAAGAACGATGTGGCAACCCTGCTTATAAGATATGAGGTGGAACATAAGAAAACTACTTATAAGATATGAGGTGGAACATAAAGCACGAGAAACAGGTTTACGAGTTTGATAAGATTTCTGAATTTCATTCTTGACCTTTTATCTTTGCATCGTTGTGTTAACACCCATCTTGTATAATAGAAAAAGCTACAATCCAGCTTACTATAGTTATTTGCCTCTACCTTCGGTATGTTCCTTGCATGCCATAGAATATATTCATTTCCACAAAAATGTTTTGTGTTTGTTGATGCGTAAACGTGCAGTGCACCTCATAATCATGATTTTGAAAACAGAAGTGAAGGTTTTGAAACCGTTATTAGTATAAAATTAAGAACTTAATTTGTGCCACTCAATAATTCCAAAAAGCACAACAACCGGGGGTACTTCGAAAATGGTATTTAACGTAAAGTTGGAGAACGCGCATTCACAAAGCAGGGATGACGACTCAAGTCAAGAATTGTTGCCGTCATAAGGATTCATACGTCTTGTGCAGCCAGATGCTCCTTTTGAACCAATGTAAACTATCCAGCTTTTTACAGTAGATAGAGTGTTTTTATAAACGATAAACGTAAAGCGTTTATTGCGAAACAGAATTCCCCCTCACCGTTATGTTTGACAAGGGAGGAACTGCAAGAACGTCACGAAAGACTCCGGCTTCCGAGTATCCGATTGTTTCTGGACCTCCTTCCTTCCAGCGGATGTCGTGTCCAAGATATCGATCCCAGTTAGTTGGTCGAGGAATGTTACTTTGGTTATCTATAAAGCAAAATAAAAAAGTAAAAATTACCGCATTTTTTAAATTTAGATTGAGGTTGTAACAAACCACATAGGTTGTTTTGAAAAAAAAATGATTGAATTTTCAAAATACATCAAAACAACAAATAAACCTGCTGAAAGGTTACTGATTTTTTTTCGAATGTGGATCTCGGGCAAAGTTTGTCACGAAAAGTTATTTGCATTATAACTCACCGTATTGATCGTATTGAAATTTGCACGGTTCATTATTCTGATTCCAAAACTTCATTTTCTGAGCCATGTCCTCAGCCTCATAAGGTCCAGTGTATTTATTATAGCTGATGATCTTCGCAATAAAAACAGAAAAATGTTCACAGATTAACATCGGTTCGCTATGCAAATACCTTTCAAATGTCAGAAACTGATTTTACACGAAAAGCAAAAGCGAGACTATTTTAAGGTGAACAATTTCACACTGCTTGACTTTCAGCTTAATTGGTGGATCAAGCGTTATTGAAATTCTTGTGGTTTTCGAACTAACAACAAATTGAAATTCTGTTTTGGTTCTCTGTTATCAACAATTCCGTGCAGTATTTTGTTCTGAAGACATCATTATAGCTCAATTAAAATGAGTTGAATCCAATTCTTGCTGTGCCTTTTGTTACTTAAGTCAGTTGCCAGAAAACGCGTGGATAATTCCAGGCACATTTACATTTCAATAGTTTTTCCCTTGACAGACCTTGACCTACGCGGTCATTGTTAAAGGTGGTCAATAATCCTTGAGATCTTGATTAAACAAAGCAAATGATTTTGCGTTTTCACGTATAGTTTGACGCGACAGCTTGAAGTAACTCTGGTTCATTAAAAACAATAAACATTGGAATGTCTTCTGACATGATGTCTTTCACACATGCTCATTTTTTACAGCATCACATCATCAGAAATCATTACATATCTGTTTTTAGGGTAAAGACATCGTGGGTCAGGAACATCACTTGCTGTTTCATAAAATTGACACTCTATTTTCTTTTTGTTATCATCCTGTGTTGATAATTCATCGATAATATCAGATATCGGAATGTTCTTTTTCAATGTCAGATCTTCATGATCAAAACTTTGAATAAGATTTTTCTTGTGGTATCTTTTTTCAAAAGCTTCCTTTATTCTGTATTCAGGCTGAAAAAAACGTTTTCCAACGACATACAAGTGATCATAGCCCAGCCACTCAGGTTGTTCACACTTATTACTCAATCAAATAAGGTGTCATATAGAACCTCATAAAGATATGTCACAACTCGTTTTTTGAGAACAATTAAACAAGACAAACTGCAAAAAAGCTTCTGAAAGTTATAACAAATACGAAAAATGCATTGTATTGATGCTAAGCGATTCTCAAACCTTCTATTTCAAAAACGTTTCAATCTACTCTTTGCACTCTAGGATTTTAGGATATAATTCCAACTTTCAGTGCAAGAATCATATTCATCACCACCAGACATTTTTAAACGTTGGTATTTTGCTCTGGATAAACTATCAATTATACTGTTTGGCATCTGAGCCAACTATCGCGTAGTCAAGGCAGCGTCACGGATCAGCGAATATGAATTTAACCTTACACAACAGATTTCTTCAAAAGCTGAAACTGTTATTAACGGACTCCGAGCGTAAAAGCAAACCGTCACGAATTTGATTAAAAAAATTACAGTTTTCAAATGAGATTACAAGGTTGCACTTTCGGGAAAAGTCTGTTTGAACGTGATATAGCCACTTTTTGATAAAGCAATTGTGGATTTAGATGATATGAGAAAAAATGAGACCACTAGATTTTTGCCTGAAGAAAAGTTTGTAAAAAATATTTTCAAATGGCAAAAACTTTGCAAGCCTAGTGATATAGAACAGAGGTCTCAAACTCAATTGCTCAGAGGGCCAAATTAGGGCTTATAAAGTAACCCGAGGGCCGCAATATGACTTTGACGTGATAATGGCGGTACCTGAACCTTACCAGAAACAGATTTCACATCTCATTTCCTGCGAAAGGTATTGTGAGTTATAGGCAAGTCATTTCCAAAGCCAAGCCATCACTACGTTCGTTTACAACAGATGTGCATAACGTTTTCGCTATTTCCGGCAGCATTTCTTTTATTTTTATGAATTTATCGACGCAAGTGAGTTCATGATATTTTTATTTTTTCACATGGCTTCTGCTTTGATTCCACACACTAAGCCTAGCCTGCTCCACACGTCTGCTTGTCGGCCTTTCTACAATGTATCCCTATGCAACAGGCAAAGATATTTTGTTGAAGCACTGCCGCCATGACTTATATTTTGATGTTAATGTGCACGGCCGCATAACCTTTCATCGAAGGCCGCAGGTTGTGAATGCCGCAGGTTGTAAACTCCTGGTTTAAAAGGAAATTTCACTCGCTGGCGGAGCACTTTGAAAAAAACAGTTGTTTCGTTTGGAATCGTCGTTGCGTTTTGTTTCTTAGTTTTTTGTGCTTACACCCCGCTCACGTTACTTTTACAAAATTGTGCAATGTAGTTTTCAACAAAATTGTGAAAAGAAGTGCAATAAACGTATTAGGATTCTATTTTAATAAGAACTGAGGATGCCTAATTTTACGTGAAATCGATATCCTATTAAAAATTTGCTGCTCGATTCTTTGCGTACACTCATCGTGGAGAGTACTTATTTGAAACGTATTAAGATGATTCTTTCAGTAGCTGATTTTTGATGTGCTCTTTCGTATCAAAATCTCTGCACAGTCGTATCAAAATCTCTGCACACACTTTGTATTTTTCTTTTGTATTTTTTTTTTCGCAGTCGCATCAAAATCTCTGCACACACTTTGTATTTTTCGAGTAAGGGAGATTGCTGCCATGATTGCAGTGCATACCTGACGTGTGGAAACAAAAGCACTGTGTGAAGTCGCCAATGCCATTTTTTGCAAAAGCAAGATTCGCAATTGGGTCCAATGAGAAGATTTCCTGATGAGACAAACCCAGTCGGCCCGCATAACTCATGGGCAATCGTTTGTTTTAAAAATTCGAATTTTCAATTCCGTGCGCAGATTTAAAATGACGAGCAAAAAGTCACGAGGAAAAGAGTGCATCCGTAGGAGACGAAAATATTTCAAACCACACGTGTAATTCGCCAAAAAAGGTTTGATAGATTTAATGAAACAATGCAAACTGCGTATTTGGTTCAGTCGAGCGTAATTAAAAACACTCTAATTGAGACCTACTTTTTCTCTTTCAGTTTTTACACAGGTAACGAGTAATTACTATATATCGTTCTTCTTCAACAAGTATTTTGTTTACTAACCTGAAAACTGTAGACGTGGATATGGATTGCGTGGAAAAACACAGGGCTTGGGTTTATCATATACCATTCCTGTAGAGTATTCACTTCAACTTTATATCTAAAATATCAAGGATGACGTCGGGCAAAGTTATGTTTATAACTTGGCGTACCAAGAAATAACAAGGCAAGCATTAAGAATTTTCAACATAATAAAGTAAAAGCAGCCCTTTGAGATGTTAGTGGTTTAGTTGAAAAGGTTTTCTATTTTTTCAGCTACTAAACTGCAGCAATGGCGGTGTGCACATTGCGGTAACGAAATCATTGTTTGCGACACAAATAACAATGAACAATTCCTGTTTCGAATAGGGTTTACTTTGAAGAACATGTAATCGTATTGCTTTGAGCAACAAGATGCTGGTTTTGCGTCATTTTCGTATGGTGATTTATTTTAATGAAGTCCAGATTTGTTGTCACTGCAGAAAAATTGATTGGTGCAGGCATTTGAAATGTGCCAAATTGTAGAGTTGCGCTGTACACAATACGAAATACAATACGGCCAGCGCAGCTGCCGATTCTTGAAAAGAAATTTTTATGTTTCGATATCTATACAAAAAAGTCTTTAACTTACCAAATCCATGGTCAGATTTTAATATTGCTTTGCAGTTGATTACACAAAAACATATCTTGAATAAGTGACAAAAGTGTCCAAAAACAGAAAATGTTGTGTTTAAAACCAGTACCAGAACAATACACGTGATAAAGCTGCTATTTCCTACTGTACATAAGTCAAGAAGATACCACGAGCATAAATTTTCATTCCATATGATATAAGTTATCGCGCAAATTTCCCAATTTAAAACAATACATTCAATTACATATATTTGAAAGCATACCCAATCTCTGAGTTGAAGATGGAAATTTCGTTTAGCTGGTAGTAACCTACCTGTAATGTTTGGGACCCGAAAACTTCTGCCTGTTCATACCAAGATTCCCGTCTGTTTCAAGCACAAATCGTCTTTGTATATCTTGACGTCTTTTGTTAACAAAGTTCCCAACAAATGCCGCCCTGGCTGGGAGCTCAGTTTGGAGTTTTGTTTGTTGTTTTGGGCCGGTCACGTTTAAGGTGAGTAAGACTTGATTATGAGGTGGCTCGTCTGCTGTAGATAAGTGGTCCAATGCTGTTCTGGAAGATTGCAACTGCGTATGACAACGAGACGCGTGAGCAAAGGTGCAGTAGTGGTATTAAATAAATATTTCAAATCAGGAGTTCTAAATTCATTCTATATGAGCAATTTTTTAATTGGCAGATCACTTGTCCTGAACTTCCTTTGTTGGAATGCATAACGTCAGTGCACAAGCAATTACTGAAATTTAGGCATACCACATTTTTGTGGTTGAAAACCAGGACACTTCAGAAAAACGAACCTTATCAGTAGAGCAACCAAAAGTCAATAAAGTCAAAAAATTTCTGCCTTTTTCAAAGTTTATACAACGTCCAAAGACCCAATTTCATGCTGATACAATGAGGGACCCCAAAGTTATTACGTCAAAAAAAGTCAAACCTTATCATTAGCTCACAAATTTGTTGCAGCACAGTTTTGTTTTTCTATTTATCGATATTTTATTGACGTTACAACAAAGGATATTGCTTTGCTTTCGCTAGTTTAGCAAGAATTCTGATACACCACTCGATTTTTGCGACTTTTACACCACTCGATTTTGCGAAACGCAGGAAACTGATAAGTCAAAATAATGTAAAAGTTGCAAATTACGAAGTAAAAATTTTAAGCTTTAGGTCAAAAAATTAGTTGCCCGACTTATCAGATATATGTGGATCTTATCTTGTTTGGAGCATGCAGCTATTTTGAATTCCTATCGTAAAGACACCAAGATAAACTAAAATAATGCATTTTACTAAGAAATAAAACATTGTTCAAGCATTTGTAAATTTACACATTCGCCCAATCATACTTTTCTATAAACAATATTTTCTTCAAGGTATCTTTGTTCGATTTTATTTTCTCGTAAAAATCACAGCAGGAAAAGTCAGTTTTAATTTTNCAGGCAATAAAGGACTTTCACAGGCTGTTCCAGCATTCTGTTTCTATTTTCAGACCACATGCTATTCATGATAGAAAAATTATCTCAACGGGAGCTGATGCACCATGTATAGGACTATGTTGACTGACTGAATGCTTAACCGGGACTTTTTGGTTGACTGACGGGGACGTCGGGACAAAGTCTTCAAATCGGGACTGTCCCGGCTAGAACGGGACATGTGGTATGCCTACTTATATTGTGCATCTAGTCTATCCGGCCAAATATTTTAAAACTTGCTTTTTGCGTCATGATCGAACAAATTTATCTATTTCCTCGTTTTTGTTCAAATAATAGTACTGTAATACCTTGCAATGTTGCGGAACTAGCTTTTCTTCCTCGTTTGAGCGAGTTGTTACTGTCAACCG